>OLGD01000317.1_pt1 | contig 102196 bp, 85 predicted proteins | sample 1605311 | NCBI WGS metagenome assembly OLGD01 (sample SAMEA3888917, study PRJEB22519) | human gut metagenome | biome: human gut; feature: human-associated habitat; material: faeces | place: Denmark | collected 2010 | reverse complement strand
GACTGCCGCCGCTCTGGAGGCGGATGGCATCGTCAATCCCACCTACTATTGGCGGGCCAGAGGGGTCAACCGATCCGGGTCGAAAAGCACCGTGGAACCCACAAAGTGGGGCCACACCACCATCAAGAAAATCCTCACCTTGCAGGAATACTGCGGCGATGTGATCAACTTCAAAAGCTACTCCAAATCCTACAAGATGAAAAAGCGGATTGAAAATCCGGAGGAAAACCGGGCGATCTTTCTCAATGTCCATGAGGCTATCATTGACCGGGCCACTTGGGAAAAGGTGCAGAAGCTGAAAAGCGGCACACGGCGTAAGCGCCCTACCGTCACCCAGGAACCCAGCGTGTTCTCCGGTCTGCTGAAATGCCCCGAGTGCGGTGGCAACCTCAATTTTCATTTTAACCAAGGCAACCACGACATCAAGTTTTTTAGCTGTAACAACCACAACTCCGGGCTTCGCAAGTGTTCTCAAACCCACTACATACGGCTGGAGTTTCTGGAACAGGTGGTGCTGGGTGAGATTTGCCGTCTGACCTGCTTTGCCAATGAGTATGAGGATGATTTCGTCAAGGCTGTCATGGGCCACTCGGCAAAGGTTGCCCAAACTGACCGGGCGAAAAAACAGCGGATCGTGATTTACTATAACTGCATCGGCCAGTTTGCCGTCCCGGATCGCCGTAAGATACCCGAGGTGGATGTCCTGCTGAAAACGAGAAAGGGAGTAGCCGTCAGCTACTCCCGGTCACAAATTGCGTAATATTCTTTTGGAAAAGAAAAATGCGGAGTGTCCATTACAGGATACTCAAATCCTATAAGGACACTCCGCATGGTCTGAGTGACAAGACTTGAACTTGCGGCCTCTACCACCCCAAGGTCAAATACTTTAAGTAGCCTCGGCCTGCAGGCCGTTAGCGCGCGCGAAGCCACCAGCGAGAGCGTGCGCGTAGCAAATAAGCTAAATATAATCACATAGCAACAACGCAAGTTATAAATTCTAAATTTTTATGATAGTAAAATATGCGTCGCATAGTTTATTTCCTATAAAAAGGAAAAACGCGAGGATTTAAGTTTCAATTTTAGCTTTGTTTATTCGCGCTTTTCCAAGCAATTTTTATACTTCAATGTTTTCAGGTGGATAATTTTTTATATCAAAGTGACTTGCAGGTGTTTCTAAATTTTCAAACAATTTTTTGGGTTCATTGATAATACCAAATAAATAATCTAATGACACGTTATAAAAACTCGCTATTTGTATTAGTCTAATATAATTTGTATTGTATCCTTGTTGTTCATATCTCCAATATTCTCTTGTGGAACATTGTAATACCGCTGCTAAATCTGCTTGACGAAGATTATATTTTTTTCTTAATTCTTTTATACGAATTGGCACTAACGATCCGCTATTCTTATTATCAAAATACTTTTCATTATCTTCAGCAATTCCTTTTACATCATTAATAATAACTTCTCTTTTATTTGTAATGACTTCGTTATCAGATATAAAATCGTACTCTTTTTTATTTTTTTTCATTTTTTCTCCTTTTTTATAAAAAACATATTGACATATATGTCAAATGTGATATACTATTTATAGATTGACATATATGTCAATTTGAGGGTCGATTATTTTTACTTTTAGTATATCATCAATATACAATTGTGTCAATATGCTTGTTCTGGCATGAATTTTTCTTTTCATGCTTTTACATATATAGCGTATTGTATTCTGTTGACCCTCAGAATATAATACGCTTTTTATTTTTATATTCCTCAAATTTTTTATAGTATAGTTTTTTCCTTTAAATCTAAAGGCATGAGCGCTTTTTTATTATTTGTCGGAGGGGGCGCGGGGGCATTCCCCCGCACTCTCCGACAAGAAAATATAGCTTCTATGAGGTGATTAAATGGCACGTAATGATGATTTGCATTATATTCTTGATAAGATTTCAACAATGAATTATGAGCAATTTTGTGCTTTTGTTCAATGTCCGCAAATTCAACAACTTCTAAAAAAACGCTCTCAAAATTCAGTATCTTTAGATTGCAAAAGATTTCTACTTGACTAATTAACATAAAGCGGGAAAGGATGTTGAACAGATGTCTGCTTTTTATCGTTCCGATCAGAATTATGGTACTATAAAAGTGTATGGTACTACTACTCGTAAATATAAAGTTACACTTATAAAAAGTTGTAATGTTAAAAATTGCCGAGATTTATTTGCAGAACCGTCTTCATCAATTTTACTTCCTTCCTCTAAAGGCAGCGCGCATAATGATGAAAAGCTTGTTCAAAGTATATCTCGTACGCGAAGTACCATTTATGAATTATCAAGTTGTAATCCTTGGGAATTTTTCGTTACTATGACTTTAGATGCTCATAAGTATGACCGCTTTAATTTGAAAAAATTTCATAAAGACCTTTCTCAATACATTCGTGATTTCAATAAAAAGTACCGTCTATGTATTAAATACTTGCTTATTCCTGAAAAGCACAATAACGGAGCTTGGCACTTTCACGGTTTTTTTATGGGTCTTCCCAAAAATTTCTTACATAAATTTAGCGTAAATGAACATTTACCTAATAAACTTCTTGACAGAATCCACGCTGGGAAAAATGTTTATACTTGGCCAGCTTATGTAAATAAATTCGGTTTTTCAAATTTTGAGCCTATAGATAACCTTGAAGCGGTAAGTAAATACATTACAAAATACATAACAAAGGATTTTATTGAAAGTATTACAGAATTAAATGCGCACAAATTTTATGCTTCACAAGGATTAAAGAAAGCCGAGGTATTACATCAGGGACTAATTTTTAAAGCTTTACCATCTCTTGATTTTGAAAACGATTATGTTCAAATAAAATGGTTTGACACTTTCGAAGAAGCACTTACTTCATTTAATATGGAAAATAACTGCGTCGCAGTAGAAAGGGATTTATGCTTGCAACATCGTTCTTTATCAGTTGGCTTGATGGAATAAAGCCATTTATTGAGCAAGATACTTATGAAACTTATTCTATATGTTTTCACAAGCATATTATTCCATATTTTGATGTAATGAATTTATCTATTGAAGAAATACATCCAATACATATAAAAAATTTTGTCACATTAAAATTAAATGGTGGTCGATGTGATAACAAAAGCGGCGGTTTAGGTAAAGCTATGGTTCGTAAACTTCTTTGTTTATTAAAACAATGTTTAAATGAAGCCGAAAGTCTTGAAATTATTTCTCATAATCCGGCAAGGTCTATAAAAATGCCCCGCACAGAATTAGTCTGTAAAGAGGCGGTTTTTCTTTCAGCTGAAGAAGCGAGAATAATGTTAAACGCATTTGAAAATAGTATATATAAGATTCCTGTTTCATTGGCTCTTAAATATGGTTTGCGTCGTTCTGAAGTATTAGGTTTAAAATGGTCGGCTATAGACTTTAATGCAAATACTATTGAAATATGTCACACTGTAGTAAAAAATCTTACAACTGAATGTAAAGATAAAACAAAAACGCAATCCAGCCATCGTAAATTTGAAATGACTACTGATGTAAAGCGATTATTACTTTTACATAGAGAAAAACTCTTAGAAAAACAAAGAAATGATCCACAATATATATTAAGTGATTATATTTGCGTAAATAACAATGGAATGTTACTTCGTCCGGATTCACTTACAAGAGGCTTTCAGCGCGTATTGAAAAAAAATAAATTAAACCATATGCGTTTTCATGATCTTAGGCATTCTACGGCCAGTATTTTATATGATAGTGGTATGCAAGCTAAAGAAGTTCAAGAATATCTTGGTCATAGTGATATAGAAACTACTCTAAATATCTACACGCATTTGAGTAGAGGCCGAAAAACAATCGCCACAGAAGCAATGAACGCACTTATTCAAATATAGCAAAAAGCTCGTATGTATAAGACATACGGGCTTTTTTATATTTGGTCTGAGTGACAAGACTTGAACTTGCGGCCTCTACCACCCCAAGGTAGCGCGCTACCAACTGCGCCACACCCAGATTTCCAGCTTGATTATTATAGCACAGCTTTTTCATAACGTCAAGTATAAATTTGATTTTCATACAATGAAAGTAAAAATAAAAATGTATCTAAAATTTTTTGACTTTGTGAAATCAAATTTCCACATATAATACCGCGAATACCGCTGTTGTCTCCGACTTTATCTCCATTTTATCAGACTGCAAAAAATTTTCTTATACCTCGAAAAACAAAAGACAAAAGCGGCTACTTGATTTTATCCCCCAAAAGGTGTATGATAAAGTGTAATGTTTTGACGCACGATTCAGCGTCATAAGCTTGGAAAGTGCGTACAACCGCGAGAACCGGCCGAATGCGGCTGCCGTATTCCATACTACGCGAAAGGATTGGATTGGATTTTGAAGAAAGTGGGAAGCCGCCTGCTCGGCACAGCCTCGCTGATGGTTTTGCTGACATTATTCTCAAAACTACTTGGCATGCTGCGCGACATTTTGCTTGCAAACAATTTCGGTACTTCGATGCAGGCGGTCGCTTACGAAGCTGCCAGCCGCCTCCCGATCACACTGTTTGATTTTGCATTAGGCGGCGTTGTCACAGCCGCTTTTATACCGATTTTTAATGAAATTTTGGTCAAAGACAGCAAAGCGGCCGCTTTTAATTTTGCAAACAAATACTTTAATTTAATACTCTTTGTAACAACCGCTATGACCCTACTCGGAATTCTTTTCTCCGGTCAGCTGGTTTCATTTCTCGCGCCCAAGATCAGTATCCCCACGCAAGAACTCGCAACTGCACTCAGCCGAATCATGTTTCCGATGCTGATTTTCACCGGCGCCGCTTATTGTTACGTGGGCATTCTGCAATCTTTTGAACGGTACATGCTCCCCGCGCTTATGAGCCTTGTCTCCAATCTTGTCATGGTTCTGTATTTTTTTACATTCTGCGATCGGTTCGGTATTTGGGGTCTTTCCGCCGTACTGGTGATCGGATGGGGACTGCAAGCCGCCATCCTTGCCCCCGCAGCCCATCGACTTGGATTTTATTTTCGCCCTACCCTTTCCCTGCGTGATCCTTTCATCGGGCGGGCAGTCAAAATGGCTTTCCCGATTCTGGTATGCTCGTGGCTTCAGCCTTTTTGCAATATTATCAATACGCGCTACGCTTCCGGTTTTGCAAACGGCAGCGCTATCACCATGGTCAGTTACGCCAACCGCCTGTATATTATGATTGTAGGCATATTTTCATTTGTCGCTACAAATTTGCTGTTCCCCAAATTCGCACAGGCGAAAGCAAAAGGAGATTCGGAAAGCGCGCGAATTTTTGCACGAACCTCCGTCAAAACACTTTGCCTGATTATGCTGCCGATTGCAGCGGGTGTTTTTGTACTGGCTGAACCGCTGACTCGCATGATATATATGCGCGGCGAATTTACCGCCGAAGATGCACAAATGACCGCATCTGTACTCAGACTGTTTGCGCTCGGCATTCCGTTTATGTCGGTGAATGAAGTGCTTACCAAACTATTTTTTGCCGGACAAAAAGTAAAAGCGCCGATGCTGGCCTCCCTGCTCTCTATCCTGGCTAATTTTATTTTTGTCGGGGTGTTCGTCAGTCTGTTCGGATTTGACGGGATCGGACTTGCGTCAGCCGTTACCATTACCCTCTGTGCGGCACTGAACTATATTTTTCTTCCCAAAGATCAAAGGCCGCTGCGCACAGCGGACATATCGGATCTTTTAAAAAGCTTTCTATATGCCGCTGTTATGGCAAGCATTGTTTATTTTCTAAATAAAACGCTTCCCGTTAACACTGAACTTTTGCGCACTTTCCTCTGTATCGCCGCCGGCATCCTTATCTATGCCGGACTGCTTTTCCTGTCTCCCACAGAAGAATTTCGCTTCATAAAATTCAAACTTATAAAAAGGAAGACCAACCGTGATTAAAGTCATCAACGTAATCAGCGATACCAATATAGGCGGTGCGGGCACCGTGCTTCTCACTACGCTATATAATATTGACCGCGGTAAATTTGAAGTAAAGGTCGCATTGCCCGAAAACAGCGCTTTAATTCCGAAAATTGACGCGCTGGGGTTTGAATGCATTCGGACCAAGGGCGGCGCAGACCGATCGTTTGACCTGCATGCCGTTAAAGAATTTATCCGTATTTTCAAAGCGGAAAAGCCGAATATCGTCCATACGCACGCGGCGTTTTCCGCGCGGCTTGCCGCCTTTCTGTGCGGTATACGCGTACGAATTTATACACGGCATTCTACTTTTGCCCCTCGCCCGATCTTGACGCGGTTTCCGTTTAAACAGCTATGCGGATTTGTCAACAACACGCTTTCCACCGCAATGATCGCAGTTTCAGAATCCGCAAAACAGAATATGACCGACGTCGGAGTCAATCCGAAAAAAATTCAAGTTATCATCAACGGCGCGGAACCGCTGCGTACGGTTGACGCGGCGGAAAGCGCCGCGCTGCGGGAAAAGCTCGGTATTGCGGCCTCCGATTTTGTCGTCGGCATGTCTGCAAGACTGGACGAAGTGAAAGGACATATTTATCTGATTGAAGCGGCAAAAATTCTCCGCGAACGCGGAACGGCCAATCTCAAAGTGTTGATTATCGGAACCGGTCCGCTTGAAAAACAATTAAAAAGCAAAGTACGGGAATATAACTTGGAAAATTGTGTGATTTTTCCGGGATTTGTGCATGACGTAGCGCCGTATGTGCAGGTTATGGATATCATCATAAACTGCTCTTTCGGCACCGAAGCCACCAGCATGGCGTTGATCGAAGCGATGAGCTTGGCCAAACCCGCAATCGCCACTGATTACGGCGGGAACGCGCAGATCATTGAAAACGGGAAAAACGGATATATCATTCCGCAGAAAAGCGCTTCCAATTTGGCCGAGGCCATCAGCAAGTTGCTTGCCGACCCGGCGCGACGGATCGAAATGTCCAAGGTGGCCTATTCAAAATATATTTGTCGCCTGACCGGGAAAATCATGACCGGAAAGGTAGAAAAATTATATGAAGACGGGTATCATGCGCGATGCAAAAAATAAAACTTTTTACTTCTGTAAAAGTTCGCGTTCTGTTTCTTGTGCTCGGTTTGCTCGGATGCGTTCTGATTTTCTGCATGTCCGCCGAGCCTGCGGCCGTTTCTACCGAACGCAGCAGCAATCTCTCCTACACTCTCTTAAAATTGGTTATGCCGGACTTTGAAACACTCGGGAAAGCACGCCAGACCGAACTGGCAAAAGCAACCGAGCACATTCTCCGCAAAGGGGCACACTTTTGCATATATATGGCGCTCGGAATCTTTTCCTGCCTTTTTTCTCTGTGCTTTGCATCCAACAGACGAACTCATTTTTTTCGCTCGTTTGCTTTCTGCATTTTATTTGCAGCCGGCGACGAATGGCATCAATGGTTTGTGCCGGGACGCGCCGCGCGCGGTTTCGACATACTGCTGGACAGCGCCGGTGCGCTCTGCGGTATTTTGCTGATTTTGTGTGCGGCAAAGATTTGGCTGAAACGCAAAAATGCGCTTCACAAAAACATATAAACGTCCGTATTTTATAAATACTGAGTTAAAACCGCCGATTTTATCAGCTTGCCGTTTTTGTTGACGGTGTTCCGCTTGATTTATTGCAGCATCTTTGTATACTGCGCATCGCCTTTTTGCGGCCCATGCGTTTTTCTCCCCGGTGAAACCGGGGAAATATTTTGTATTCTATAAAAAACGGCATAGTCTTAAATGACTATACCGTTTTTTGCTTTGTTCAACTTTAAGGATTCATATGCAAATGTCATCCGTGTTTCTCCGATCAAAATGCGCTAAGTCTTCAGCCAAATCAAGCTCATCCATCATATACACATCAAAAATTACTTGAATGCCCATTTCCTTTGCCCGATTCAAAAAATGCATATCTTTTTCTTTATGTCCTGAAAGCATCTGTAATACGATGATCTTCTGCACATGGCGCCCTCCGAATTTTCGCGCCACCGTCGCGAGCTTATACAATTCCTCCTCATGAACGCAGCCGTTTTTACAGGAAATAAAGTACGGAATCATGCCGCGCATCAGAATAACATCCGTCTCATTTACAGTCATATTTTTTCCTGAAGCAGCATCCCAGTCAAGCACCGCACCGGTTATGGCATCCTGGAATACCGGACTGCCATCCTCATTTCGGCATTCCAGCGCAGTCATAAAAATTTTCAACTCCAGCAAAAAACCGGCGCGACGCAAACATTCGCGCACACAGCGATTCTTATACACATATAAAATATGGGACGAAGAAACATCCATCATGGTAATCAAACCGGCACGATGCAATGGAATCAAAATATTCACAGCTTCATTATATCTTGCAATCTTATTTTGCCGCTTTGCTTCTTTAACCGAAACGGTCACCTCCAGCCCGTTGCGAATCCCCAACGCATCTATTACGGCCAGACAATTTGCATTTGAATTCCAGCGATTCGGATTTTGACAGCAAATTTTCCACATTAACTGCAAATCTTCAAGGGCATTATTCGCCTGGCCCGACTCCAGTCCCAACGCAGACACATCCGTGCAATCAGCGACTATACCGCCATGCAATTCAACCGTCTCCCGCACATTCAGTACAGGATTTTCGGCTTTTAAAAAATAAGAAGTACTATGACTCTGAATCTCTCCGCTAAACGGATCAATGCAATGCAGCTGCGTATGCGTCGGACGAACCATATCAAAAGCTCGTCCGAGTAAAAACAGCAAAACCTCATCTCCGCCTTTTAAATCTACAATTAAATTTCTTTCACGCTGCAAAATGTCTACAAAGCATTGCAGAATTTTTTCATCATCGCCGAACGGAACACAAACAGGCATAATCTCCACGCCCATTTGTCTGGACGAAAATATTTTTTCAAATAAACGGCACTCTTTTTTCAGTTGTTTCTCGTCATATCCGATATAAATGACTTTATCGGCATGATAAGACAATGTCGTAATTAAATTATCTATAGAGGACTTATCAAAAAATTCCAGAACTGTCATACCTATTCACCCCAAGTTTCAAATTGCACACATACATCAAAAATATTACTAAGAATTTGAACAAAGTATATCCGCAATTCTGCGACTTGCGAAACCGTCTCCATACGGATTGGAAGCGTTCGACATTGCTTCATATGCCTTGGTATCTTCCAGCAAAAGCTTAAAGTTTTGATAAATAATCTCTTCGTTTGTTCCAACCAATTTTAACGTACCGGCTTCAATCCCCTCCGGCCGTTCGGTTGTGTCTCTCATTACCAAAACCGGCTTTCCGAGAGACGGAGCTTCTTCTTGTATGCCGCCGCTGTCCGTCAAAATCAAATGGGCACGAGCCAAAAAATTGTGAAAATCTAAAACATCAAGCGGTTCAATCAAATGAATCCGTGAACAATTCCCGAATATTTCATTTGCCGCTTCTCGCACAGCGGGATTCAAATGAATCGGATAAATCGCCTTCACATCCGCATGCTCATCAATGATACGCCGGATCGCCCGAAACATGTGCCGCATCGGCTCACCGAGATTTTCTCTGCGATGCGCGGTAATTAAAATCAAACGAGCATCCTCAGCCCACTGCAGTTCCGGGTGCGTATAATCCTCCCTGACCGTTGTGCGGAGCGCATCAATACCCGTATTGCCGGTTACAAAAATACTGGACGCATTTTTTCCCTCGCGAATCAGATTCTGTTTTGCGCATTCTGTAGGCGCAAAATTATATTTTGCTAAAATTCCTACAGCTTGACGGTTAAATTCCTCCGGATACGGAGAATAAATATTATATGTACGCAGTCCTGCTTCCACATGTCCGACCGGAATCTGCATATAGTAACAAGCCAACGCCGCAGCAAAAGTCGTTGAAGTATCTCCATGCACCAATACAATATCCGGCTTTACATTTTCAAGTACTTCCCGAATACGCAAGAGGATCTGACTTGTAATGTCAAAAAGCGTCTGTTGTTCTTTCATAACGGCAAGATCATAATCCGGCACAACACCGAATATACGCAACACGGAGTCTAACATTTGACGATGCTGACCGGATACGCATACCACCGTTTGGATACCCCGACGTTTTTTCAGTTCATTGACAAGCGGACACATTTTTATGGCCTCAGGCCGTGTGCCAAACACAAGCATAATTTTTTTCATACGATCCCCCGATCGGTCATTTCTGACTACAAAACCTACTGTTTTTATTTTATACGGCCGATTGCATAAGTATCTGTTATTCTAAAAATATCAAATGTAAATTCATTATACTAAAATTGCAGAATCCTTGTCAACATTTTCGGGGAACGATGAAGCATTTTTTCAAAAAGATTTTATTTTGTGTCCTTAAAAACGTCAAAAAGCATCTTGAACATAAAATTCTCAATTTTTTTCTTCGGTTTGTTTTGAAAAAAATAGCTATTTTTAAAATAAACGCAAATAAGCAATCATTTTTTCAGTTCTATGCGCTATAGTCAAGACTATCCGCTCAACTGGCAGCTTTTTCTAGTATCCTTTTTCTTTCCCGATAAAACCAAGCAATGCGACGGCGTTTTGACCGGCGAGCAAATGATTAAGGTTCCCACCGGTACAGTTTCGCTGTAGAGGGGCTGCGAGAGGCCACTTAAAAAAGTGGGGCGCCGCTCCCCTCCGGATGAACAATGTCCCCCGGATATACGTCCAAGACGTTTGGAGTAGCTCCCCTGTTGACAGCGCAGGTGAAAAACGCAAAGCCCCTTGCTTTGCGTTTTTCACGGAAATATTAAATTTTCGTCTTTTTCTGAATATCCTCATGACAGACTTTGCAGTCCCCGCAGCAGCCGCAGCATTTTCCGCGGCGTAAATCCCGAAGTACGGAACGAACCGCAAAAACAAGCGCAACCGCAATGCCCGCAAGCAAAATACAATCCAGTACAGTCATATAAAAATTCCTCCGATCCTATATACGGCAAATGCGCAAATCCATGCGACAAAGCACTGCATCACAATTACGCCGAACATCTGCCGCGTGGAGCCGAGTTCGCGGCGAATGGTGGCAACCGCCGCCACGCAAGGCGTATACAATAAAGTAAAGATCAAAAAGCTGGCCGCGGAAAGAGGAGAAAACAAAGCCGCAAGCGCGCCGGGCAGCGCCTCCGTCCCCACGCCGAGTAAAACGCTAAGCGTACTCACAACCGCCTCTTTGGCTGTAAATCCGGTCAAAAGCGCAGTCGCCGCGCGCCAGTCGCCAAAGCCGAGCGGCGCAAAAATCGGGGCAATTCCCTTTCCGACCAACGCAAGCAAGCTGTCCGCGCTGTCCGAAACGACATTCAAACGCGTATCAAACGTCTGTAAAAACCATATGACAACAGTTGCGACAAATATAACCGAAAAAGCGCGCTGCAAAAAATCTTTCGCCTTATCCCACATCAAAAGGCCAACACTCTTGGCAGAGGGCAGGCGGTAATTCGGCAGTTCCATAATAAACGGAACGGGTTTGCCGCGAAAAGCAGTGCCTTTCAGCAAAAGCGCAATCAAAATACCGAGTAAAATACCGGATACATACAAACCGATCATGACAAACGCGCTGTACTTTTCAAAGAAAGCCGCGCAAAAAACCGTATAAATCGGAATTTTCGCCGAACAACTCATAAAAGGCGTAAGCATAACCGTCATACGTCGATCCCGCTCCGAAGAAAGCGTGCGCGTAGCCATAATGGCCGGCACACTGCAACCGAATCCGATCAGCATAGGTACAATACTCCGCCCGGAAAGTCCGATTTTGCGCAAAAGTTTGTCCATAACGAAAGCGACGCGCGCCATGTAACCGGTATCCTCCAAAATAGAAAGGAAAAAGAAGAGCACGACAATCAGCGGCAAAAAGCTGAGTACGCTGCCGACTCCGGCAAAAATACCGTCAATAATCAAACTATGTACCACCGGATTCATGCCGTAAGCAGTCAGCGCACGATCGCAAATCAACGTCAGCGCATCAATGCCGGACGCCAGCAAATCCGATAAAAAACTGCCGAACACATCAAACGTGAGCCAGAAAACCGCAAACATGACCAACAGAAAAAACGGAAGCGCGACATATCGGTTTGTGAGGATCTCGTCGATCTTCATACTGCGCCGGTGCTCTTTGCTCTCTTGACATTTCACAACGGCATCAGCACAGGCTTGCTCGATAAATGTATACCGCATCTCCGCCAAAGCGGCGTTCCGATCTAAGGCCGTATCGTGCTCCATTTCAATCACGCTGTGTTCGATCATTTCGATCTCATTCTGACTCAGTTTCAGCCTTTGTGCAAAATCATGATCTTCTTCGATCAGCTTTGTAGCGCAAAAACGCGCCGAAACCCCTGCTGCCGCCGCATGATCCTCAATCAGATGCGATACGGCATGAATACAGCGATGTACCGGTCCCTCTTTGCAAAAATCCGCCACGGCGGGGATTTGCTTTTTCTCCGCAACACGCAACACGCTACCAACCAGTTCCGAAACGCCCTCGTTTTTCGCCGCACTGATCGGCACCACGGGTACGCCAAGCGCATCAGACAATTTTCTGACATCAATCGTCCCGCCGTTGCCCCGCACCTCATCCATCATGTTCAACGCGATTACCGTTGGAATCCTGAGTTCCAAAAGCTGCAGCGTCAAATACAGATTGCGTTCGATATTTGTAGCGTCTATTATATTAATGATTCCATCGGGGTGTTGCGTCAAAACAAAATCCCGCGTTACAATTTCCTCATTCGTATACGGCCGCATCGAATAAATGCCCGGCAAATCAACCACAGAACAATTTGAAGTTTCCCTCAACTGACCCACTTTTGAATCTACCGTCACGCCCGGAAAATTTCCGACATGTTGATTTGCACCCGTCAACGCGTTAAACAAAGTCGTTTTTCCGCAGTTCTGATTGCCGACCAATGCAAATATCATCTTTTATCCTCCGCAGGCAGAATTTCAATCCGCGCAGCGTCCTCACGCCGGAGCGTAAGCTCATATCCTCGCAGTAAAATTTGTATCGGATCGCCGAGCGGCGCAATTTTCTGCAGCTTTACGCGAGTACGCGGAATCAACCCCATGTCCAGAAGGCGCAACCGAAGAGCCCCCTCGCCCCCCACTGTAAGAATATCTCCGCTCTCCCCTATTTTCAGATCATTTAGCGTCATATTTCCCCCAAAAAATCAAAAAAACAACCTTTAATTTTTCTGTTCGTATGGTACCACGGCAAAACCATTCTGTCAACTGTTCCTAAAAAGAAAACCGTGAAAATCCGGCGCTTATTGGATACAAGATCGGAAAATAAAATATTCTGCACAAAAAACGCAAACAAATTGAACTTCATCCAAAGCGCTTCTACGCCCAATAGATTCAGACAGCAACGATTGCTCCAACCGATATCTACGCGAAAATGCTAACGTTTTTTACGTTCTCCGCCGTTTGGATCTAAAGTATCCCCCGGTATATCGTCCCATAAATACCCAGGCTTAAATATAGAATACGCAATCTCCACAGACTCCATGACAGGCGGATTCTCTTCCGAAAACCTGCCGACAGCGCCTTGCAGATATTCTTCAACGGTGTCGCAGCAAACCCATCGTCTGTCCAAGCGTTCTGCCGCCTCACCGGTGACGCAACTGCCGCCGAACGGATCAATGACAAGATCGTTTTTATCCGTACACATTCTGATAAAATACTCGGGCAGCGTACCGGGAAATCTGGCCGGGTGAGGATTTAGCTTATGCTCAGTGCAAAAATTCAAATAGCGGGAATTGGATTCCGTGTTCGGCAGCGCCAACAAATTCGGAGGAATGCTGCCTTTGTGCGGCGTCATAAAATTGCCGCTGATATTATGGCCGCTCGGCCTCATCTTGGCCTTATAGCCCGTTGTCAAAAGATTGGTCATGCTTTTGCTATACGGCTGAAGCACCCTCTGATTTGAAGCTTTTGGGTAGGGCGTCTTGGATAACCACCACACCGGTTCAACAGAATCTTTTACCCGAATTTTCCGAATCGTACACCACTCGGCGGGATTCGGCAATTTACTCGGATTCCAAAAATACAATTCCTGCGCCAAATGAAATCCGTACTCCTCGCAAAGCATAATCAATATTTTAAAATGATAAAGACTTCGCGTCGGCTCCCCCTTGTTCCAGGAACCTCCGATATTCAGCACAAAGCTCCCGTTATCGGCAAGCACCCGATAAAACTCTTTTGCAAAAGGACGGAACCAATCCAAATATGCGTCGCTGTCCTCATTTCCGTACTGCTTCTTTTTAATCAGCGCATACGGAGGTGAAGTAACGATCAAATTGACCGACCGATCATCTACATTTTTTAAATAGTCAAGGCAATCGCCCAAATAGATTTTTCCCCTGGCGGTTTCAAAATAAGTTTCCACCGTTTAGTCTCCTCATAAATCCAGCTTTTTTAACTGCATGGCTTTTCTCGTTTCGCCCTCAAAAACATCAATAACAGAAACCGGATCGGCAGCGATTCGGTCAATATCGGATTTCTCCAAAAATAAAATACTGAGATTTGTATTCCGCATCATATGATTTGCATATTTCTTTGCCTCGGAAGAAACGCTTCCCGTGGTAATCATCACAATGATATTGGAATACAGCATTTGTGAAAGTCCAACTTCTTTTGCGACGTGATCGAGTGTGACACGGGCTGTATTTTTACATTGAATCTGCCAGCGCAGATAAGCGGGACGCAAGCTCTGAAACAACAAATCCACCTCGCTGCCTCCGGTTGCCTCCGTTCTGGCTCTCGTTGCGATATATTCCAATCCCAGAATCCGTAGAATTTTAAACGCCAACGCTTCCAATGCCAAACCGGCTATATAAGTATTTGAGGATCCGATATCCGTTAAAATATCCGGAATGCTTTTGGTCAAAAGTTCGATCAGTTTGGGATCAGTCTGCCCCTCCAGTTGGCTGATAAGCGGCTGCAAAAGTTCGATTTTGGCTTTTTCGGTCGGTCGGCAGTAATGCGGTTTTGCGCCTCTGCCGACCGTGGCTTTCTCAGTTTCGATATATCCCGCATTTTCCAGCGGCGTCAGGATACTTTTAGGGAGCGTCTTTTCCGGATAAGAAACGCCATAGGCTGTGCCGGCCAGGCGGGCCACACGACTGGATATTTGAAAGTCACGCTTTCCGGTATTCAAAAGCGCAAGCAAAAAATATCGCTGCGCTTTGGTCAGGACTCGGAGCGTTTCCATTCCATCCGCATCACCCAATATTTCCCGAACTCGGTCATTGTTAATGTTCCATTTGGAAGAAAATACGCCCGCTTTTTCCAGCCACAGCCGCATAATGCTCGGATGTTTCCCCGCTGACGGATAGGTGATTCCCCGTATTTCAAGTTCCGGCTTTAAGGTTTCAAGGGTAACCTTTTGAAGCGCTGTTTGCATATCCCGAATACACTGAACAAAAACCATACCGCTTAGGTTCAGCAAAATATGCCTCGCAAAGGTCTCATACATTTTCTCTTTCTGCGTCCTTTGCGTATATAATTCCGTTCCCAAAGACGTAAAATTACAAGCTTCATCAAGAATTCCGTAGTTTTTTAAACCAAGCCGGCAATTCATAGCCAACTTCTGCCGGTTTTCCTCATTACCATGTCCGTGCGTCGAGAAAAAACGGTTTAAAATCGCGGCTTCTACGGCGTCCCGATTTCCCGCATTATCCTTACAGATTTCCAAAGCGGTGGCAAGATCAATTTGATTTGGGCTGAATTCGGAGCCAAAAGGCAATTCAATCATTTAAATATCCCCTATAATTAAGCTGTAAAGGTTACAGCTTAATTATACAAACCAACACGACCATTGTCAACTCTTGTTTTTATCGCTTTGCCGGTACAAAGCTATGACCACCGGTTTTTCCGGTGGTCTTCCCAAAGAGTCTTTTCTATACAAATAAAGAAAGCGCTGTTTGAAACAGCGCCTCAGACTGAAGACAAAGTCACATTTATGTGGCTTTGTTTTTTGCAAAAATGCGGAAGATGGTATAATAGGGGTAAGAAAAGTGGTGGAAGAGATGCTCACCAGCGAAAGAGAAAAGCGCAATCAAATGCAGGTGGTATGCATAGACGAACTTGTGCCGGAGGATCATCTGTTACGAAAGATAGAAAAGGCAATTGACTGGAGTTTTATCTATGCGCTTGTAAAGGACAAATACAGCGAAGACAAGGGAAGACCGAGCATAGACCCCGTAACATTGATAAAAATACCGATGATACAATATCTTTACGGAATTCGCAGCATGCGACAAACCATAAAGGAGATTGAGGTCAATCTAGCATACCATTGGTTTCTGGGATTAGATATGACGGACAAGGTACCGCATTTCACAACATTCGGGAAGAATTATACGCGAAGATTTAAGGACACCGACCTGTTTGAGAAGATATTTTCGAAAATTCTTGATGAATGTTTCAAGCATAATTTTGTAAACCCGACAGAAGTATTTGTAGATGCGACGCATGTAAAAGCATGCGCAAACGGGAAAAAGTATACGACGCAGGTAGTTCATGAAGAAGCATTATTCTATGAAGAACAACTGAAAGAGGAAATCCGTGCAGACAGACAAGAGCACGGCAAAAAGCCGCTGAAGGACAAAGAGAAAGGGCAGAACGGCGGCGACGATGAAAACGGCGGAGAGTCCGGAGGAGGAAAAGAGGAAAAGCAAAGCACCACTGATCCGGAAAGCGGATGGTTTCACAAGGGCGAGCACAAGCAAGTATTCGCTTATTCGGTACAGACAGCGTGTGACAGAAACGGCTGGATATTAGGGTACACTGTAAACAAGGGAAATCTTCATGACAGCAGAACGTTCAAAGGTATATATGACAAGCTTAGGTCTTTTGAGATAGATAAACTGATAGCAGACATAGCATACAAGACGCCTGCAATAGCCAAACTTTTGATAGATGATCATGTATCTCCCATATTTCCATACAAGAGACCGCAGACGAAGGACGGATTTTTCAAGAAGCATGCGTATGTATATGACGAATACTATGACTGCTATATATGTCCCAATAACAAAACACTAACCTATTCCACAACGAATCGAGAAGGCTACCGCGAGTACAAGAGTTGCGCAGCCGATTGCGCGAATTGCCCCCATTTGCATCAATGTACAGAGAGCGCAACCCACACAAAAGTGGTGACGCGCCATATATGGGAAAACTACATCGAAATATGCGAGGATCTTCGCCATACAACGGGCAACATGGAGTTGTATGACAAGAGAAAAGAGACCGTTGAGCGACTCTTTGGCACAGCAAAAGAGCACCATGGTTTTCGATACACGCAATTAAAAGGCAAAGCCCGGATGGATATGAAGGTCGGGCTTACTTACGCATGCCTAAATTTAAAAAAATTAGCGAAGATGTTGCACTTGGAATGTGGAAAACTCGGCTTTTCGTCGCTTTTTCATGCTTTTTTTCCGAATTTCTTGCGCTCCTGCTTCTCTTTCGCCTAAAACACGCAAAAAGGAGTCTCGCTAAAACGCGAAACTCCTTTTTATCTTCAGTCTGAAATACGGAACGCAAAGCGGTTCTTTTATTTTTACAAGCAAATCAATTCCAAACAAGCAGCGAAACGGCAAGCGGCTATTCAATGCAGCCGCCGCCGAGAACGACATCGCCGTCATAAAACACCGCCGCCTGCCCGCGCGTCACGGCTCGCTGGGGCAAATCAAATTCTACCCGTACCCGCCCATTATCCAGCGGATATACAACGGCCGCCGCCCCCTTTTGACTGTACCGCACCTTTACCTCTGCCCGCACCGGCGCCGACGGCCGCGCAATCGAAACCCAGTTGACTGCGGCCGCCGTGCAGGAATCGGTCATGAGATCTGCATTGCTTCCCAAAACCACCGTGTTGGTCTCAGCATTTTTTGCACAGACATACATTGGCGCAGGCAAAGCCAAACCAAGTCCCTTGCGCTGCCCGATCGTGTAACGAATGAATCCCTTATGCATCCCGAGTACATGTCCATGCCGATCCGTAAAGCTCCCCGGCGGGTATATTTTTCCCGAATTTCTTTCGATAAACGCCGCGTAGTCCCCATCCGGTACAAAGCAAATATCCTGGCTGTCCGGCTTATCCGCACTGCGAAACGAATGTTCCGCAGCGATCTTACGAATCTCACTTTTTTGCATTTCGCCAAGCGGAAACAAAATGCGGCTCAGTTGCTCCTGCGTTAGATTATAGAGCATATAACTCTGATCTTTCGATATATCCATTCCCCGCTTCAGCAGATAACGGCCGCTCGCACCGTCAAATTCCACACGAGCGTAATGCCCAGTCGCAATAGAATCCGCGCCCAATTGATCCGCCTCACGAAGCATGCAATCAAATTTGACATACCGATTGCAAATCACACAAGGGTTGGGGGTTTCTCCCCTTTCATAGGCGCTGATAAAGTAGTCGATTACAATTTTCCGAAATTGTTCACGATAATCCGCCGAAATAAACGGAATCTGAAGATACGCGCATACCGCAGCTGCGTCCTGCTCCGCCTGCGTTCCGGTTGAAAGCGTATCCTCCGATGCGGACAATCGAAGCGTCATCCCAATCGGATCATATCCCATTTTTTGTATTAACAATGCCGCAACAGAAGAATCTACGCCACCGCTCATCGCGACCAATACCTTTTTCATATTCATACCTTTTTAATCGTTCATTTTAAGTTGACCTGCATTATTTATATAGAATCCCCCACGGATTTTCACAACTTTCGTCCGGATGCATGTCCCGATTCCATGAACAATACGCTTCGCAGTATTTATCTTCCAAAAACATCGGTAAATATTCCCGAAAGTTCGGTGCAAGTTTCATATGATCGAGATCAGCAAGTTCCGCCCAAAAAACGCTTCCCTCATCCGTAGCGTCAAGGAGCTTGCCCGAATACTCCGTAGTTTTATAGAAATATGTAAAATATTTATCCTCGGTTTTATTATTAAACCAATACATAAAACCGCACGCTTTCAAATTTTGTATAACAAGTCCGGTTTCTTCTTTTATCTCCCGCACGGCGCTGTCATAAATCGATTCGTTCGGCTCGGCATGACCGCCGGGAAAAGCAATTCCGCACCAGCTTTTCACACGCTCCTGTACCACGACTTTACCTGTGCTTTGATCCTGCACCATAACCATATTGGTTATCTCAAGTTTTGACATCAACATTTTCCCCGCATAAATTCATAAAATCTAAAATTACAACCGAGCAAATTATAACACAATTGAAAAGAAAAAAGCAATACACTCCCCGCACACCGACATGAAAACCGACATATGATACTATAGAAAGGGGAGATTATATGAAACCCAGAAATAATGATAACTGTCATCAAATGCCGATAACGGATTACGGCCCGGAACCGTTTATCGTAAACATAGATCAAGCTACCTTACAAAATACAAATTATCGTACGGCGCTGTGGACAGGCTCCAATCTGCAACTTACACTGATGAGCATTCCGGCCGGCGGCGAAATTGGTCTGGAGGTTCACCCGGATACCGATCAATTTATCAGAATTGAGAGTGGAAACGGTATCGCAATGATGGGACCGTCCAGATGCTGCTTAAATGTACAATGTCCCGTTTGCAGCGGATACGCTGTTTTTGTCCCGGCCGGCACATGGCACAATATCGTCAACGCAGGGAAACAACCGCTGAAAATATATACGATATACGCGCCTCCGCACCATCCGCACGGCACCGTGCAAAAGACAAAGGCGCAAGCCGATCTTGAGGAGCACTGAATAAAGCATCCAAAAGGGCGCAGTCAAAATAAAATTCATATATCATAATGCCAAATTGATTTTCGTCAAAATAACTTATCGCTTTTTCTCTTTCCATTTTACTTTTTACGAATAAAGAAAAATTTTTAAAATGAAAAGGCACTGTTTACACAGTGCCTTTTCATTTTGGTGGGAGCGGGTGGATTCGGACCACCGAAGTCAGTGACAACAGATTTACAGTCTGCCCCCTTTGGCCGCTCGGGAACGCTCCCTTTTCAATTTTGCCCCGTGAACACGAGGTGGAGCTGGTGGACGGATTCGAACCCCCGACCTGCTGATTACAAATCAGCTGCTCTACCAGCTGAGCTACACCAGCGTGATTGCTTCACGCGACTTTGATATTATAGCATGGCGCTTTTCATTTGTCAATATCTTTTTTTGAAAAAGCACGGAAGAATTATAAAAAGCTGCATATTTTTCTTAACAAAGCACATATATATTTTGAGGATAAAATCATGCCCGCCATAAATTGAAAGCGACCGGAAAAAACGCACAAAATTACCGGAAGTCTGTCATAAAAGCACGTATGATTTATGTTGACTTCCTCCCTACTTCCGGATATAATAAATACAAAAATAAATATAAATACAAACGGAAAGGCAGAGAGATAGAATGACCTTCATCGAAAAATTTGAAGAAATCAAAAAAAAGATCGGCAAACCCGATATATCCAGATTAACAGAAAATTTCGCCATCCAAATCAATCTTACAGACGAGGACTGCGGCGGCGCTTTTTATATCGCTTATACAGACGGAGAACTTGCGATTGAACCCTATGATTATCATGACAACACCGCGTCTGTAAGCATTCGTGCCAAAGATTTAATCGATATTATCACCGGAAAGCTGGATGCGCTCGCGGCAATTATGACCGGAATCATGGATGTCTACGGAAATGTCGATCATGCAAAAGCGCTGGCACTTCTAAAAAAGCCGATAAAGCGGCGCACAACAAGTAAAAGCGACGCATCAGCATCCGACGCTGCGGAAAAGACCAAAAAGAAATCTTCCAAAGGAACAAAATAACGTAATACCTGTTTGCAAGCAGTACTCCATACTGCTTGCAAACAGGTATTTTATTCTATCCTAAAAATATTAGCTCATCACCGTATTTTTGAAAAAAATACATCAAGATATGTAAGCGGAACAAGCGTTCCGGCATCCCGCATCTGTAAAATTTCTTTTTCAGATACATAGATTTAGCCATCCCTGCACACGCATATATAAAGACGTGTGGATATCCGGATAAGTAAGCGGCGACGGCAAGGAATCGTTCAATATGATTTCCCCGATTTCGTATTTCGGCAAAGCGCCAAGCGTTTGAATTTCCGCATAATACAGTACGCCGTAATCGTCTACCTTATAAGCGCAGACCGGCCGAATATCAAATTTCTCCGCTCCGGTCTCCTCAAAAAGTTCACGTTTCGCAGCGGTTAAACTGTCTTCACCGGCTTCAATATGTCCGCCGGGCATCTCCCATGTACTGCGCTGCCGGTGACGGCAGAAAATCCAATGCGCATTGTACCTCGCCGCAATCACCACATACCTAAAATCCCGCGCATTTACTTCGGACACAGCGCAAAAAGAAACAACTCGCATGGATATTTCTCCAAATTTCATTCAAATAAATTTATATGGGCATTCTCCTACACATATAGCATTAACCATACCACAGGCAACAATATCAAGGATGGTAATCATCTCGCCTGTAATGCGAATCGTTTAGTAGCAACGGCAACGAAAAAACCAACAACAATTCCAGCGAAATTCAAAATCAGATCGTCCACATCAAAGCTACGCCCAACAATAGGCTGTATTACTTCCACCACAACCGGGACAATGACAGCGTATTTCCAAATGCTCTTGTTGTTGATTTTCTCTGATACAAAAGGCAAGAAAAAACCCAAGGGTATGAACATAAGGAAATTGTAAGTAAGCATTTTCAAAACCCAACGTCCAATCGTGAGTTCTCCTGTGATTACTTTGAATAGGACTGGAACAAGATTAAACTCTCCGGAAAAGAAAGTAAGCTCACTATGGCTATATCCAATAAAGATGTTTGCCCATATAAATGTCCATAGATTAGCAGGCACCAATATCAGATTTACAAGTCCTGTCAGATAACATATAAAAAGCCAGCGCATGATTTCCGTGCCCCACCCAACGGTCAATCCGCTTTTTTTGATATGGATATATCTATAAATAGCATATATGCAACCAACTAAGAGTGCAATTGGTACAACCTGAAAGAAAATACCAAATACCGAACCCGAAATCATAATGTTATAGATTCTGTTTAACATTGCAACATCTCCTCTGCATTAAGGATGTTCGCGAATTTGGACTACAATCCCTATCGTTCACCGACTTCTTTAAAAGATAGCTCTCCAAAGCCACGCCGCATAAACACGCCTCGTATGGTTCGGACATATCAAAACTTCTGCTATTTTTCCGTTTGTACCGCGATATTTTGTCCGTCAGTCGTGACAATTACGCTGCCGCCCCGGTCGGTTCGGTATACCGAGGCGCCGACCGCTTTCAGCCGGGATACAATCAATGCGCTCGGATGACCGTACTCATTGTCCTCTCCGACGGAAATCACCGCAATCTGCGGTGAAACCGCTTCGAGAAATGCTTCGCTCGATGAAGTTTTGGAGCCGTGGTGTCCGACTTTTAAAACCGAAGCGCAAAGCTTGTCGGCGTTCTCACGCAGCATATCCGATTCCGACTTTGATTCTGCATCGCCGGTAAACAAAAATGATATTTCGCCGTAGGTAAATTTACAGACCACGCTTTGATTGTTCAAATCATCACCGTAGTCCGAAGCGGGCGCAAGCAGATCAAGCTGCAGATTACCGAGCATATAGGAAAGTCCGTCATGGCCGGATATAACCTCGCATTCCTCTTTTTCGAGTGCATCCAACATACGTTCAAACGTACGAGACGTGGATACAGCGTCCGGCAAAATAACCGCATCAAACGCATATCGTTCCAATAAAGCGGCAGCGCTTCCGATATGATCGGCATGCGGATGCGTAAAGATCGCATAGGCGAAATTTTCAATGCCGAGCGCGTCAACATAGCGCATAATCGCATTTTCGCTGTCCGGTGTTCCCGCATCAATCAAAATATTTCCGGCAGCGGATTGTATAAGCGCGCAATCCCCCTGCCCCACATCGATAAAATGCACGGCGACGCCGTCGCCGGAAAAAGTAAACGCATTTTCTTTCGGCCAAAAAAGGCAAACGGCCAAAACAACGAGAACAATCAGCCAAGTCAGCGCGTTCACTTTTGAGAAACGGGGATTGTTTGCTTTAAATCTCATAGAGCAGTCTCCTCAGCATTTGCCAGAATCGGTCAAGAGAGGCGATATCCAGCCGTTCCGACGCCGTATGCACCCGATGCATGGTAGGCCCGAGCGAAATCATATCCATCTCCGGAATGGCCCTATAAATCAATCCGCACTCCAGACCGGCATGTATGCCGCACACATGCGGCTCTGTATGGTACACGCTTTGATATGCCGCCCGATACTTTTGAAGCAAGGGAGAGTTTTCCGTATATTCCCATGCCGGATATCGATCATGTTCTTTGCATACCGCGCCGACGGCGGAAAGCATTTCACACAAGCGCGCGGAAAGCGCATCCAATTCCGCCTCCGAAGAAGAACGCAGGGAGAAATCCAGATTCAGTGTGTCGTCTGCAATGCGCACAACACCCATATTCAGCGAAGTTTTAACAATTTCGAGGCGCTCATCCATAGAGACGACACCGTTTGGAACCTCCGAAAGCAGATGGCAAAGCTGTTTGGTCGTATGCATATCAAACGCTTTTCCCGAAGACGACTGCCGCACAAGCGAGATTTCAGCGCCGCGGTCATCTTGACCGAAGCTGCGCCTTCTGCGGCTGAACCATTCCCGAATATCTGCGTCCGCACGGTCGCTGATCTGCAGTTCCGCTTCGGCTATGGACGGAATCGCGTTGTCTTTCTCCCCGCCGAACAAACGAATCAGACGGCAATCATATTTTTCGCACAGCCACAAAAGCAATCCGGCAAGCAACCGCACGGCATTGACATGTCCGAGATGAATATCCGCCCCCGAATGGCCGCCGGCAAAACCGGAAACCGTGATTTTCAGCGTTTCTCCGAAAAAAGCGGAACTCGGCATCGTCCGATCGGCATGTATACGCATGCCGCCCGCGCAACCGACAACCGCCTCACGCTCATCCTCGGAATCCAAATTGATCATTGTACGCGAATGAATCTTTGAATAGTCAAAATGCTTTGCGCCGATCAAACCGACCTCTTCGGAAGCGGTAAACAAGCATTCGAGACCATAATCGGCGCTTTCCTCCAGAGCCGCAAGCATCATGGCAACCGCCGCGCCGTCATCGGCGCCGAGCGAAGTTCCGACAGCGCCGAGCAAACCGTCATCATCTATAAACAATTCCAGCGGATCCTTTGCAAAATCATGTGCGCTGTCCGGCGTGCGAACACAAACCATGTCGGTATGTCCCTGCAAAAGCACCGTTTTTTCAGACGGTGCAACCGGCGCGCGGCGTATGAAAACATTGTTATGTGAATCGCAAAAATATTCCAATCCTTTTTCTTTCGCAAAACGAATCAGATATGCGGCAATTTCTTCTTCCGAACCGGAAGCGCGCGGAATTTTGGAAATCTCCTCAAAATATGCCAATACACGATGCGGTTCTCTGCCCGCCAATATGGATTCCATCTCGATTTCCTCCTATAACTTAATGGTTTTCCATTTTCCCTTGTAAAAATGAACCGTAACACATATGCAACGCAGATATTGATCAAACGTCAGTGCAAACCACGCGCCGAGCAGTCCGACACGCACCACATGGCATAAAAAATATGCAATCAACGGCCGCAGAACCACCATGCTGATCAGGGACACAATAGCATTGAATTTTGTATCGCCCGCGCCGCGCAGAGAACCCGTAAAAATAACCTGAGACACCTGCGCAAGGCTGACAAAAGCCACCACATACATAACTTCGGTGCCGCTTGCAATAATTTGCAAATCGTCCGTAAAAAGCGCTATCAGGAACCGGCCGCAGGTGCAGAAGAATATAAACAGCACGGACGAAAATCCCCATGCAATACGCTGGGCAACCTTGCCGTACATCAGGGAAACATCCGGACGGCCGCGTCCCAAATTCTGACCGACCATCGCCGTTGCGGCGACGCCGAGTCCGTCTCCGCAAGCGAAAGACAGATTGATAATATTCATACAAATCTGATGCGTGGTCATTGCGTCTGTGCCGAGTTCAGCCACGACCTTTGCAAACATAAACATACCGACACGCACAAAAAGCTGCTCGACTCCGGCGCCGCTGCCGACACGAAAAAGCGCCTGCAAAGTGCTTTTTTCATACCGGAGAAAATATTTTACATGCAGTTTCAAATAAGAATCTTTTATAAAAAACGAACTCAGTGAAACCAAAAAAGAGCAAATATGCCCGATCAGCGTTGCGATTGCCGCGCCTTTTACGCCCATCTCGGGAAAAATCCAAATACCGTTGATTAAAAAATAATTAAAAACAATATTTATCAGATTTCCGGTCATCGAAGACCGCATGGTGATACGGGTCTTGCCCACTCCGCGCTGACCGGAGTTCAGCACAATACCGAGGCTGTGAATCATCAATCCGACGATCGTAATCTTGAAATATACAAGCGCCTCCGGCATCGTATCCGCTTTCGCGCCGGCGAACCGCAAAAGCGGCTCGGCTGTGAGAAACGCCGTAACAAGTGAAAACACAACAAGCCAAATACTGATACTGAACGTCTGCGCAATGCATCGATTTGCCCCCTCACGATCATTCTCGCCGAAGCGGCGGCTGACCAAAGCGACGGTAGCCGAACTCATAGCAAAAAACAGAACATAAAACAACATTCTCGGCTGCGTTGTAATTCCCACAGCCGCAATCGCCGTATCACTGGCGCCGCTGACCATAATTGTATCGATAAATCCCGCCATGACGACAAACATAGATTCGATCATTGCAGGCCAAGCGAGCGATGAAAACGTCAAATACGCCTCTCTGCTGGGCGGTAATTCTCCAAGCCGTTCATTTTCTTTTACCATATACTGCGTTGAAAAAAGACGGCGGACACGAAGTCCTAAAGCATTCATAGCGATTGCCTCACATAAATAAAAAGTGAACGGCTCAGGCGTCCACTTTTAAAATTTTTCCTGCCTGGATTTTGAAAGATTCAGCACGCCCTCGGGGTTTCTTGACAACCCGTCAAGCGCCTTGCCTGTTCCGAGCGCAACGCACTGCACGGCATTTTTTGCCACGCGGGTTTTGATCCCCGTCGCTTTGGCAATACGATAATCCAATCCGTATAAAAGGCTGCCGCCGCCGGTCAAAACGATGCCGTTTGCGATCACGTCTCCGACAAGTTCCGGAGGCGTTCGTTCCACAACCGAACACACCGCCTCGATAATCGCAGTCACCGGCTCATCCAAAGCGATCGTCATTTCAGAAGCGCAAAGCCGAATCGCTTTCGGCAAACCGTAAGTCAGGCATCTACCCTTTACGTCTATGTATTTTTCCTCTTTGCGCGGACAGGCGGATCCGATGCGAAGTTTAATTTCCTCCGCTGTGCGTTCCCCGATCAATACGCTGTATTTTTTCCGAACATATCGTACAATGGCCTCGTCAAATTTGTCTCCGCCGACTTTTATAGACTCGCTCACGACGGTATTGTTCAGCGAAATCAGCGCAATGTCCGCCGTTCCGCCGCCGATATCGACGATCATATTTCCGTTGGGCATCGTGATATCAATGTCCGCGCCAAGAGCAGCCGCTACCGGCTCTTCAATTAAATATGTTTTTCTGGCTCCCGCCTGGTTGGCCGCGTCCACAACCGCGCGCTCTTCCACTTCGGTGATGCTGCTGGGAATGCAAACCATAACCCGGGGCTTTATGATGGTACTGCCGCATGCTTTTGCTAAAAAATGCTGGAGCATCCTGGACGTTACGTCATATCGGCTGATTACACCGCCGCAAAGCGGGCGAACCACCTCTATTCCCGGCGGCGTACGCCCAAGCATCTGCTGAGCCTCTCTGCCGACGCAAATCACCTTGTCCGAATACCGATCTATCGCAACAACGGACGGTTCCTCCAGAACAATCCCTTTTCCTTTTACATATACAAGCACAGTAGCCGTACCAAGGTCAATACCAATATCTCGACTCATTGTTTTTCCTTTCGGTACGCTTTATAAATTTTACAAACTGTTAAAACAAAAATACGACGAAGCAAGTACAAAATTAAAATCCCGCCTACATAGCAAAGACATGCGCCGCCCCACGGACTCGAATACGCCCAAAAGGACGCGCGAGCGCGTGTACACGCGCCTGCGCCGAAAAGCAAAAGCTCCGCAAAAATTTCAAATTAACAGTGTGCATAACTCATCATTTTAATTATACAGCATTCAAACGATGAAATCAATCTTTTTTCGATTTATTATTTTTTCTTCGCACCGTATACGCTACGCTGAGGCAGCGCACCTCACGAGCGCCGGCGCGATATAAAGCGCCGGCACAGGCGCCAAGCGTTGCGCCGCTGGTCACCACATCGTCAATCAAAAGAATACTTTTATCGGCTGCAAGCCGCGGTTTCCATACAAAAAACAAATCCCGGACATTCTTTTGCCGCTCCGCCGCATTCAAAAATTTCTGCTCGCGGTTTTGAAAACGCCGGCGCGTAAGCAATCGCCGAAAATCAAGTCCCAAATCCGCCGCAACATGTTTGGCCAAAAGTTCGCCCTGATCGTAACCGTATTTTTGCTTTGCCGAAGCGGCGCGCGGCGCAAAAGTCACAACCGTATCCTCCGAAACCATCTCCTTGACAAGCTCCGCAAGCTCTGCCGCCAAAAAAGCGGAAAGTCCCGCCGCATGATTCCGTTTCAGCGCGTACATCATACCGCACACAACGCTGATCTCAGCGGAGGGTTTATAGAATACCAGTTTGCGATAGGCGACGCACCCGTTCACAGACAGATTTTGCGGTACGCACCGGCAAACGGACGCCTCCATACCGCATACATCACAATACTCCGCTCTCGCTCTATCATAAGCGCGGCGGCAATCTTCGCAGAGGCCGCCCTCCGATATATGCAGACGTTCCCTGCATACGGCGCATCTCGGCACAAACAGGCAGTCCAGAACAATATCGGTCAATTTTCGCACGGCTGTTTTGCCTCCAGAAAATATTTGAGCCCTGTATAGCGCACACGCACCTGATCGTTTTCGACCATGCGCTGTATTGCTTCCCTGCGGCCGATCAGAACGACCATATCCTTGGCCCGCGTGACCGCCGTATAAAGCAGATTGCGCGTCATCAAAACCGGCGCAAAATCGGTCAGAGGCAGAACGACAATCGGATATTCGCTGCCCTGACTTTTATGTACCGTGATCGCATAGGCATGTTCCAGATCCTCCAAAAGTTTAAACGCATACTTGACTTCGTGACCGTCAAAATCGATCATCATGTATTCCTGCCTGTCCGCAATCTTCAGAATGGTTCCCACATCGCCGTTGTAAACGCCGTGGCGCTCCGCACCGTTTTCATACCACACAAGATCATAATTGTTGCGAATCTGCATCACCTTGTCGCCCTCACGGAACAGGACTTCACGGAATTTGTGTTCACGCTTTCCGTCGCACGGCGGATTTAAGCGCGCCTGAAGAAGCCGGTTCAGCGTCTCGGTGCCGAGCGCGCCTTTCCGGGTAGGCGTAAGCAGTTGAATCTGTTCAACCGCGCTCACGTCGTATGTTCTGGGCAAGCGATTGACACACACATCTACAACCGTTGCAACCAGCTGATCTGTCGTCTCTCGTGAAATAAAGAAGAAATCCTTATCCTTCGCATCGGTAACCGGCATCTCGCCTCGGTTGATTCGGTGCGCATTGGTCACAATCAGACTCTCCGCTCCCTGCCGGAAAACGTCGGTAAGGCGCACGGTATATAAACTGCCGGCGGCGATCAGGTCTCTGAGAATATTTCCCGCGCCCACACTCGGAAGCTGGTCGCAGTCGCCGAGCAAAACAAGCCTTGCCCCCGGACGAATCGCCGCCAGCAGCGCCTCAAACAGAAACATATCCATCATGGAAACTTCGTCTATAATCAAAATATCTTCTTCGAGCATATTGTGCTCGTTTCGCTGAAAGACCGACGTGTTTGTCTCCTCATTCCGATACTCTACTTCCAGCAAACGGTGAATGGTCTTTGCCTCATGCGCCGTGGCGGCGCTCATTCGTTTGGCCGCGCGTCCGGTAGGCGCCGCCAGCGCTATCTGACAGCCCATACTCTCATAAATCCGGATAAGCGCGCGAATAATCGTTGTTTTTCCGGTTCCGGGACCTCCGGTTATAATGGTCACGCCCCGGCTTGCCGCCTCGAAAATAGCGCTGCGCTGCATCGGTGCAAATGTAATCGCGCTCTCCGCTTCCACGCGGTAAACAAGCGGTTCCATATCCGCGCCGTCATACCGCACACAAGAAGATTCCAAACGCAGCAGCCGCGAGGCAATCATTTTTTCAGCGGCGAGATAGGAATTTAAATACAGCAAACCGCCGCTCTCGGTATGCAGATAGCCAAATTCCTTGCAAAGAACAAAGGATTGAATCTTCTCCGCGATCATCTGCGGCGCAAGTTCCAGCCAATCAGCGGTCTGTTCAATCACCTGACGAACAGGCAAGCAGGAATGTCCCGCCTCCTCGCAGGCGCGTTTAAGCACCTGCGAGGCAGCGCCGAGTATACGCGCCGGACCGTCTTTGGCATAGCCGCAATCCGCAGCAACACGGTCGGCAATCTCAAAAGTAAATCCGTCGATTCGGCCGCAAAGCCGATACGGATTCTCCCGCAGCACCTCCACGGAAGCGTCCTCGTACGCCTGATAAATCCGCAGCGCCACGGTCATGCTGCAATAATCCTTACAAAAGTCAAACAACTTATAGAAGCCCATCTGACGGCGGATTTCATCGCTGATCTCCAGTGCGCGGCGCGCCGAAATCCCTTTAAATTCCGCAAGCCAATCCGGATGCTCGCTGAGCACCTCAAACGTATCCGCGCCGTATTTATCGACAATTCTTGCCGCGGTCTTCGGACCGATTCCCTTAATCACGCCCGAAGACAGATATTTTAAAATGGAGTCGGCGTCTTCCGGAATCCGTTTTTCAAAGCTGTCGGCGCGAAACTGTCGGCCGTATTCGCTGTGATGCACCCAAACGCCGCGCGCGAGAACCGATTCGCCCTCCGCGACAAACGGGAAAAAGCCGACAACCGTCACCAGTTCTTTTTTCTGTTCAGAAAAAATTTCAAGAATTGTATATCCGTTGGCTTCATTTCGGTAGATCACCGACTCCACAGTGCCCTGTATCTCTTCTTTTACGTCTCCCGCCATTCTTCCTCCACCGTTTTTACATCCACATACAGCGCATAGCCGTATTTTTTCAGTGTCTCTGCCGATTCTCGATCATAAAGCAACAAAACCGGCGCGCCGGCCATGCCGCGTATTTTCTGTGCGAAATGCTCCGCGCGAACGATCGTATCCTGCATTTCCATCTCGTCCATCTCCGCATCTAAGCGCGCCGCGATACAGATACGCTGATTCTTCGGGAAGAGCAGTAAGATTTCACGAAAAATCGCATAAATTCCATACACCGCAAAAACGCAGAACAGCACTTCCAAGACATCAGAAAACATGAAAATCACCCCCGTAACAATATATGCCGGATATTGTCACGGGGGAATTTTTATTTTACAGCTTTTCTGAGCTTGTCCGCCAGATCCAGCTTTTCCCACGGCAATGCAAGATCTTCACGCCCCATATGGCCGTAAGCAGCCGTCTGCTTGTAGATCGGACGGCGAAGATCAAACTGCCGGATGATTGCCGCCGGACGAAAATCAAACAAGCCGCTCACAGCCCGCGCGATTTTCTCATCCTCAGCGCATCCGGTGCCAAACGTATCGACCATCACGGAAACCGGGCGCGCGACCCCGATGGCATAGGCAATCTGAACCTCACACTTCTTTGCAAGCCCCGCCGCTACAATGTTTTTGGCAATATATCTCGCCGCATACGATGCGCTGCGATCCACTTTTGTCGGGTCCTTACCGGAAAAAGCGCCGCCGCCGTGCCGAGAATACCCGCCGTATGTATCCACAATAATTTTTCTGCCGGTGAGACCGGTATCGCCCATAGGACCGCCGATAACAAAACGGCCGGTCGGATTTACATAAATCTTGGTGCCGTTGTCAAGGAGCGATGCGGGAACCACTTCATGAATTACATGCTTGATTATATCCGCGCGGATCTGCTCAAGCGAAACATCATCGCTGTGCTGCGATGAAACAACAACCGTATCCACGCGAAGCGGAACGCCGTCCTCATACTCCACCGTTACCTGCGTTTTTCCGTCCGGACGAAGATATGGAAGCAGACCGGTTCTGCGCACTTCGGTCAGCCGCTTGGCCAGACGATGCGCAAGCGAAATCGGCAGCGGCATAAGCTCGTCCGTTTCATCACAGGCAAAACCGAACATGAGGCCCTGATCCCCGGCGCCAATGTCCAGCCCGTCGTCCTGACTGCCGTCCTTTGCTTCGGCGCACTTGTCTACACCGAGAGCAATATCCGGCGATTGTTTATGCAGCGAACTCAATACGGCGCAGGTGTCGGCGTCAAAGCCGTATTTGGCTCGGTCGTATCCGATTTCGCGAATCGTTTGTCTCGCGATCTCCGAAACGTCAACCAAGGCTTTGGTCGTTACCTCGCCCATAATCATGACAAGACCGGTCGTAACAAATGTCTCGCAGGCCACTCTCGACTCAGAGTCCTGCGCTATCATCGCGTCCAAAATCGCATCGGAAATCGTGTCGCATATTTTGTCCGGATGTCCCTCCGTAACCGATTCCGATGTAAATAAATATTTGCTCATAGTACCTCCCCGGCAAAAAAACGCCCCCGGACATCCCGAGGGCAATCCATCTCATCTCTCAGGATTTGGCACCTTACTGAACACCAGTAGGTTGCCGGGCTTCACAGGGCCAGTCCCTCCGCCGCTCTTGATAAGATATTCTTTTTTAAAATTATATCATAAACTCTTTTTCTTTGCAATACTCTTTTTCACGATTCCGCATAAAAATATCCGCGCTGCTCTTCTTCAACAATTCTGCCGAAAAGCCGTCCGTCCGCGCGATACAGCAAAAAAGAATTTTTTCCCTCATATTGTACGGTCAACGGTTCGATTGTATTAGACGTATACTCGTATACATATACGCCGTCCATCGAACTGATCGTTTTCACGGCCCATTCCCATTTTTGATAGATCTCTTGTTTGCGCAGAGAAATCGGCACATACGTGATCCACTCATTCGGATTTTCATTATAACATCTCACAGCGCCGGTCAACGCCCAGTCTGACGAAGTCACACCGGACACATGCTCATGAAATTTGTAATTTTGTTCATGTACATACGAATCGTCTATATTTAAAATCGCTACCTTTCCGCCCTCCGGATATTCGGATGCGATCTGAGCAACTGTGCCGACCACGCGACTGTCGGCCGCATAGGTCGCTTTGTAATCCGCCAATTCCGAAACTGAACAAATACAAAATATAAGTGCAACAAACGCACTGACGGCAGCGGCAACACTTTTTTTGGGAAATGCGATTCTGCGAAGAACCAGATCCGCAAAGAGCGCAATCCCAACAAAGCTTGTAACCGTACCGCGCAGAGAAAACCACGGATTTTCAATAATCAAAAACGGAACAAGCGGTGCGATCGCCAGCAAAATACCGAAAAGGAGCGGCAGAAGGAAACGTTCTTCTCCTTTAGACTTGTCCTTTCTGAAATAAAGAAAGAATCCGGCACAAAAAATGAGCACCAAAAGGCAATACAGCCAAGCGCCGTCGGCAAAAATCCGCATGATTCCGCGCAAAAATCCGTAAACCAGGGTATAAAATCCACCGCCTAAGAAAGCGGATTTCATCTGTGAGAGCAAGTCCGGCAAAAAAGTGTCGTAATAATAGTTTGATACGGGCAAAATCAGGCTCATACGCCCGCTGTAAAGCGCGCTGTCCACAGTAAGCGCACACAGCCCGAAATACAGCGCCGCGCACAAGAAGCAGGAAAAGGCAAACAGCCAACGGCCGCCGCTCTTTCGGACATACAAAAACGCAATCAGCAGATTGAGCGCGCAGCTGAGGACAGCCGTCTGCTCGTAGAAGCAAAACGTGATAAACTGACAAAGAACCGCCAAAATCAAGTCTCGTTTTCTTCCCGCTTCTAAAAATTGATAAAAACAATTCGCCGACAGCGCAACAAAAAGCAAGCCGGGCACAATCCGCGTGGAGGCGCTCATCCAGTAGGTCCCCTCGATTCCCAAAGGCAAAAGCGTATACACAACCAAGAAAAAAGCGCCTGTACCGAAAAGCTTTGAAAACAATTTTTGAAAAACCACCGCCGACAAAGCATACAAAGCGCTGAGCAGCAAAACGCCGACAATCGAGCACGGCCAAAGCCATGACCAAAGCGTAACGTCCAGGATACCGGCCAACGGTCTTGATGCAAGCAGACCAAGGACCCGGCAATTATACAGCAAATCTCCCTGCGCCGCATAGTTATGATGCTGAATGTAATCATCAAGCTGCGGAAAATACTGAAAACCAAAGTATAAAAAACGTATGGCGATCAGCAAAAACACAGCCAAAAAAGCCGTAATATCCGCTTTTGTATCCGCCTGTTCCCTGTGTATTTGAATCCGCCTGCGCATCGTAACCTCCATATTGCAAAAAGGAGCAATCAATTAAAGCAAAAATTGAAGAAAATTCAAAAAGCCATAGGAAATACCGCTGACAATCAATCCCGCAACCAAAACGCCGGCGAAAATCGCCGGAAAGGCTTTTTTCATCCGCATATCCAACATCGCGGCAATCAGCGCGCCTGTCCATGCGCCGGTTCCGGGCAGGGGGACTGCTACAAACAAGAACAATCCCCAGCCGGCATATTTTACAATAGAAGCTGAATGCTTATGCGCTTTACTTTCCACCCAAATCGCGATTTTATCCAAATATTTGATTTTCTTCATCCACTGCAAAACAAACCGGACAAACAGCAGAATGATGGGAACCGGCAGCATATTGCCGATGACACAAATCAAAAAGCACTCCCAAAACGGGATTCCGAGAGACGCGCCGAGCGGAATGGCGCCTCTCAGTTCGACAATCGGAAGCATCGAGCAAAAAAAGGTATACACAACATGATTTATATTTTCAAACATAGAATCTCCCCGGTTATTCAGATACTAAGTTTTATTTTACACGATTATGCGGCGCAAATCAAGTAATTTTATACAGTTGCGCCCATTTTTATAAAGAAATACAGCAAGACCGCTGCAATCAGCAAAATCGAACACCCGGCCACAATATATGTATTCTTCTTTTTCGGCGCCGTAGAAGAAACATGCAGAGAAAAGCTCGTATGCCCCAGTGCAATCGATATGGGTTTATATAAAAGCATGGTCAAAGCAGCGTTTAAAATACCTTTTCCGAGATTAAAAGGCAAAAGCAGCGGCAAAATCATATCGATTATCGCCTGCCGAGGCTGTCCGAGATATACCGGCGTTACGATCAAATTAAACGCCAGCATAACCGATGTCATCGCCGCAATAGAGCAAATCAAACCAAGCAGCGCCCGCTTTAAACTTTTTTGCCGCGTATAAAAAAGCGACACCGTTGCGGAAAACACCGCCGAGCCCAAAAAATTCATGAAAAATCCGTAAATTCCGGTTTGGCTGACTGTCACCATTTCCACCAATGCCACAACCGCCGATATCAGGATTCCCGCTACCGGGCCGAGATACAGCGCGCCGATTGCAATAACCGAATCCTTTATATCGAGTGTCAGAAAACTCACTTTAATCGGTAACAAGAACATGCAAAGATAAGCGATAGCGGCAAATGCGGCGGCCAATACCAGCCGATTTGTACGCTCCAACGATTTCGTCATATGTACCTCCAAAATTCTTTGGAAAAAAATCCCCTGCCAAAGCGGCAGGGGAATCTGCGGATGTGCATACAAACACTTCCGCTCTCTTTCTTTTCCCATCCAGACTGTAACTGTCGGTGCAGGAATCTCACCTGCTCGGCACATACGTGTTCGCGGACTATAACCGCCGGTATGGAATTTCACCATTCCCCAAAGATATAAAATTTTATTTTGTGATATACTGCCTTGGAAAAATCGGAGGAAGCAAACGCTTCCTCCGATTTCAAACAAAGCAAATTTAAGCCTTGATTTCGGTTACGACACCGGAACCAACTGTTCTGCCGCCCTCACGGATTGCAAAACGAAGTCCAGCCTCAATAGCAATAGGCGTAATCAGAGAAACATCCATGTTTACGTTATCGCCGGGACGGCACATCTCGGTGCCTTCGGGAAGCTTAATCGTACCGGTAACGTCAGTGGTTCTGAAGTAGAACTGCGGACGATAACCAGAGAAGAACGGCTTTTGACGTCCACCCTCTTTTTCGGTAAGAACGTACACCTGACCGATGAACTCGGTGTGCGGATTGATCGAGCCGGGTTTGCAGAGAACCTGACCTCTTTCGATCTCATTCTTCTGAACACCGCGAAGCAGCGCACCGATATTGTCACCGGCCTGAGCCTCGTCCATCATCTTATGGAACATTTCGATACCGGTAATAACGGTCTTCTTTCTTTCGGTAGTGAGACCAATGATCTCAACTTCCTCGGAAAGCTTCAGCGTACCTCTCTCGACACGACCGGTAGCAACTGTTCCGCGTCCGGAAATCGAGAATACATCCTCAACAGGCATCAGGAAAGGCTTGTCGCTCATTCTGTCAGGCGTCGGGATATAGGAATCAACCGCATCCATGAGTTCCTTGATCGGTGCATATACTGCATCGTTCGGGTCCTGGCTGGTAGAGGTAAGCGCTTCACGCGCAGAACCTCTGATGATCGGAATATCATCGCCCGGGAAGTCGTACTGAGAAAGAAGATCGCGGATCTCCATCTCAACGAGGTCAAGCAGTTCGGCATCGTCAACGATGTCGCACTTGTTCATGAATACAACAATTGCGGGAACGCCGACCTGACGAGCGAGCAGAACGTGCTCGCGGGTCTGCTGAAGCGGGCCGTCCGTGCCGGCAACAACAAGGATCGCGCCGTCCATCTGCGCCGCACCGGTAATCATGTTCTTGACATAGTCGGCGTGGCCGGGACAGTCAACGTGTGCATAGTGACGGTTTGCCGTCTCATACTCAACGTGTCTGGTGTTGATCGTGATACCTCTTGCTCTCTCTTCGGGCGCATTGTCGATCTGGTCATAGGCCATGAATTCGTTTACCCCGTTGCTGAGAGAAAGGTACTTCGTGATCGCAGCGGTAAGCGTGGTCTTACCATGGTCAACGTGACCAATGGTACCGATATTAACATGGGGTTTCGTTCTTTCAAACTTCTGCTTTGCCATTTTTAATATCCTCCTAAAAATAATGATTATAAAAATATAGTTTTTCCGGCCGATACCGGGAAAGTATTAGTCTTTTTTGCCGCGAGTCTTGATGATTTCTTCCTGAATGCTCTTCGGCACTTCGGCAAAATGACTGGGCTCCATCGTATAGAGGCCGCGCCCCTGCGTTCTCGAACGAAGGCTGGTCGCATAACCGAACATTTCCGAAAGCGGAACAAATGCATGAATCTGCTGCGCGCCGGCTACGGGCTCCATAGACTGGATCTGACCGCGGCGAGAGTTCAAGTCTCCGATAACATCGCCCATATAATCATCAGGCGTTGTCACCGCAACTTTCATGATAGGCTCAGTCAGCACCGGATCCGCCTTTCGCATAGCTTCCTTAAACGCCATGGAACCGGCAATCTTGAACGCCATTTCCGAAGAGTCAACTTCATGATACGAACCGTCATACAAAGTGACCTTAACATCCACAACGTTGTATCCGGCTAAAACGCCGCTCTGCATTGCGCCCTGGATACCGGAATCAACGGCGGGAATATATTCTTTCGGAATCGCACCGCCGGTAACAGCGTTGACAAATTCATATCCCTTACCGGCTTCATTCGGCTCCAGCGTAATTTTGACGTGACCGTACTGGCCGCTACCGCCGGACTGACGCTTATACTTGGTTTCCTGATCAACCTTGCGGCGGATCGTCTCCTTATAAGCAACCTGCGGATTACCTACGTTGGCTTCGACTTTAAATTCGCGGAGCAAGCGGTCGACTATAATCTCCAAATGTAGTTCACCCATACCGGCAATGATCGTCTGTCCGGTCTCTTCGTCCGTATAGGTTCTGAACGTCGGGTCTTCCTCCGCCAATTTGGCGAGCGCAATACCCATTTTTTCCTGTCCTGCCTTTGTTTTCGGCTCTATCGCTACGCGAATAACCGGATCCGGGAATTCCATGGATTCAAGAATAATCGGATGCTTTTCATCGCAAAACGTGTCGCCGGTGGTCGTATTCTTTACACCGACAACCGCGGCGATATCGCCCGAATAGCAGCATTCAATATCTTTACGATCATTTGCATGCATCTGCAGGATACGTCCGAAACGTTCGCGTGTTCCCTTGGTGGAGTTATACGCGGCGCTGCCGGCTTCAATCGAACCCGAATACACGCGGAAGAAGCAAAGCTTACCGACAAACGGGTCTGTCATGATCTTGAACGCAAGCGCCGAGAACGGCTCGTTGTCATCCGCTTTTCTCTGATCCTCTTCGTCTGTTTCGGGATTCACGCCCTTAATCGGCGGAATGTCTACAGGCGAAGGCATATAGTCAATGATCGCATCCAGCAATTTCTGAACGCCCTTATTCTTGTAAGATGTGCCGCAGGTGACCGGAACAATCTTATTCTGAATGGTGCCTACACGAATCGCTTTTTTCAGTTCCTCAACGGTAGGCTCCTCACCCATCAGATACTTTTCCATCAGCGCATCATCCGTTTCAACAACCGCTTCAACCAGATCCGCGCGATACTTTTTCGCCTGTTCCAGCATATCCTCCGGAATCGGCTCCACTCTCATATCCTTACCGAGATCATCATAATAGATATCGGCTTCCATATTGAGAAGATCGACGATTCCGCGGAATCCGCTTTCTTTGCCGATCGGCAATTGAATCGGAACCGGTACGGTGTGCAGTCTGTCTTTCATCATGCCGACAACACGGTAGAAATCCGCGCCCGTAATGTCCATTTTGTTGACATAGGCCATACGCGGCACACCGTATTTGTCAGCCTGTCTCCAAACGGTTTCAGACTGCGGCTCAACACCGCCCTTTGCGCAGAACACGGTGACCGAACCGTCAAGAACGCGGAGCGAACGCTCCACTTCAACCGTAAAGTCCACGTGGCCGGGGGTGTCAATAATGTTGATTCTGTTGTTTTTCCAGTAGCATGTCGTAGCAGCGGAGGTAATGGTAATACCGCGCTCCTGCTCCTGCTCCATCCAGTCCATCGTAGCCGAACCCTCATGGGTTTCCCCGATGCGGTGCGTCTTGCCGGTATAAAACAGGATACGCTCTGTCGTCGTTGTTTTACCGGCATCAATATGCGCCATGATGCCGATGTTGCGAGTCCGCTCAAGCGGATATTCTCTTGGCATTTTGTGTCTCCTTTAGCGGCTTAATATCTGTAATGCGCAAAAGCCTTGTTTGCCTCTGCCATTCTATGCGTTTCTTCTTTTTTCTTGAACGCTCCACCAGCGCTGTTCTTCGCGTCGATGATTTCAGCCGCAAGCTTCTCTGCCATGGTTCTTTCACTGCGGTTTCTCGAAAAAGATGTCAGCCAGCGCAGACCGAGCGTCTGTCTTCTCTCGGCTCTGACTTCCATAGGAACCTGATAGGTAGAACCGCCGACACGGCGAGCTTTAACCTCCAGTACAGGCATGACATTTTCAAGAGCTTCCGTAAATACTTCGAGAGGACTCTTGCTTTCCTTGGCTTCGATAATCGAAAACGCCTCGTATACGATCTTCTGCGCCACGCCTTTCTTGCCGTCATACATGATGTTATTGATCAGTTTGGTGACAAGCTTGGAGTTGTACACAGGATCCGGCAATACGTCTCTCTTGGAAATTTGACCTCTTCTAGGCACTTTCCTTCCCTCCTTCATAAAAAATGAATCTCATCGGTACTCGAATTTGCATAAATCCGTCAGCGCTCGTCCAAGGTGTGTATTATAGCTGTACATAAACATTTATATTACGCACTCGTTTGACGGCACAAACTGTACCACAATTTGCAAGAAGTATTTTTTACTTCTTCGGACGCTTGGCGCCGTATTTGGAACGCCCCTGATTGCGGTTGGCAACCCCTTGCGTATCCAATGTACCGCGAATGATGTGATAACGGCAGCCAGGCAGGTCACGAACTCTTCCGCCTCGGATCAGTACAACAGAGTGTTCCTGAAGATTGTGACCGATGCCGGGAATGTACGTGGTAGCTTCCATACCGTTTGTCAATCTGACTCTGGCAATCTTACGAAGCGCAGAGTTCGGCTTTTTCGGCGTGGTTGTTGTCACTTTCGTGCACACACCGCGCTTTTGCGGAGAACTTTGATCGGTCGCTTGATTCTTCAATGTGTTGAAGCCCTGTTGAAGAACCGGCGCTTTCGATTTGTAAACCGATTTGGTGCGGCCATTCTTAACGAGTTGATTAAAGGTTGGCATACTTTTCCTCCTTCTTTAAAAATATAAGTGTTTATATACGGCAACGAGGTTTTGATTCCCTGCGAAGCTGTATGCATTCAGCAGCGTAATCGCCGCCAAAATACACTACATTATAGCATTCAAAAGCAAATTTGTCAATAGATTTTGCCCCGTTTTGCATACTTTTTAATCAGTTTTCTCTATTCCCGCGAAAATGGCATACCGCCCATCGCACAATCTGCACATTCTCACATTAAAAACATCGGAATTACCAAGGTTATACGGCCTCACCGCAGCAAGCGGCGAGGCCGTATACAGTTTATTCGGCGATTGCCTCTGTTTCAAATTCTTCTTCAAAAAGCGCCGGGGTTTCCGCCGAAACAACCTCAATATCGTTGTATTGCGCAAGACCGGTTCCGGCCGGGATCAATTTGCCGATAATTACATTCTCCTTAAGTCCCTGCAAATGATCGACCTTACCGCGAATCGCCGCCTCGGTCAGAACCTTGGTTGTTTCCTGGAACGAAGCCGCGCTGAGGAACGACTCGGTCATCAGTGCCGCTTTCGTGATACCGAGAAGCATCGGTGTACCCACAGCCAGGCTCAGCGTTTTATCACCGGCTGCGATGCGCGCTTCAACACGCTCGTTGGCTTCGGTAAACTCCAGTGCGTCCACATTGGAACCAAGCAGCAGATCCGTATCGCCGGCATCCTCCACCTTAATCTTTCTGGTCATCTGACGTGCAATAATTTCGATATGCTTGTCATTGATTTCAACGGCTTGCAGACGGTATACGCGCTGTACTTCACGAATGATGTAATCATATACAGCCTCAATACCGTTTACTTTCAGAATATCAGCCGGCGCCTTATTGCCCTCGGTCAGCGCCTGACCAAGTGCAACCCGCTGTCCTTCTTCCACAATAATGCGGATTCCGAACGGCACCGGATAAGCGAATTCCTCACCCGTCTCATCCGAAGTCACCACGACATTGCGCATGTTCTTGCTTTCCTGCATACGAACCACGCCGGCGCATTCCGCGATGATCGCTGCCTTTTTGGGACGACGCGCTTCCAAAAGCTCTTCGACACGCGGCAGACCCTGCGTAATATCCGAACCGGCGATACCGCCTGTATGGAATGTACGCATGGTAAGCTGCGTACCGGGTTCTCCGATAGACTGCGCCGCAATAATACCGACCGCTTCGCCGACATTGACTTCCTTGCCGGATGCCAAATCCGCGCCGTAGCAATGCGCGCAGACACCGCGCTTCGCGCGGCAGCGCAAGATCGAGCGAACGTTAACCTGTTCAACGCCGCTGCGTTCCGCCTCAGCCGCCTGATCCTCCGAAATCAGATCGCCGCACCGGATGATGATATTGCCGGTGACCGGCGATACTACATCTTCCAGCGAATACCGGCCAACCAGTCTGTCTCTCAGCGGCTCAATGATTTCATCGCCGTCACGAATATCGCTGACAATGACGCCCTCCGTTGTGCCGCAGTCCGCTTCACGAATGATAACCTGCTGCGATACATCGACCAGACGGCGGGTAAGATAACCCGAGTCTGCCGTACGCAGCGCCGTATCGGAAAGGCTCTTACGCGAACCTCTCGCGCCGATAAAATACTCCAGATTGTTCAGGCCCTCACGGAAATTCGATTTGATCGGAATTTCCATCGTTTTACCGTTGGTTGCGAACATAAGACCGCGCATACCCGCAAGCTGACGAAGCTGGCTGGCATTACCGCGCGCACCGGAATCGATCATCATCTTAATAGAGTTGAACTGATCGAATCCTTCGGAAAGCGCGTTGGTAACCTCATCCGTTGTCTGCTCCCAGATCTTGATAACATTGTTATAGCGTTCCTCATCGGAAAGCTCGCCGCTCTGGAAGTGCTCCGTGACAATGCCGATCTTCTTTTCGGCCTCCGCCACTTTGGTGTATTTCTCAGGCGGAATCGTCATATCGTAAACCGATATTGAAATACCGCTCTTCGTGGAATACTTAAATCCGGTCGCTTTGATGTTATCCAGCATCTGCGCCGTAACGGTAATGCCGTTCTTTTTGATGCAGTTGTCAATGATATTGCCAAGCTGTTTTTTCTTGGTTACAAACGAGACCTCAAGATTCAGCATCGTATCGGGATCGCTGCGGTCAACATATCCGAGATTCTGCGGAATCTGCTGATTGAAAATCAGACGGCCGAGCGTCGCGTCGATAATGCCGGAATGCACAACGCCGTCGATTTCTTTTTCAACGCGAACGCGAATCGGCGCATGCAGACCGAGTTGACCGTTTGCATAGGCCATCTCCGCCTCGTCCATATCACGGAATACTCTGCCGGCGCCCATCTCTTTTTCATTCACAATGGTCAAATAATACGAACCGAGAATCATGTCCTGAGAGGGAACAGTCACGGCGCGTCCGTCGGCAGGCTTCAAAAGGTTATTGGCAGAAAGCATCAGGAAACGCGCCTCCGCCTGCGCCTCGGCAGACAGCGGCACATGCACCGGCATCTGGTCGCCGTCGAAGTCCGCGTTAAACGCAGAGCAAACGAGCGGATGCAGCTTAATCGCACGTCCCTCGACCAGCACAGGTTCAAACGCCTGAATCGACAGTCTGTGCAGCGTGGGCGCGCGGTTCAAAAGCACCGGGTGTTCCTTGATTACATTTTCAAGCGCATCCCATACCTCTGGGAATACCTTGTCTACTTTTTTCTTTGCTTCCTTAATATTGGCCGCTTTTTGCGTTTCTACAAGCCGTTTCATAACAAAAGGCTTGAAAAGCTCCAGCGCCATTTCTTTCGGCAGACCGCACTGAAAAATCTTCAAATCGGGGCCGACAACGATAACCGAACGGCCGGAATAGTCCACACGCTTACCGAGCAGGTTCTGACGGAAGCGTCCCTGCTTACCGCGCAGCATTTCGGAAAGCGACTTGAGCGCGCGATTGGACGGACCGGTTACCGCTTTGCCGCGGCGTCCGTTGTCAATCAGCGCATCCACCGCTTCCTGCAGCATACGCTTCTCATTCCGAATAATGATCTCCGGCGCGCGAAGCTCCATCAGCTTTTTCAAGCGATTATTCCGGTTTATCACGCGGCGATACAAATCATTCAAGTCGGAAGACGCAAATCTGCCGCCGTCAAGCTGAACCATCGGGCGAATCTCAGGCGGAAGCACGGGAATCACGTCCAAAATCATCCATTCCGGACGGTTGCCCGAAAGGCGGAACGCCTCGACAACCTCCAGCCGCTTGATAATTTTCAGCTTTTTCTGACCGTTTGCATGCGCAAGCTCCTCGCGGAGTTGTGCCGCAAGCTGTTCCGGATCAATCTCGGAAAGCAACTCCTTAATTGCTTCCGCTCCCATGCCGACGCGGAAATCGTCCTCATAGCGCTCATACCAGTTGTTATATTCCTGCTCATTGAGAAGCTGTTTCTTTTCAAGCGGCGTAGAACCCGGATCAATCACGATATACTGCGCGAAATAGAGCACGCGCTCCAAATTTCGGGGCGTAATATCCAGCAAAAGACCGATCCGGGACGGGATCGCGCGGAAATACCAAATGTGCGACACCGGCGCCGCCAATTCAATATGCCCCATGCGCTCACGGCGAACCTTTTTCGTGGTGACCTCAACGCCGCATTTTTCGCAGATCTTGCCTTTGTGGCGAACCCGCTTATATTTGCCGCACAGGCACTCCCAGTCCTTGGTAGGCCCGAATATACGCTCGCAGAAAAGGCCGTCCTTTTCAGCTTTGAGCGTTCTGTAATTGATGGTTTCGGGCTTGGTTACCTCGCCGTGGGACCATGAACGAATCATTTCCGGAGACGCAAGACCGATTTTTATAGAATCAAATACATTATCCATCGATTTATATTACCTCTTTTGCGAAATGCAAAAGCACCTCTCCTTTGAATTTCGCACTTGCAGCCAAGTGCCGTTTCGCAGTGCAACGCCCGCGTCAGATATCAAAAGAATCGTCATCCGCATCCTCGGCAAAGAATCCGCTGATGTCGTCTTCCTCATCTTCTTCCTCCGTGTAGGAATCGAAAAGGTCGTCTGTCTGAACCGACTCGCCGACATCGGAAGCGCTGATTACATCATCGTCTTCAATCGGGCTGACATAATTAGGCGTTTCAAGCTCTTCCTCGCCGATCTTAGCCAGTTCGATCTCATTGCCCTCTTTATCCAAAACGCGAACATCAAGCGCCAGAGACTGAAGTTCCTTGACCAGTACCTTAAAGGACTCGGGCACGCCTGGCGTCGGGATATTCTGTCCCTGTACAATCGCCTCATAGGTCTTTACACGTCCGGTAACATCGTCGCTCTTGACCGTTAAGATTTCCTGAAGCGTATACGCTGCGCCGTAAGCCTCCAGCGCCCAAACTTCCATTTCGCCGAAACGTTGTCCGCCGAACTGCGCCTTACCGCCGAGCGGCTGCTGCGTGACCAGCGAGTACGGGCCGGTCGAACGGGCATGAATCTTATCATCGACAAGGTGGTGCAGTTTCAGGTAATACATGTAGCCCACCGTAACAGGATTGTCAAACGCCTCTCCGGTACGGCCGTCATACAGCGTCGTCTTTCCGTCAACGACATACAGTTTGCCCTCGGAAAGCAGCTTTTCATACTTTTCGGGCTCTTTCTGCTTATCCACACTGACGCACTCGTTTTTGCCGGTTTCCGGATTGTAAACCAGTTCAACAGCGTCCTTACCCTCGATATTCTCGTTCGGGCGAATCTCGCGGCAAAGTCCCGCTTTCTTCATGCAGTCGAGAATATCTCTTTCGCTTGCACCGTCAAATGCCGGCGTCATCACTTTGATGCCGAGTTCTTTTGCCGCGCGGCCGAGATGCACTTCCAGCACCTGACCGATATTCATACGCGACGGAACGCCCAGCGGGTTCAAAACGATATCGAGCGGCGTACCGTCCGCAAGGAACGGCATATCTTCCGGCGGAAGAATACGCGAAACAACGCCCTTGTTGCCATGGCGGCCTGCCATCTTATCGCCGACGGAGATTTTTCTCTTCTGGGCTATATATACGCGAACCACTTTATTGACTCCGGGCGGCAAATCGTCCTGGTTGTCTCTTGAAAACACTTTGACATCCACAACAATACCGCTTTCACCATGCGGAACACGCAAAGAGGTATCGCGCACCTCGCGCGCCTTTTCGCCGAAAATCGCACGCAGCAGGCGTTCCTCTGCGGTGAGTTCGGTCTCGCCTTTCGGCGTAACTTTACCGACCAGAATATCGCCGGCGCGCACCTCGGTACCGATCTTGACGATACCGTCCGCATTCAGATCTTTCAGAACATCGTCGCCGACGTTGGGAATTTCCCGCGTAATGATTTCCTCTCCGAGCTTTGTATCGCGCGCTTCATGCGTATATTCTTCTATATGAATAGAAGTGTATACGTCATCGCGCACCAGGCGCTCGTTCAAAAGAACGGCGTCCTCGTAGTTATAGCCTTCCCAGGTCATAAAGCCGATCAGCGCGTTTTTGCCGAGCGCGATCTCCCCCTCGGAAGTCGCCGGGCCGTCCGCAATGACCTGCCCCTTCTCCACCTGTTCGCCCTCGCTGACCGTCGGTCTTTGATTGATGCAGGTGCCCTGGTTGGAGCGCTTGAATTTAATCAGGTGATAGGCTTCTTTCGCGCCGCTCTCCGTGCGGATTACGATTTCATCCGCAGTGACACGCTCTACGACTCCGGCGGACTTTGCCAAAACGACCACGCCTGAATCAATTGCAGCTTTATACTCCATACCGGTGCCGACAACAGGCGCTTCGGATACCATCAGCGGCACCGCCTGCTTCTGCATATTGGAGCCCATCAGCGCACGGGTATTGTCATCGTTTTCAAGGAACGGAATCATCGCCGTAGCTACAGAAACAAGCATCTTCGGCGAGACATCCACGTAGTCCACATCCGCCGCGTCCACTTCGAGAATCTCGGAACGCTCACGCGCGATAATACGGCTTTTTACAAAGCGCCCCTCCGCGTCCAGAGGCTCATTGGCCTGCGCAATGATATAATTGTCCTCAATGTCCGCGGTCATGTACTCCACGATATCGGTAACTTTTCCGGTCTCCTTATCGACTTTGCGATAGGGCGCCTCAATAAATCCGTAATCCGAAATCTTAGCGTACGTTGCAAGGTAGGAAATCAGACCGATGTTCGGACCTTCAGGCGTTTCAATCGGGCACATTCTGCCGTAATGGGTATAGTGCACGTCGCGCACTTCAAAAGACGCACGGTCACGGGACAAGCCGCCGGGTCCCAGCGCGGAAAGACGCCGCTTATGCGTCAATTCCGCAAGCGGATTGTTTTGATCCATAAACTGAGACAGCGGAGAGGAACCGAAGAACTCGCGGATCGCCGTCACAACCGGACGGATATTGATCAGGTTCTGCGGATGCAGTTCCGTGCCGTCCTGCACGGTCATGCGCTCCTTGACAATCTTATCCATGCGGGAAAAGCCGATACGAAGCTGATTCTGCAAAAGCTCGCCCACGCAGCGCATACGGCGGTTTCCGAGATGGTCAATGTCGTCCGTACTGCCGATGCCGTGCGACAGATTGATCAGATAGTTGATCGAAGCGAAAATATCGTCTTTTGTAATATGCTTGGGGCAAAGCTCATGAATGCGCCGTTTCGCCTCCACGCGGATGCTTTCCGCATCCCCGCCGCACTGCTCCATGATTTCAAGAAGCACGGCGGTACGCACTTTTTCATGAATGCCGCAGTCCTCCAAACTATAGCCGAGCAGATTTTCAGGCTCGGTCGTATTGTTGGAAAATACTTTTGCGGTCGTTCCGTCCGGGAGCGCCACATCAACCTCGTTGATGCAGTTTTTCTCGATTTCGCGCGCCATTTCGCGCGTAACCGCAACGCCCGCTTCACAGATAAATTCGCCTGTAATCGGATTGATTGCGGGTTTTGCCAGCGTATGCCCGACAAGGCGGCCTGCAATATCCAATTTTTTATCATATTTATAGCGGCCGACCGGGGCAAGGTCATAGCGCTTGGGATCAAAGAACAGATTGTTAATCAAAATCTGCGCGCTCTCCACAAGCGGCGGCTCGCCCGGACGCAGCTTTTTATATACCTCTTTAAGCGCCTCGTCTCCGAGCGTGGTATTGTTTTCAACCGCCAGCGCGCCGCACTCGTCTTTCTCAAACGTTGCGGTAATCATGGCCTCGTCTCCGAACATCGAGAGAATCTCCGCATCCGACTCTATGCCGAGCGCGCGGATCAAAACCGTGATCGGAATTTTTCTGGTCTTGTCGATTTTTACGAAAAATGCGTCATTGGCATCCGTTTCATATTCCAGCCAGGCGCCGCGATACGGAATCACGGTGGCGGAAAACATATGCTTACCGGTTTTATCTATGGAGTCCCCGTAATAAATTCCGGGAGAGCGAACAATCTGCGAAACGATCACGCGCTCCGCGCCGTTGATGACAAACGTTCCGTTTTCGGTCATCATCGGAAAATCGCCCATATATATCTCTGACTCTTTTACCTCCCCAGTCTCTCTGTTCGTCAGCCTGACCTTTACTTTCAGCGGCGCTGCATAGTTGACATCCCGTTCCTTGCATTCCTCAACCGGATACTGTGTTTTTGAATCAATGGTATAATCCACAAATTCAATCACCAAATTGCCCGAATAATCCACGATCGGAGATACATCGTCGAGCACATCCCGAAGTCCCTCGCTCAGGAACCAGTCGAATGATTTTTTCTGCACCTCGAGCAGGTTCGGCATTTCAATAGCCTCCCCGACCCTAGAAAAGCTCATTCGTGTATTTTTGCCAAGCTTCTGGGGTGTGAGCATAGTATAGAATCACTCCATTCATTTAATATCTCGCCATTTATCCAAACAGCACGGAAAATTTTACACATCATTTATGATTATAAAATCCATATAGGAAAACAGACAAAAAGCACATGCGAAGTACATAAAAACAAGAATTTTTTATACGTTATTCCCCTGGTTTCCCCACCTGAAAAAGGTAAATCCGCACAATTTGAGCTATTATAATGCAGTTTAATATTTTACCATTACTTTTACGGCTTGTCAATAGAGTTTTCAGATTTTTTCCAAAGATCGGAAAATTATTTTTCAAAATCGAAAATGATTTCATGATATAAGAAATTTTGATTGAAAATCAGACATATTTTCAATCATTTTCAAAAAAGCCCTTGATTTTTCAAAAAGGATATGCTATCATACTGAACTGTAAATGAGTCAACTTGGCTGTGTGCACCCTCTCAGGCACCGGCTTGGTGTTCATATTTCTGATTTTTTGAAGGAGGTGGACTTCTTGCCGAACATTAAATCTGCAAAAAAGCGCGTAAAGGTAATTGAGGCAAAAACGCTTCAAAACCAGATTTTCAAAACGCAGATGCGCACACTTGTAAAAAAGTACAACACAGCGCTTGAGGCGGGCGACAAAGCCGCGGCTACCGAGGCTTATAAAGCGGCCGTTAAGAAAATTGACCAAGCGGCAAATCGCAACATTATTCACAAAAACGCAGCCGCACACAAGAAGAGCCAGTTTACAATCCGGCTAAACCAGCTTGGCTGAGTGTTAGAGCAAAACAAGATAAACAGACCGTTAACCCGCGGTCTGTTTTTTGTTTTAATGCCTTTAGGCAGTTTTGCACGAAGAGTAATCAAAACCACCCGTTTCACGGGTGGTTTTGATTTTCTGCATATCCCCTGTCGGCGGCGCCGGGCAAAAGCGGTGTCGGCAGGAGGATTCTTCCTGTCGATAACCGCTTATTTTTCAAAGTCCGCTGCCGCGCGCCGCAAAGCTTCGATAGCCGCGCCGCGGTCGGCTTTGCCGAACACGGCCGAACCTGCGACAAAAATCTGCGCGCCGCACGCCGCGACACGACCGATATTTTTGTCATGGATTCCCCCGTCCGCTTCGATTTCGACATTCAGTCCGCGACGATCGATTTCACGGCGGAGCGCTTCGATCTTCGGCAGCGTCTCCGGGATCAATCCCTGCCCGCCGAATCCCGGTTCAACGGTCATAATCAAAGCCATCTGAATCTGATCCAAAAAAGGATACAGCGCCTCGACCGGCGTTGCAGGCTTCACCGAAAGTCCCGCGCGTATCCCATGCGCGCATATTTTGTCGAGCGTCGCGCCGACATCCCGGCAAGCCTCTATATGTACGGTGATAGAATCCGCGCCCGCAGCGGCGAAATCGTCCAGATAGCGAATCGGTTCTTCGATCATCAGATGCACGTCAAACGGAATCTTTGCCGCCGGACGCGCCCAGCGAATAACCGGCGCGCCGAACGTCAAATTAGGCACAAACGCGCCGTCCATAACATCCAGATGAATCAGATCCGCGCCGGCGCGCGCAATTTCCGCACATTCCGTATACAAATTCGCAAGATCGGCGGACAAAACCGACGGTGAAATTTTCATCATTTGAGTCTCCTTTTGGCGTGGCACAAAACAAAGCCCGCCATATTATGATAATAGCGCAAAAACAACGCGCTCCGCCACAGAAAAGCCTATTAAAACGAAGGATGTGCCGCACAAAAATCTGTGGGGGAAAACGACTGTATACGGGTTGTCCGAGCGGGCAACCCGATTAGTCAATCAGGCAAACCGCCTGCGCGGCAATTCCCTCTCCCGCGCCCGTAAAGCCGAGTCCCTCTTCGGTCGTCGCCTTGACATTTACCTGTTCTTCGCCGATTCCGAGCGTGTCGGCGATATTTTTTCGCATCTCTCCGATGTATTTTGCAAGCTTCGGCCGCTGCGCAATAATGGTCGCGTCGATATTGACAACGACATATCCGCGCTCCGAGAGCAGCTTTCCGACACGTCCGAGCAAAGCCAAGCTGTCGGCGCCGAGATAGCGCGCGTCGGTATCCGGAAAATGCCGCCCGATGTCTCCGAGCGCCGCCGCGCCGAGCAGCGCGTCCATGACCGCGTGCAGCAACACATCCGCATCCGAATGGCCAAGCAGTCCGAGGTCATACGAAATCTCTACGCCGCCCAATATCAGACGGCGTCCCGGCAAAAGCCGGTGCACATCATATCCCTGTCCGACCCGCATACGCCGCCTCCCTCTCCGAAAGAACGGCTTCCGCCCGTCTCAAATCCTCCGGATACGTAATTTTGAAATTACCGCCCGCGCATTCGGCAATGCGCACTCGAATCCCGATGTGTTCCACAAGCGCGGCGTCGTCTGTCGCTTCAAAGCCCTCCGTAACCGCCGTATAGATCGCCGCGCGGTAAATCTCATCCCGAAAGACCTGCGGCGTCTGCGCAAGCCAGATATTTGCACGGTCAAGCGTCTGATCCACAAAGACCCCCTCGGCATATTTTACGGTATCGGAAGCGCGGCACGCTGCGATTGCGGCTCCGTGCGCCATCGCCGTCAGCACGACCGTTTTGATCTCCTCCGGCGTGACAAGCGCGCGCGCGCCGTCATGCAGCGCGACATAGTCCGCCTCTGCGCATATAGCGTCAAAACCGAGCTTTGCCGATTGCTGGCGCGTGTTTCCGCCCGCGACTGTTCTAGACAACTTGGTAATTCCGTACTGCGCGCAAAGTTCGGCATAACAGCCGACTTCGGCCTCATGCGCCACAAGAACGATTTCATGTATACACGCGCATCGCTCAAACGCAAGGAGGGTATGCACAATCAGCGGCTTTCCGCACAGCAGCCGCATCTGTTTGCGCTCGCCCCCGCCCATCCGCGAGCCGACGCCGCCGGCTAAAATCACAGCGCTGACAAACGGTTTCTTCTTTCCGAGAACCGCAAACACGGCGTCCTTTAATTTTTCATATTTCTCACTCATGTAAACTCCTAACGGTAATATACATAATAAATCACAACCGTGCGAACCTGACCGTCCCGCTCAAGATCGGGCGCGGTTATAACCGCGCCGTCCTTAGACAAAAGTTCGGCAATCTGCGTCTTCGCAATTTTTGCACGCAAAAGAACGTCCGAAGACGAAAACAGAAATAGTTCGTCTTCCCGAATCGAGACGCTTCCGCCCTTGCCGATGATCTCTTCAACTCCGTCAATCTTTTCCCCCACATACCGGATCCGCTTGTCGGCAATCCGTTCCGCCATGCGCCGCTTATATGCGGGCGACTCAGGGTCCTTTTTTGAAAATCGGGAAAAAAGCGCCATATTCAAAACTCCTCTTTCAGACTGCGCTGAAAAAGCGCTTCCAGCGCCTGCTTCGGTTTGGCGTGCGCATACAGCACGGCATACACCGCATAGCAGATCGGCAGATCCACACCGTATTTTTTCCCCAGATTCATCATCGCACGCACCGTATAATACCCCTCGGCAAGGTCGCTGTACGCCTCGCCGCGAACAAATGATTCGCCGAACTGCCGGTTGTGGCTGTACGGTGAAAATACCGTCGCTTCATAATCCCCGAGATGGCATAATCCGTATGCCGAAAGTTCATTGCCGCCCATAGCGCTGATCAGCCGCGCCACTTCGCGCGCGCCGCGCGACATCAGCGCGCCTTTCAGCGAAGAAAGCTCCAGCCCGTCGAGCATACCCGCCGCAATGCCGATCACATTTTTTGCCGCCGCGCCAATCTCGTTGCCGATCAGATCTCCGCCGTAGTAAAAACGGATCAGGCGGCTGGAAAACGCTTCGATAAGCCTGCATTTCAGTTCCGCATCCAAAGAGTCAATCACCATGCAGTTCGGAATGCCGCGCACAAATTCCTGCACATGTCCGGGGCCGATCCAAACCGCCACGGGGACGCCGGGAAGCTCTGCCGAGGCCACCTCGCTGAGCCGCAGTCCCGTTTCGATTTCTATGCCTTTCATGCAGAGGACAAGCGGCTTTTTGTCAAGCCCCGCATCCCGAAGCTCTCCGCAAAGCGAACGCAGTCCCTGCGACCCGATCGAAATCCCGATCAAATCCGCCTTTTGAAGCTCGGAAAGCTCGGTCACAAGCCGAACACGTTCTCCGAGCGTTACAAGTCCGTTTGTGCGCTCGGCAAGCAGCCGCGCCATATGCGGCGAATCCGCCTTTCCGTACAGCATGACCGTATGGCCGATACTGTCCAGATACCATGCAATAAAGGTTCCCCATCTGCCGCTTCCTATGATTGCAATCTTCATACGCTTCTCCTAAAATGCACTTTCAGTCTTCAGCCGGGAGCCGGCCGGTCTCTGTAAAGCCGTCCACATGACCGCGCTGCATTGCACCGAAAATACGATGACGCAGTCCTTTGTTTTCCCGTTCAAGCTGATACAAAAGCTGTTTTACCGTTTCGCGCTCCGTATTGCCGTTGGCCGGACACAGACTCTCGGCAACCGGGAGCGCCGTTTTCCCCGCAAAATACCGGACCGCTTTTTCCGGCACATAAATCATCGGACGAATCAGATAAAGCGCCGTATTCGACAAATACGTAACCGGCGAAAAACAGCCGATCCGCCCCTCATAAAACAGATTCAGCATAAAGGTTTCGACCGCATCGTCAAAATGATGGCCGAGCGCAACGCGCGCGCAGCCGAGTTCGCGCGCGGCGTTATGTAGCGCGCCCCGCCGCATCTTTGCGCACAGCGAGCAGGGATTGGTTTCTTTCCGTATATCAAACACGACTTTTCCGATCTCGGTCGGCACGACCGTATACGGTACATCCAAATCACGGCAAAATGCTTCGATTTTTGAATAATCCGCGCCCGCAAAGCCGAGATCCACCGTGACCGCGCAGAGCGTATACGGCACCGGATAGAACCGGCGCAGTTCAGCGAGCGCGGCAAGCAGCGTCAGCGAATCTTTCCCCGCGGATACCCCGACACAGATTCGATCGCCCGCATGGATCATATCATAGTCCTCCGCCGCACGGCGGACATAGCTGAGTATTCTCTGTATTTCTTTCATACCGTTCCGTTTACCGGCCTTTCGCATATACTGCTTACGAAGCTACATTTTTCTAAAGAGGTGTTTTTATGGCCATAAAAATTTACATCGATCAGGGACACAATCCTCAAAATCCCAACGCCGGCGCCGAGGGAAACGGTCTGCGCGAGCAGGATCTTACATACAAGATCGGCGTAGAACTTGCCGCGCTGATTAACGCAAATCCGAATCTTGAAGCGCGTCTCTCGCGGCCGACGCCCGAAACCACGCTCGGAACCAGCAACGCCACAAGTCTTGCCGCGCGTGTACGGGACGCCAATTCCTGGGGAGCCGACTATTTTATCAGCCTGCACACGAATGCTTCGAGCATTCCCAGCGCCTCCGGATCAGAAGCCTATGTCTACGCGCTGGATACCTCAGCTGCCGAACTGGCGACCGACATTGTGCACAGTCTGTCGGAAGCCACCGGGCTTCGCGACCGCGGCGTGTTCGCCCGGCCGAGTCTTTACGTCCTGCGGCGCACCGCAATGCCGGCTACCTTAGTCGAAATGGGCTTTATCACAAATCCGGGCGACGCTGCGCTCATGAACGAAAACCCGCAGCTATTTGCAAGGGGAATCTACAACGGGATTTTGCATTATCTCAATTTAGCCTAATCATCCGAGCAGCGCAAGAAAGCCTTGCTCGTCGAGTACCGGAACACCGAGGGCATTCGCCTTATCAAGCTTTGATCCCGCCTCTTCCCCGGCGATCACATAAGAAGTTTTTTTCGATACGCTGCCGCTGACCTTGCCTCCGTTTTGCGCGATCAGCGCCGCAGCCTCTTCGCGCTTCATCGTCGGCAGGGTACCGGTCAGCACGAATGTCAGCCCGGCCAGTTTCTCGCCGCGCGGCGCCGCCACGCTCTCGGTCAGCACGCCGGCCGCTTTCAGCGCATCGGCAAAAGCGCGGCTCTCCGGCCTTGCAAAATATGCCACCACACTGTTTGCGGTGATTTCTCCTATATCCTCAATTTCACAAAGCGCCTCGACCGTTGCCGAAAAGCAATTGTCGAGGGTTTTGTATTTGGCGGCAATCGCGGCGGCGGCTACCTCGCCCACCTGCCGGATTCCGAGGGCAAAAATCAAACGTTCCAGCCCCATACGTTTCGACCGCTCAATCGCCCCGACAAGATTTTGCGCGGACTTTTCGCCCATGCGTTCCAAATCTTTCAAGTCCTCTGCGCGGAGCGTATATAGATCGGAAGCGTCATGGATTCGCCCGTTTTTCAGCAAAAGCTCAATGATCTGCGGTCCGAGGCCGTCGATGTTCATCGCGCCTTTCGAGGCAAAGTGCAAAATGGCGCGCGCGCGTTTGGCGGGACAAAGCTCATTCGGGCAGCGAATCGCCGCCATATCTGCGTCCTGTACCACCTCGCTGCCGCAGGCCGGGCAGACGCGCGGCATTTCAAACGGCTTTTCCGCCCCCGTGCGCTTTTCCGGAATGCTCGCCACAATCTCCGGAATAATATCCCCCGCTTTCTGCACGACAACCGTATCGCCGACACGGATGTCCCGCTCCCGGATAATATCCAGATTGTGCAGCGTCGCGCGGGAAACGGTGGAACCGGCAAGAAAAACCGGTTCGAGAACCGCATTTGGCGTAAGCACGCCCGTTCTGCCGACCTGCACCGCGATATCCAGCAATTTCGTTTTCTTTTGCTCAGGCGGATATTTATAAGCGACCGCCCATTTCGGCGTAACCGCGCCCTCGCCGATCAGCGCGCGCGTAGTTACGGAATCGATCTTTACCACGGCGCCGTCGATATCAAACGCAAGCGTATCGCGAAGCCCTCCGAGCGTTTCAATCTGATTGCGGATCGTGGCGCAGCCCCGCGTTCGTATACGGTGCGGCAAAACATGAAAACCGATCTCCGCAAGCCTGTCGAGCATTTCAAAATGACTGTCCGGATTTTCCCGATCCGAATACAAGCTGCCCCACTGCAAATTGAATATGAAAATATCCAGTCCGCGCTCAGCCGCGATTTTAGAATCAAGCTGCCGCAGAGATCCGGCCGCCGCGTTGCGCGGATTGGCAAAAGGCGGCTGTCCGTCGCGGACACGCGCCTCGTTCTGCGCATAAAAGCGTTCCCGCGGCATATACACCTCGCCGCGCACACAAAAACTGAGCGGTTCGGGAAGCTTCAGCGGAATCGACTGAATCGTGCGGAGATTCGCCGACACATCCTCGCCGACAAACCCGTTCCCTCGCGTCGCGCCGAACGAAAATACGCCGTTTTCATAGGTCAGCGCAACCGACAGGCCGTCGATCTTCGGTTCCACCGAATAAAGCGCATCCGGCGCAAGCGTATCCGTGCGCGACAAAAATTCGTCAAGCTCCTCAAAAGAAAACACATCCGCAAGGCTGCCCATCTGCACGCGGTGCGTCACCTTGACAAATTTATCCAGCACCTGCCCCCCCACACGCTTTGTCGGAGAATTTACATCGTCAAACTGCGGATAGGCCGCCTCCATCTCCTGCAATTTCCGAAACAGCGCGTCATATTCAAAATCCGAAATTTCAGACGTATCGTAAACATAATACATGCGGGCATAATGCTCGATCTGTTTTCGCAGAGTCTCGATTTCTTTTTTTACGGCTTCCATTCAATCTAACGCCTCCGCAGCCTGGTATTTACTAACATATTATTGTACCAATTATTGCGGCAAAAGTCAATTCCTATAAAATTTTTATTCGGAAAAGCGAATAGAGGCCTCTCTGACCGTCGGAAAACCAAGGTTTTTCGACGATAGGGCGCGTTCGCTCGCGCCGTCGCGCCGCCATTGGCGGCACTCGCGCGCCTGTAAGGTGTTTACATGACGGCACATGTCCGTCTTGTAAACCAATTTCATATGCAATTTTTATCTTAATCGACAAGTTGCAGAGGCCTCTGCCCCGGTAACACGAGGAGAGGCCTCTTTTTTCCCTCAAGTCCCATGCGTTTTCGTTGAAACTTCTGAACACAGATGACAGCCTTAGGCTTTGATATTCGAAAACAGGGTTGAACCATAAAAAATATGTGTTCCGAGAAAAAGAGAAATCGCGATACGGATTGAATCGGTGGCGGCAGTATGGTAAAATGAAAACATCAAATACGCCTCTGGAGGTACATAACAATGAAAGACAGGATCGGGTATTGCGGTCTGAACTGTGAACAGTGTGATGCTTACCTTGCAACAATCCATAATGACCATGCTTTGCGTGTGAAAACTGCAAAACTGTGGGCTGCGCTCAACCATGCGCCTATTTTACCTGAACATATCAACTGTGAGGGTTGTCGAGCGGATGGAATGAAAACCGTGTTTTGCGATCGTCTTTGCGAGATTCGCCGATGCGCTTTGAAAAAGGGTGTGACAACCTGTGGCGATTGTCCAGAAGTTTCTCAATGCGCGGCGGTCGCTGCGGTTATGGAGAACGATCCGGAAGCGCGTAAAAATTTAGGGGTATGAGGTAAAAAGTATGAAGTTGTTATCTTCCATGCTGGTTGTACGCGATATGGAAAAGTCACTCAAGTTTTATAAAGAAATTCTTGGCCTTGATGTGATTTTGGATTTTGGAGCAAATAAAACGTTGACGGGCGGACTTGCTTTACAGACTTTAGAAACGTACAAGGCGTTTATCGGAACAGAAGATATTTCTTTCGGCGGCAACAACTTCGAGATATATTTTGAAGAGGACGACTTTGACGCCTTTGCAAAAAAGCTGCATGATTGTGCCGTTAAATCTGTTCATCCCGTCAAAGAACACAGTTGGGGACAACGTGTAATTCGCTTTTATGACCCGGATCGGCATATTATTGAAGTCGGAGAGAACATGAAATCGGTTTGCAGGCGATTTTTGGATAGCGGAATGACGGCGGAACAAACCGCCAGACGCATGGATGTGCCGCTTGATTATGTAAACGCCTGTATACGGCAGATATAGCTTGTAAGTTGGCCGGCAGGGAGCGGTAAGCGCCTTTTGGTGAATTTCGCGAAACGCTTTCGCTTTACAGCGATTGTCATTATTTTGATTTGTCGATCTCTATGATCTCTATAAAGCGAAATCCCCTCTTGACGTTAGGGAGCAAATGTCATTTTTCTCTTTATATCAAGGATCAGCAGAAACATCCGCCGCGCTCTGCGATATAATTTTTTCTCTTCTCTTTCCTTTTGCAAAACTTTGTGCTATAATAACCGGAGAATGATACCGTCTGACCGGATTTCCGGCGCAGACGCAAAATCCGGAGCATAGTATGTGTGAAACAAACATGGAGTTGCGGGTTGATCGCATAGAAAACGAAATTGCCGTCGCCTACTCGGACACAGGGCGGGAATACCGATTTGCAAAAGAACCAAAAGAACTGCGGGACGGCGACATCATCTTGGCGACCATCGGCAAGGACGGCAAAATCATCGCCGTGGAAATTCTCGGCGATAAAACAGCGCAGGTGAAAGCGGAACTGCAAAGTCGCCTGCATAAACTTTTCAAAAAATGAGGCAGACATGTTTAATCCAACTCTCTATCAAATTTTAATCGACAAAGCGGAAAGCGCCGGCGCGCAGACCGCCCTGACGGCAATCTGCGTACTGCTTTGCATCGCACTCCCCTACCTGCTTGGGAGCGTTAATTTTGCGCTGGTCATTTCCAGATGTTTTTACCGTGATGATGTTCGCAAGCATGGAAGCGGCAATGCCGGCATGACGAACATGCTGCGCACATACGGAAAAACCGCTGCGGCGGCAACGCTGCTCTGCGACATGCTGAAAGCAACCGCCTCGGTATTCTTCGGCGCGTTCATTTACGGAATAAACGGCGGATATATCGCCGGGCTGTTCTGTATTATGGGTCATATTTTCCCTGTATTTTTCAAATTCAAAGGCGGCAAGGGCGTGGCCACCACCGCCGCGATGATCCTGACGCTGGATCCGCTTTGTTTCCTCATTTTGCTCATTATGTTTGTCATTTTGGTCGCCGGCACAAAGTACGTTTCGCTCGGCTCTATTATTTGCATGATGCTGTATCCGATTCTGACCTATAAACTTGCTTCCTGGGGCTATCACGGGTTCCCTGTTTTGATCAGCTTTATGGTAGCGGCGCTCGTTATTTTTATGCATCGCGACAACATAAAACGTCTATTAAACCATACCGAAAATAAGATTTCCTTTTCCAAAAAGAAGAACAATCCCACAAACGGAGACAAAAAATAATGCCTACCGATACGCTTTTCAATTTATGCGCGCTGCTTTCGCTCGCGGCAGAACACGGCTTTTTAAAAAAGGCCGTGTTTTCCAAATGCGAAAAAACGGATGTTCTGCGCGCAACCGGACGACTCTTTCAAAAAGAAAATCAGATCTTTTTGCAGCTTGAATATCAGATGCGGGACGGCAAAGCCACGCACAAGAATTTTCCTGTAAGCGCGGCGGAGGAAATCGCCGGGGCTGCCGCCCCCTTTTCACAGATCAATCTGATCGGAGAAAATGCGGACGCCGAATACAAAAAATCGAAAAACGGCCGTGAAACGATTCTCGGAGAAAAAAAGTTTTTATCCGCGGCCAAAGCGTATAACGGCGGTACGCAGCTTTCGGCGCACGACCGTGAAAAGCAGTATCTTCTGCGCGGCGACGAACCGTTTTTGCGCGCGCTCGGCATCTCCGATGCTTCCGGACGAATTTATGATAAAAAGCACGCAAAGTTCCGTCAAATCCACCGCTTTGCGGAGCAGATCGCAGACATATACCATGCGCTGCCGCAAAAAGGGGATCTGCACGTGCTTGACCTCTGCTGCGGAAAAAGCTATCTCAGCTTCGCGGCCTATCACTATCTGCATACCGTTATGGGACGCACGGTAAAAATGATCGGGATCGACCGCAAAGAAGATGTCATTGCTTTCTGTTCGGAAACAGCAAAAAAGCTTGAATTTAACGATCTGCATTTTTTTGCCGCGGACATTGACAGCTTTCCGTATGAAACGCCCGTCGATCTCGTGCTGTCCCTGCATGCCTGCGACATTGCAACCGACATTGTCCTTTCAAAAGCGATGGAACTTGGAGCCGCCGTCATTCTTTCCACCCCCTGCTGCCAGCATGAGCTTCTCGCCAATCTGACGACCGATGAATTTTCGTTCATCACCCGCTATCCGATTCTGAAAAAGAAGCTCTGCGACGCGCTCACCGACGCGCTCCGCCTGATGCGGCTTGAAGCCGGAGGTTATACAGCCGAGGCAATCGAGTTTACCGACCCAGAGGACACGCCGAAAAATATCCTGCTCCGCGCAGTCAAGAAGCCTCTCTTCAAGCCCGACTCGCCTGACGCCGAAGCGGCGAAAGCAGATTTTGAAACGCTTTGCGGCCGGCTGACCGGAGAGCGCCGCCTGTATCTTTGCGGGAAAAAAGAAAACGAAGACAAGCGCGCGCATTGAACGATTTCCGCTTGTCTTTTGATTCGCGCATCAATTTACGGCCAAACAGCTTTCAAAGACCGACAAAATGCACGAGAAAGGGCTTTTTTAACGACTTTTTTTTTACTTTTCCATGCGGTACGGAATCCTTGACACCCAAATGCAGACATGGTATAATAATCTCAATGAAACCCTCTTTTGGCGTCGAACGGCTCGGTTATTTCGGTGCCAAGCAATTGTTTCTCATTTTCCCGGCAACATGTCCATGGCTCTCAGATTTGAGCGCAGCGCAGCCCGCGCCGCATGGCATGCACGATTTACAAGGTTTTCTGCAACCGACGGATTTGTGGAGCACCACAGGGGAACAGAAAATGATATGCCGACCGTCTGGGCACGCTTACATTTCTACAGGTAAGTTGTGCCGTTTTTTATTTATATGCTTATTTAATTATGGAGGAAAGGTATGAAAAAAGTTGCAGTTATTATGGGCAGCGACAGCGATCTGCCGATCGTTGAAAAAGCCATTTCCACGCTGCGGGATTTTGAAGTGCCCTATGAAGTACACGTCTATTCCGCGCACAGAACGCCGGGAGAAGCGAAAAGTTTCACGGAAACCGCGCGCGAGCACGGTTTTGGCGTGATGATTGCCGCCGCCGGCATGGCCGCGCATCTTGCGGGCGCAATCGCGGCAAATACGACGCTGCCCGTAATCGGTATTCCGATCAAATCCAATACGCTTGACGGCGTTGACGCTCTGTTTTCCACCGTGCAGATGCCAAGCGGCATTCCTGTAGCTGCGGTTGCGATTGACGGGGCTGTGAACGCCGCTTTGCTTTCGATTCAAATTCTTGCGGTAACAGACGAAACGCTTGCCGAAAAACTGGCCGAAAAACGCGCCGCGGACAAGCAGAAAGTCCTCTCCAAAAATGCCGCGGTTGAAGAAAAATACAATCACTGAGTAATCTATAATTTAAAGGAAAAACGATGAGTAAATTAAGAGAAGAATGCGGCGTATTCGGCGTCTATTCCCCAAGTACCGCCGATCTGGCGCGCACTGCGTATTACGGACTGTTCGCACTTCAGCACCGCGGGCAGGAAAGCTGCGGCATTGTCGTCAATGACGACGGCATTTTCCGCACACACAAGGACAACGGACTTGTAAACGACATTTTTACCCCCGAAGTGATCGAAACGCTCGGAGAAGGAAAAATCGCCGTCGGACACGTTCGCTACGGCACGACCGGCTCCAAGGCCCGCGCAAACGCGCAGCCGATCGTCGTCAACCATATCAAGGGGCATATGGCGCTGGCGCACAACGGAAATCTGACCAATTCCTATGAATTGCGCGCCGCGCTGGAAATGGAGGGGTCCATTTTCCACACAACGAGCGATACCGAAGTCATTTCCTATATGATTACCAAAGAACGGATAAACGCCCCCTCTATCGAGGAAGCCGTCAACCGCGCCATGACAAAACTGGAGGGCGCTTATTCGCTCGTCATCATGTCTCCCTCCAAACTGATCGCCGTCCGGGATGAAAACGGAATGCGTCCGCTTTGCTACGGAAAAACGCCGGACGGCGCCTATGTCATCGCCTCGGAAAGCTGTGCGCTCGACGCGGTCGGCGCGGCGCTTGTGCGTGATCTTGAGCCGGGAGAAATTTTGGTATTTGACGCAAACGGCATTCGCAGCATCCGCGACCACTGTGAAAAAAAGCCCGCTGCGCTCTGTGTGTTTGAATACATTTATTTCGCCCGTCCGGATTCCGTAATCGACGGCTGTTCGGTGCACTCTGCGCGCCTGCGCGCAGGCGCTTTTCTTGCCCTGGAGCACCCCGTTCAGGCTGACGTGGTCATCGGCGTCCCCGACTCCGGCATTGACGCCGCCATCGGATACTCCAAGCAGTCGGGCATTCCGTATGAGATCGGCTTTATCAAAAACAAATATATCGGGCGCACCTTTATCGCCCCCGGCCAAAAGAGCCGCGAGGACAAAGTGCGGATCAAGCTCAATCCGATTCCGGAAGTTGTGCGCGACAAGCGCATCGTCCTGATCGACGACTCGATTGTGCGCGGTACGACCAGCGCGCGCATCGTGCGTCTTTTGCGCGAAGCCGGCGCAAAGGAAATTCACATGCGGGTATCCGCGCCGCCGTTTTTGAACCCCTGCTATTACGGCACCGACATTGATTCGCGTGAAAATCTGATCGCATGTCATCACACCGTGGAGGAAACGGCAAACATAATCGGCGTCGATTCGCTCGGATACCTCAGCGTGGAGAGCGTGGACAAACTGGCCTACGGCGTAAACGGCAAGGGCTACTGCGCCGCCTGCTTTACCGGCGCATATCCGACCAGTATCCCGTCTGAGACCCATAAAAACCGGTTTGAAAATAAAATTTCCGAAAACGGAAAAGACGAATGATCTTACAGAGGACAAGGAGGACAACATGAAAAATTCAAAATCCGAAAGCTACGCCGCCGCAGGCGTGGACATCACTGCCGGCTACCGCGCCGTAGAATTGATGAAACAGCATGTTGCGCGCACAATGACAAGCGGCGTCTGTTCGGACGTCGGCGGATTCGGCGGCCTGTTTGAGTTCGATACGCGCGGAATGGAACGTCCCGTCCTTGTCAGCGGCACGGACGGCGTCGGCACCAAGCTGAAGCTTGCTTTTTTGATGGACAAGCATGACACTGTCGGCATTGACTGCGTGGCCATGTGCGTCAACGACGTTATCTGCTGCGGCGCAAAGCCTCTCTTCTTTTTGGACTACATCGCCTGCGGCAAAAATGTGCCCGAACGCATTGCGGACATCGTCAAAGGCGTTGCGGAGGGCTGCGTACAGTCAGGCGCCGCGCTGATCGGCGGCGAAACGGCTGAAATGCCGGGATTTTATCCTGAAAGCGAATATGACCTCGCCGGTTTCGCGGTCGGCGCGGTTGACAAATCCAAAATCATCGACAACAAACGTATGCAGATCGGCGATGCGATCATCGCGCTCCCATCGAGCGGCGTACATTCCAACGGCTTTTCTCTGGTCAGAAAGGTCTTCGACGTGGAAAACAGCGATATTCGCACCCCCAGCGCTGCGCTCGGCGGAAAATCCATCGGCGAAACATTGCTCGCCCCTACAAAAATCTATGTCAAACCGATTCTGGAACTGATGCGCGCGGTCGAGGTACACGGCGTCTCTCATATCACGGGCGGCGGTTTTTATGAAAACATTCCGCGCAGCATTCCGGACGGACTCGGCGCAAAAATCCAAAGAAGCGCCGTCCGCGTACTGCCTATTTTCGACCTTATTGCAAATGTCGGCGGTATCCCGGAACGCGATATGTTCAATACCTTCAACATGGGCGTCGGCATGAGCGTCATCGTTCCGGCTGCGGATGCAGACCTCGCCCTTTCCATTTTGCACGCACAGGGCGAGGATGCCTATATCATCGGCGAAATTATCGGAAGCGAGGACAAAATCACGATATGCTGAAAGCAAAAATCGCGGTCTTAGTCTCGGGCGGCGGTACCAATCTGCAAGCGTTGATCGACGCTCAAAAAAACGGCATTCTGAAAAGCGGCGCCATTGAACTGGTCATATCCAATAAGGCGGACGCTTACGCGCTCACCCGCGCCAGCGCGGCGGGCATCAAAATCGCGGTCATCACCAAAAAAGACTGCGGCAGCGCAGAGAATTTTGAAGAAAAGCTGATCGGACTTTTGCATGAACAGAATATCGACCTTGTTATACTGGCCGGTTTTATGTGCATTCTGTCCGAGAAATTCATCGGCGCATTTCGGGATCGGATCATCAACGTGCATCCGTCTTTGATCCCGTCTTTCTGCGGAAAAGGATATTACGGCCTCAAAGTGCATGAGGCCGCGCTCGCCTACGGCGTAAAAATCACGGGGGCAACCGTGCATTTTGTAAACGAAGTACCGGACGGCGGCAAAATCATTATGCAAAAAGCGGTATCCATCCGCAAATGCGATACGCCCGAAATTCTGCAGCAGCGCGTCATGCGTCAGGCGGAATGGGTCATTCTGCCCCGTGCGGCCGAGCGGGTCTGCGCGGATATTCTGAAAGAGAAAATTTGACAAACAGCGGAGGGAGCTTATGAACATACTGGTCGTAGGCGGGGGTGGACGTGAGCACGCCATTATCAAAAAGCTAAGGGAAAACCAAACCATAACCAAACTATACGCGCTGCCCGGAAACGGCGGTATCGCAGCCGATGCCGAATGCGTTTCAATCGGGGCAAAGGACCTTGACGGGATCGTACGTTTTGCAACCGAACACGCCATTGATTATGCGGTTGTCGCACCGGACGATCCGCTGGTGCTCGGCGCTGTCGATATGCTGGAACAGGCGGGCATTCCCTGCTTTGGTCCGACGCGCACGGCGGCGGCCATTGAGGGAAGCAAAATTTTTGCAAAAGACCTGATGAAAAAGTACCGTATCCCGACTGCGGCTTATGCGGTCTTTGACAAAATGGAGACGGCGCTCGCCTACCTGGAAACCGCGCCCCTGCCGACGGTAATCAAGGCCGACGGGCTTGCGCTCGGAAAAGGCGTTGTCATTGCCGAAACAAAAGAAGAAGCCGTGGCGGCAGTCCGCTCCATGATGGAGGACAAAGTTTTCGGAGAGAGCGGCAGCCGCGTCGTTATTGAGGAATTTCTAAGCGGCCCCGAGGTATCCGTACTCGCTTTCACCGACGGAAAAACCGTCGTTCCGATGGTCTCCTCCATGGATCACAAGCGCGCGCTTGACGGAGACCTTGGCCTGAACACCGGCGGTATGGGCACAATCGCGCCCAATCCTTTTTACACAAAAGAAATTGCCGCGCACTGCATGGAAACCATCTTCAAGCCGACAATCAACGCCATGCGTGCGGAGGGGCGCACTTTTCGCGGATGCCTTTATTTCGGCCTCATGCTGACCGCCGACGGTCCGAAAGTGATCGAATACAACTGTCGCTTCGGCGATCCGGAAACGCAGGTCGTACTCCCGCTTTTGAAAAGCGATCTGCTTGAAATCATGCAGGCAACGACAAACGGCACGCTCTCATCCGAAATGGTCAAGTTTTCCGACGGATGCGCCGCCTGCGTCGTTATGGCCTCCGGAGGATACCCGAAAAGCTATCCGAGCGGCTACCCGATCGACATCCCGGCAGAACTCTTGGATTCGGTGTATGTCGCGGGAGCGAAACTTGAGGACGGTAGGCTGAAAACAGCCGGCGGGCGCGTACTCGGCGTCTGTGCGACCGGCGAAACGCTGAAAGACGCACTGAAAGCGGCCTATCAAAAAGTAGAGCGGATTCATTTCAAAGACGCGCACTATCGCCGAGACATCGGCGCAAAAGCGCTTGCAGCGTCGAAGGAGAACTGATGGTTTACAGAGTATTTGTAGAAAAAAAGAAAGAACTCGCCAACGAGGCCGCCGCGCTGTGCGCTGATGCGCGCACCTTGCTCGGCATCTCAGCGCTCGAAGATGTACGCATCTTGAACCGCTACGACGTGGAAAATATAGACGAAGCGCTGTTTGAATATGCAAAACGCACCGTTTTTTCGGAGCCGCAGCTTGATCTTGTCAGCGACGCCCCCGATCTCTTGGGCGCGACCGCTTTCGCGGTAGAATATCTGCCCGGACAGTTTGATCAACGCGCGGACAGCGCGGCGCAGTGCATTCAGATCATCTCATGCGGCGAGCGTCCGCTTGTGCGCACGGCAAAGCTCTATCTCCTATACGGCGCTCTGTCCGAAGCGGAAATCGCGCGCATCAAAAAATACGTCATTAACCCGGTGGAAGCGCGCGAAGCCTCTTTTGCCCCCTTTGAAACGCTCCGCGCCGATTGGGAAATTCCGACCGGCGTCGAAACGCTCGACGGCTTTTGCGATATGGACGAAAAAGCGCTTTCGCCCTTCATCCGAAAATACGGGCTGGCGATGGACGAAAACGACCTCGCATTCTGCCGAGATTATTTCAAAAACGAGCGCCGCGATCCCACCATCACGGAACTTCGCATGATCGACACCTATTGGTCGGATCACTGCCGTCATACAACCTTTTTGACGACGCTCGATCATGTAACCTTTGAGGACAAGCTTCTGGAGGATACCTATAAACAGTATCTTCACGTGCGCGAAGAACTCGGACGCAAAAAACCGGTCTGCCTGATGGACATCGCGACCCTTGCGGTTCGCCATCTGCGCGCAACCGGTATGCTGAACAAGCTCGACGAATCTGAGGAGATCAACGCCTGCACGGTAAAAATGACCGTCACGGTAGACGGGAAAGAAGAACCGTGGCTTCTCCTTTTTAAGAATGAAACGCACAATCATCCGACCGAGATTGAACCGTTCGGCGGCGCTGCGACCTGCATCGGCGGCGCAATCCGCGACCCGCTGTCCGGGCGCGCCTACGTGTACGGCGCAATGCGCGTCACCGGCGCGGCCAATCCGCTTCGTCCGGTAGAGGAAACGCTCCCCGGCAAGCTGCCGCAGCGTAAAATCGTCACGACGGCGGCGGCCGGCTATTCCTCCTACGGAAACCAGATCGGACTTGCGACCGGCATCGTCGATGAAATCTATCACGACGGCTACGCCGCAAAGCGCATGGAAATCGGTGCGGTCGTTGCCGCGGCGCCGGCCAAAAACGTCCGCCGGGAATGCCCCGCTCCGGGCGATCTTGTCGTTCTGCTCGGCGGCAGAACCGGCCGCGACGGCTGCGGCGGCGCAACCGGCTCGTCCAAATCGCACGATCTGCACTCGCTTGAAAGCTGCGGCGCCGAAGTACAAAAAGGCAACGCGCCCGAAGAGCGCAAACTGCAGCGTCTGTTCCGAAACGGCGAAGCCTGCCGGATGATCAAGCGTTGCAACGATTTCGGCGCGGGCGGCGTTTCGGTTGCCGTCGGAGAACTGGCCGACGGCCTGGAAATCGATCTGAACAAAGTCACGAAAAAATATGAGGGACTGGACGGCACCGAGCTTGCGATCAGCGAATCGCAGGAGCGAATGGCCGTCGTGATCGCCCCCGAAAGCCGCGAGCGCTTTTTTGAAATCGCGGTTTTCGAAAACCTGGAGGCGACCGTCATCGCCGCCGTCAAGGCGGAGCCTCGTCTGACCATGCACTGGAACGGGAAAACAATCGTGGATATTTCGCGCGATTTTCTAAATTCCAACGGTGCGGAAAAACATATGGATGCGGTTGTCACCGCGCCCGAAGCCTTTGATAAAGCCATTCCCGAAGATTTCCGCACCGGACTTTGCGAAATGGCAGAGGACCTCAATATCTGCTCGAAGCGCGGACTTTCCGAGCGCTTTGACTCTACCATCGGCGCCGGTACGGTGCTGATGCCGTTCGGCGGCAAGTATCAGCAAACGCCGATTCAGGCCATGGTGCAAAAAATCTCGCTGGAGCGCGGAAATACCGACGACTGCTCGCTGATGGCCTACGGTTACAACCCGTTTATTACCGAAAAAAGTCCCTATCACGGCGCTTATCTCGCCGTTGCGGAATCGGTTGCAAAACTGATTGCCTCCGGCGCTGTGTTCCGGGACGTATATCTCACCTTCCAGGAATATTTTGAACGGCTCGGCCGCGATCCGAAACGCTGGGGACGTCCCGCAGCCGCCCTGCTCGGCGCGTTCCGCGCACAGATGGAACTCGGCATCGGCGCTATCGGCGGCAAGGATTCCATGAGCGGTTCCTTTGAAAGCCTCGATGTTCCCCCTACCCTGGTTTCGTTTGCGGTAACCACCTCCAAAACAGGACATATTCTTTCGCCCGAATTTAAAGCGGAGGGACACCGCGTTGTCCTGCTTACACCCGAATACGGCAGCGACGGTCTGCCCAAAGCAAAATCCCTGACAGAACTCTTTGACAAGGTCACGGCGCTGATGCGCGCCGGCAAGGTCGCCGCGGCGTGGACACCCGAATACGGCGGCGTTGCCGAAGCGATTTTGAAAATGTGCCTTGGCAATATGTTGGGCTTCAAGTTTGAAGATACGCTTTCGCTTGAACTGCTCTTCGGCTACCGCTACGGCGCATTTGTACTGGAGCTTACCGATCGTGATGAGATCGGAACGCTGCTCGGCACCACGACGCAAAGCAAAGCAATCGTATACGGCGGCACCGAGCTTTCGCTTGAAAAGCTGCTCGGCACCTATGAAAGCAAGCTGGAAAGCGTATTCCCCTGCGGGCTTTCGGCAAAACCGGAACCGGCCCCGAACTTCACATTTGAAGCGGCCAAGATTCACCGTGCGCCCGCGCTGAAAATTGCAAAGCCGCGTGTCATCATTCCGGTATTTCCCGGAACGAACTGCGAATTTGACTCGGCGCGCGCCGTTCGGGAAGCGGGCGCCGACGCGGAAATCTTTGTCGTCAACAACCTCACGGCAGACGGCATTTCCCGCAGCGTCGAAGCCTTTGCACAAAAGGTCGCGGATTCGCAAATTATTTTCATTCCCGGCGGATTCTCCGGCGGCGATGAGCCCGACGGTTCGGGCAAATTCATCACGGCGTTCTTCCGCAGCAGCGCGGTGAAGGCTTCCGTCGAAGATTTGCTTGAACGGCGCGACGGTCTCGTCTGCGGTATCTGCAACGGGTTCCAGGCGCTGATTAAGCTGGGGCTCGTTCCGTTCGGAAAAATCGTAGATACCGATGAGAACTGCCCGACGCTGACTTACAATACCATCGGGCGTCACCAGTCGCGCATCGTGCGGACGCGGATTGCCTCCAACCTGTCGCCCTGGCTCAGCGAAACGCAGGTCGGCGATGTATATCTTGTTCCGATCTCTCACGGCGAGGGACGTTTCTTCGCAAGTGACGATGTCATTGCAAACCTCGCAAAGAACGGACAGATCGCAACGCAGTATGCCGATTTGGACGGGCACGCGACCATGGACATCCGCTATAATCCCAACGGCTCCATAGCGGCCATTGAGGGCATTACCTCGCCGGACGGCCGCGTTTTCGGGAAAATGGGACATGCGGAACGCATCGGAAAAGATCTTTATAAAAATGTATACGGCGACTACGATATCAAAATGTTCAAATCGGCTGTAAAGTACTTTAACTCATAATCGTCTTTGAAAAAGGAGCGTACCATGAAGTATCTTTCGGATATTGAAATCGCGCAGAACTGCCGGATGAAACCGATTTCCGAAATCACCGCCGAAGCGGGTATTGCGGAAAAATATGTAGAACAGTACGGTCGGTATAAAGCGAAAATCGATCTTTCCCTGCTAAGTGAAACCGACCGCGAAGACGGAAAGCTGATTCTCGTCACCGCGATTACGCCTACGCCTGCGGGCGAGGGCAAAACGACGACGACCATCGGTCTTGCGGACGGACTGAAAAAAATCGGCAAGCGCGTGACCGTCGCGCTCCGCGAACCCTCGCTCGGCCCTGTATTCGGTATCAAAGGCGGCGCGGCGGGCGGCGGATATGCGCAGGTTGTGCCGATGGAAGACATCAACCTGCACTTCACCGGCGACTTTCACGCAATCGGCGCGGCAAACAATCTGCTTGCCGCCATGGTGGACAACCATATCCATCAGGGAAACGCGCTCGGCATTGACACGCGCAAAATCACATGGAAACGCTGCGTGGATATGAACGACCGGCAGCTTCGGAGCATTGTGGACGGTCTCGGCGGCCGCGTCAACGGCGTGCCGCGCGAAGACGGATTTGACATTACCGTCGCTTCTGAAATTATGGCGGTGCTCTGCCTTTCCGCCTCCATTTCCGATCTAAAGCAAAAGCTTGCGCAAATCATCATCGGCTACACGGCCGATGACAAACCGATACGCTGCGGCGACCTGCACGCAGAGGGCGCCATGACCGCGCTCCTTCGGGACGCGCTCAAACCGAACCTTGTGCAGACGCTTGAGGGGACGCCCGCATTCGTACACGGCGGTCCCTTTGCCAACATTGCGCACGGCTGCAACTCTATCATAGCAACGCGCATGGCGATGAAGCTCGGCGATTACACCGTCACCGAGGCGGGATTCGGCGCGGATCTCGGCGCGGAGAAATTTTTGGACATCAAATGCCGTCTCGCGGGCCTTGTCCCGTCCGCAGTCGTCATTGTTGCGACCATTCGCGCGCTTAAAATGCACGGCGGAATGCCGAAAAGCGAACTCGGCAGCGAAGATCTCGAAGCGCTCAGGCGCGGTATGCCCAATCTGCTCCGCCATGTTTCCAATATTCAAAACGTCTATAAGCTGCCGCTTGTGGTCGCGCTCAACCGCTTCCCCACCGATACCGATGCGGAAACCGCGCTGGTTTTGGAACAGTGCCGTGCCCTCGGTGTCAATGCGATTCTCTCCGACGTGTGGGCAAAAGGCGGCGAAGGCGGCGCCGACCTTGCAAGCGAAGTGGTTCGCCTTTGCGAAACGCCAAACGACTTTTCTTTCTCGTATCCGCTGGATTGCTCCATCGAGGAAAAGATTGAAGCGGTTGTCAAACGCGTATACGGCGGTGCGGGGATCTCTGTCGCGCCCGCCGCAAAAAAGCAAATCGATATGCTCACGGAACTCGGATATGGCAATCTGCCCGTTTGTATCGCCAAAACGCAGTACAGTTTCTCGGATGATCCCAAACTGCTCGGCGCGCCGGAAAACTTCACGGTCAGCGTGAAAAATGTAAAAATTTCCGCGGGCGCGGGCTTTATCGTTGTTCTGACCGGCGACATTATGACCATGCCCGGACTTCCGCGCGTACCCGCCGCGGAGAAGATCGATGTAGATGAAAACGGAAAGATCTGCGGTCTGTTTTGACGAAAAATCTGTCGATTAAAGATAGGAATTGCAAAAAATCAAAACCACTGGTAAACCAGTGGTTTTGATTTTTATAAAACATAAACAAGCGGCTGCATGCGTCTTTTTCGCATTTCAGCCGCTTGCTATATAATTTCAGTTTTATTTTACCCAAACATCCGTTTGCCGCGCTTATCGAGCGCAAACAGCAGAAGCATACCAAGGCCGTATACGAAAATCACCTCGCCCGCGCCGACCGTGGCCACAAGATACCACCATGCGTCGGGCACGCCGTAGGCAAGCTGAAGCACAAAAGGGACAATCAGCATATTTGCAAGCACAGTCGGCAGCGGAACCAGCCATTTGCACCGCCGCAAACCGTATGCAAAAAATGCGCCGATCAGCGTGGCCAAGCTGCCGAAAATGACATCCCAAATCACCGCGCCGGTCAAAAGATTGGCCAGAATACAGCCGATAAACAAGCCCGGAATTGCGGCAGGGGTAAAATAGGGCAATATGCACAGCGCCTCTGAAAAGCGCACCTGTATCGCGCCGCTTGAAAGCCCCAGCAGCGCGGCAAGCCAGGTAAGTACGACATAGAGCGCGGCGATCACCGCCCCCTGACAGAGAAATTTGCTTTTTTGTTTCATTTTCCTATCTCCTAGTTTTGTTTTATGTGAGGAGGATTTCGAACTCACGAAAAGCATTCTACCATATTTACCGCACAATTACAAGGTTTTTCCGGGCGAATCTTCGGGAAATATTTCTTTTTTATTTATGACAGTAAACAACAACTTTTTTTTTGAAAGAGTTAAAATTTTGCATTGTCCTATTTTCAGCAATATGGTATAATTTAAGTAAGAAAAAAGGATTCAAACAAAGCGAGGTAAACAATGAAAAAATTTTTAACAGTACTGTTTGCGTTAATATTGGTATGTTTTTTCACCGCCTGCGGTGAAAAAACGCCCGTTCCCTCCTCCGATACAGATTCTACCCAGGGGACCGAACCGACGCAAACGGAACAAACCGAACCGCCTGTTCACACGGAAGTTATCTATGTGCATTCCGGCATCGGCAGTGATGAAGCCGAGGGGAACAGTCCGGACACGCCCCTGAAAACCCTCCCGTGCGCGATTCAGAAATTAAAAGAAATCGGCGGACAAATCGTGATTATGGACGCCTATGCGATTTCCTCCGAACTTACCGAACCGATACATACCGCGCCGATCACAATCACCACAAACGACGGCGACACCGACTATGGAAAAGACGGAGCTATGCTGGCATTCGGCAATGCGCTTCGCTACCAGCTCGGCGGCGACACGACATTTGAGAATATTCAGATCAATTTTTCAGGCACGCTCAACTTTGTGGCAAATTATAACTACATTACTTTCGGCCAAAACGTCATAACCGAAAATACAAGCGCCGGAAACGGAATTTATGTTATCGGCGGCTATCAGAGTCCGGCCAACGATGTAGATGTGTCCAGAAATTCCCACATTACAATTCAGAGCGGAACATTTTATGCCGTCGCCGGCGGTTCAAGACAGGTCGCCTCCGGCGCGAAGAACATGACCTTTACCGGAACACACTATATTGATATTTCCGGCGGCACCGTCTCGAAAGTATACGGCGGATCGCTGGAAAGACAGTATTCCAATAACGCCAACATTACCGTCAGCGGCGGTACGGTCAAACAGTTGTTCACAGGCGGTGACGCCACCCGCCGACTCAACGGCAATGCGACCGTTACGCTTTCCGGCGGTGCGGTCGATCAGCTAAACATCAACAATGTCGTCGGCGCAGCAAATGTGCATCTGACCGGAACAACTGTCAAAAACGTTTCGATCTCCTACGCCAACGCGGAAATTACCGAGCTTGCAAAAAAATCGGGCGCTATTAAAACACTTTATTACAATGCGCTCTTCTATGAGCCGACCTTTATCGAATCGATCGGTTCAAAGTTTGACGCTACAACGAACAGTACGAAAATTTACGCGAAAGAGGGCGCTGCCGGCACCGGCGCCACTGAAACCGATCCTGCTTCTTTTGCCGATGCGTTTGCCAAAGCGGCCAAAATGGGCGGTGAAATCGCAATCATCGATACACTTGAAATCAAAAACTTTACAGAACCCGCGCACAGCGATAAAATCCTGATTAAAGGCGCTGCCAAAGAAAGTTCGCTTCTGATCGACGGCGTCTATACCTTAGGCGGTGAAACCGCTTTTGAAAAAATCACACTGAACGCGGATAAATCTACATTGAACGCCGAGGGCGGCAGCTTAACGATCAAAGAGAGCGTTACCATGTCCGGGAAAGCCGATGTAATCGGTTCCGCCGTGCTGCAAAGCGGTACTTTCGGCATCGTAAACGGCGGCAATTCTGATGCGGTTATCGTCATAAACGGCGCAAATGCAGATACGGTAATCGGCGGAACGGCATCGGCCGATATTGAAATCACCGATGGCACGGTCGGTACGCTGAAAACCACGGAGGACGCCATTCGGCGCTTCCGTCTGAATATCAGCGGCGGCAGCGTGCAGAAACTCGAATTCAACAATGTCAGCGAGCATCTGGAAATCATCCTGTACGGCGGTAAAATCGCTTCCTATGCGGTAAATGGCAGCAACGTACAGGGGACAGCCAAGCTGAATGAAGCATTTTACAAACTGGCCGATCTCGGCGCGGCGGCTTCCCTGTTCACGGTAAACAACGAACAGGTCGTCTACCTCATGAACGGCGGTACAGGCAACGGAACGGCGCCCACCATGCCGTTTGGCAATCTGAAAGACGCGTATGCCGCGCTTCCAAGCGGCGGCGTAATCGTCATCTGCGGTCCGTATACCCTCGGCAACGTACTGAACAATTTACAGAATACATCCAAGATCACCATTACATCCGTATATGGCGATACGGACTATGCCAAGACAAACAACGCGAATTTCCAATTCAGCGCGGATTTCTACTGCGGCGGCGAAACCGAGTTCCGCGACATCACGCTGATCTGCGCGAAACGCTACTGTTCGCTGTACGCAAACGGAAATAAACTGACGCTCGGCGACAACATCATAAGTGAACAGCACAGCAGCGTAACTACCTATCTTTCCGTAATGGGCGGAGGCACGCCGGGACTTTCCTCTACGGATCTGACCATTAACAGCGGCAAATGGCAAAGAGTACGCGGCGGCAACGCCAGCGACGCGGCGAATATGACCGTTAACCTCACCGTAAACGGCGGCGAATTTGTCGAACCGGTAACGCTTGGCAGCGGCGCCGCGCACAGCGGCGATATTCACGCGGAAATAAACGGCGGTATCTTCTACCAAGGTATTTTCGCATCCACGCTGGAAGCAACCAATCTTTCGGTAAATTCAAATGTTACGCTTACCATAAACGGCGGTACTGTTTACGGCACCATTGCTCCGGCCCGCAAAAAACTCGGAACCTATACCGGCAGCTATACCGTTTCTATTAACGGCGGCGAATTTTCCCATCTTACCGACCTTACGGGAACAGAAGGCATGAGCGGAACTATGACAAGTTCTCTGCATGTCGGAGTCGGCATCGACATCAATGCAAAAGAAACCGGCACCATGTCCTTTACCAATCCGATCCGTTCAAACGGCGCCGATCCGTGGCTCTTTTACCATGACGGCAACTACTATTACATTGCAACGGCCGGCTCGCAGCTGACGCTGTACAAAGCGGCCAATATCGGCGATCTTCCCTACGCAGCCGGACAAATGATTTATAAACCCGAAGCCGGGAAACCATGGTCTAAAAACCTCTGGTCCCCTGAGATCCATTATTTCGGACCTGAAGATTTCGGCGAGGAATACGCCGGTTGGTATTGCTTTATTGCCTGCGATGACGGTGACAATACAAATCACCGCATGTACGTGATCAAATGCCTCACAGATGACCTTATGGGTGCGTGGGGGCATCCGCTTACAGGAGAAGAAAACGTACCGATTAAAGTAGAAAGCCCGGACGTTCCCGAACTGACCAGCGAGACATGGGCGGCAGGTCAAACGGCGATTCGCATTGACGGTCAGCTTTACACCATGTGGGTCGGCGAAACCGGCCGCGGCACATCGGATTTCCATCAGACCATCAATATTGCAAAGTTGTCCAACCCGTGGACGATCACTAAATCATACGGCGTCATCTGCGTACCGGAATATACTTGGGAAAAAGGCGGCTCACAAGACGGCGTTCACCCGCAGGTTGTAGAGGGCGGAACGGCCGTATATGGCAGCGATGGCTCGGTATACATCGTTTACTCAGGCAGCGGATATTGGACAACCGAATATAAGCTCGGACAACTCAAATATCTCGGCGGCGACCCGCTCGACATCAAAAACTGGGAAAAATTGCCCACCCCGATTTTGTCAAAATCAAACGAGCTAAACGGCTGCGGTCACGCATCCTACGTAACCGATACGGACGGTCAGGGGTGGATCTGCTATCACGCATACCTCGGTACGGACACCTCAAGCGGCCGCTATGCGTTTGTCGAACCCTACACCGCCGATGAAAACGGCGTCGTGATCGGAAACGGCACAAAGCGCCCCGAAAGTCCCTCAAAAGTCTATACCGTCAACGTCAATCCAAGACCTCTGGCGGAAAAAATCAGCAACTTTGGTTCTATTGAAAAGTAAAAACGATACACGATCGTAAAATACAAAAATGCGGAAGACATCCGGAAACGCTGCACATTTGGAAAAACGGCTGCGCTCCCCGGATGTTTTCCTTTTTAAACGATCGGCTGCACTTGTCCCGCGCTCTGCAAATTTTACTTTCATGAGGTAAGCCTATGAATCCTGCTTTTGAACGCTTCGCGAAACGGATACTCTGTCTGTGTATGCTCACACTATGCGCTCTACTTACATTTTTTGCCTTTCAAATGAATGCATCCGCGGCAAGCGCGGAGGAGATCGTTGTGTACGTTGATTCTAAAGCCGGCAATGACGAAGCGGCCGGCACCACACCGGAAACGCCGCTCAAAACACTCCCCGTCGCAATCGATCGGTTAAAGGACAGCGGCGGGCGAATCGTTGTCATGAACGCCTATACATTCTCCTCGGGTATGACCGAACCAAGGCATACCGGCTCGATCACGATCACATCAAGCGACGGTGTGACCGACTACGGAAAAAACGGCGCGAAACTCCTTTTCGGCAATACGCTCCGCTACATACTAAACGGCAATACCGGATTTGAAAATATCCGGATCGAATTTGGAAACACGCTCAACTTTGTGGCCAATTACAACCGCATTACCTTCGGAACGGGCGTCACAACCCAAAACACGGGGGCCGGCGACGGCGTGTATATCGTCGGCGGTTACCAAAACCCGTCAAATGATGCGGACATAACAAAAGACTCGCATATTACAATCCAAAGCGGTACGTTTTTCACCGTAATCGGCGGTTCGAGGCACATTGCTCCCGGCGCGGAGAACATGGCCTTTACCGGCACGCATTACATTGATATTTCCGGCGGCCTAATTTCTAAGGTGTACGGCGCTTCCATGCAGCGCCAATACTCCAATCATGCAAAAATCACGGTCAGCGGCGGAAGAATTAACCAACTGTTCACAGGCGGCGATGTTTCCCGCCGGCTGAACGGAAATGCGCTTTTAACGCTTTCAGGCGGAACCATCAACCAACTGCACATCAACAACGTCATTGGGAAAGCCGACGTATATCTGACCGGCGCAACCGTCAAAAAAGCCACGGTGTCCTACAACAATGCGGAAGTTACCGAGCTTGCAAGAAAGTCCAACAAGCCAAAAACGCTTTATTACAACGCGCTCTTTTACGAACCGTCGCAAATCGGGCTTGTTACCCCGGATTTTGATGCGACCGTCAATATTACGAAGGTTTACGCGAAGGACGGTGCCGCCGGAACCGGCGCTTCCCTCTCCGATCCCGCATCTTTTGCCGACGCATTTACAAAAGCTGCGAAAATGGGCGGTGAAATTGCCGTCGTCGGCACCGTTCAACTCCATAATTTTTCGGAACCCGAACACAGCGCCGACGTGCAGATCACCGGTACAGACCAAAACGGCGCGCTCATCGTCGGCGGTGTTTACACGCTGAACGGCAAAACGACATTTGATAATATCGCGCTTACGGCAAATTCATGCGTTTTTGATGCCCAAAACGGGAATCTCATCATTCAGGATACCGTCAAAATGTCCGGTAAAGCCGATGTGACCGGTTCCGCCGCGCTGTACACCGGCATTTTCGGAACGATCAGCGGCGGCAATGCAAACGCATCCATCACGCTGGACGGTGCGATTGCAAACACGATTGTCGGCGGTACAAAATCGGCCGAAATTGAAATTATCAGCGGCATCATCAACACCGTCAAAACCGCCGACAGTAAAATCAAGCGTTTCTTCCTCAACATCAGCGGCGGCAATATACAGAAGCTGGAATTAAACAACGTGACAGAGCAGCTTGATCTCATCCTGTACGGCGGCAAAATCGATACCTATATACTGGGCGGCAAATGCGTACCGGGTACGCTCAAGCTAAACCAATCGCTCTATCGTCTCTCCGACCTCGGCGACGCCGCTTCCCTATTTTCCATCCGTGAAGAAAATGCGGTTTATCTTGCAAACGGCGGCACCGGCAACGGTATAACGCCCTCGCAGCCGCTCGGCAGTCTCAAAGACGCTTATACTGCCCTGCCAAACGGAGGCGTTATCGTGGTCTGCGGCGATTACACCGTAAGCGAAGCTTTTATCAACGTGACAAATCCTTCCAAAATCACCATTACCTCCGTATACGACGGCATAGACTATGCAAAGTCAAATAAAGCCAAACTGCATTTTCAGGCCAACTTCTATTGCGGGGGTGAAACCGAATTTCACGACATCACGCTTGTCTGTGAAAAAAACTACAGCGCGCTTTACGGAAACGGTTACAAGCTGACGCTCGGCGATCGTATTACCTGTGAAAAAGCCGTCAATATCAACACATACCTTTCTGTCATGGGCGGCGGGGCCTCCTCAATCAGCCGTCCCGAAACCGACCTGACCATCAGCAGCGGCAAATGGCAAAGAGTACGCGGCGGCAACGCGACAAACGGCAGCAAAACGCTTGATGTCCGTTTGACCGTCAACGGCGGAGAATTTTTTGAACGACTCACGCTCGGCGGAGCGCTTTCGCACAACGGCGACATTCATGCCGAAATCAACGGCGGCACTTTCTACCAGGGGATTTTTGCCTCCACGCTGGATTCAAACAACCTTTCGCTGAATTCCAATATTACGCTTACAATCAACGGCGGAACCGTTTACGGTACCATCGCCGCGGCCAGCACAAAACTCGGAACGTATGCAGGCAGCTATACTGTCCGCATCAACGGCGGCGAGTTCGCTCATGTTACCGACTTTCTCGGCACAGAAGCGCTAAACGGCGGTATGACGAGTACACTGTACCATGCTCCTTATATCGACATCCGCCAAAACGAAACCGGCACCATGTCCTTTACCAATCCGATCCGTCAAAACGGCGCAGATCCCTGGCTGTTCTTTCACGAGGGCAATTACTACTATATTGCCACCACCGGATCGCAGTTAAAGCTGTATAAAGCGGCAAACATCGGTGACTTAAAATATGATCCCGGAAAGTTAATCTACAAACCGGCCGAGGGAACAATGTGGTCGAAAAGCCTTTGGTCACCCGAAATTCATTACTTTGGCCCGGAAGATTTCAGCGAGGAATACGCAGGCTGGTATTGCTTTATCGCCTGTGACGACGGCGATAATGTCAATCACCGCATGTATGTGATCAAATGTCTGACAGACGATTTAATGGGACCGTGGGGACATCCGCTTACCAAAGAGGCAAATGTGCCGATCAAAGTGGAAAGCCCGGATAACCCCAAACTGACCAATGAAACATGGGCTGCCGGTCAAACGGGTATTCGGATAAACGGTCAATTTTACACCATGTGGGTCGGTGAAACCGGCCGCAACACCCCGGATTTCCACCAGACGATCAACATTGCAAAGCTCTCCAATCCGTGGACGATCACCGACTCATACGGCGTAATCTGCGTCCCGGAGTATTCCTGGGAAATGGGCGGTTATTCGTATGACGCCTCTACCGGTACGGGTTATCCGAAAGTCGTCGAGGGCGGAACGGCCGTATACGGCAGCGACGGTTCAATTTATATCGTTTACTCAGGCAGCGGATACTGGACAACCGAATACAAGCTCGGACAACTCAAATACCTCGGCGGCGATCCGCTCGACATCAAGAACTGGGAAAAATTGCCCACACCGATTTTGTCAAAATCCGAAAGCATCAACGGCTGCGGTCATGCGTCCTACGTAACCGATACGGACGGTCAGGGATGGATCTGCTATCACGCCTATATCGGAACCGACACATCGAGCGGAAGATATGCATTCGTCGAGCCCTACACGGCGGACAAAAACGGTGTGGTGATCGGCAGCGGATCCAAAAAGCCTGCGGATATTGATACGGTTTATACAGTCAATCTCAACCCGCGGCCGCTTGCAGAGAAAATTGACGGTTTTCATTCCACCCTCCAAACCTCCGAAAAGTTTCCGCCGATTCGCACGTATCAAAATCAATTTACCGATATTTCCGTATCTCATTGGTTTTACACGTTCATAAAAAGCGCTTATGAAATCGGTCTCGCCAACGGTACCGGAGAGCGCGCATTCAGCCCGGATTCCAACTTTACCGTCGCGCAGGCGCTGACCGCAGCAGCCAACATTCACAGCATCTACTATCAAAAAGAAATCAACGCCGTGGGCGCCGCCAATTGGTACGCGCCGTATGTCGAGTACTGCCTTGAAAACAATATCATCACAGCAGGTCAATTTTCAAATTACGATGCAAATATTTCCCGCGGCGATATGGCGATCGTATTTGCCGGTATTCTGCCGGAAACGGAATATACCGCCCTTCGCAGCGGCACAAATCCGGATGTTTCAAGCGATATGGCCTGTTACGGCGCCGTACAAAAGCTCTATAACGCGGGCATTGTCGGCGGAGATACCGACACTGGGAACTATCGGCCAAATGACGAAATCCGGCGCAGCGAAGCCTGTGTCCTATTCACCCGCATTGCCCTGCCCGACACTCGCGCCGTCAACTGAACATCGTTCCTACTGAAAAAGAGAGGGCGTGTTTTTATGGAAAAACACGCCCTCTCTTTTTCATATTTTCTCTTCAATAATGACATAACGCATGTACTGGTTCCAATACTCCCTATATACGCGATTCGTATTCCCGTTCAATTTACTGCCGGCAACCAAATTTGCGTACTGAAAAGCCCACAAAAAGCCATATGGTCGCTTTTTGTCAACAAAGCCAACTGTATGACGGTGAAATCCGATTATTTGATCCCATCTATGTAGTATAGCATATGTATTCTCTTTTTTCAAGGAGTCTTTCAGGCAGCTTTTTAAAGAATTTTGTTGAATCATCGAATATGACGCCCAAACATTTCCATAAAATGGTAAAAATTTTGTGTTTCCATTTTTTGGTAAACGTGTTAAGATTTTATTGCGAAAGCAAAATAATTTTAGTGAGGTAGCCTATGAAAAACGTTTCATTTCGCGCAGCAAAATGTTTCACCCTTTTTGTCCTTGCCACACTCTGCACTTTATTGGCCTGTATTATGCTGCAGATCGATATGTCTGCGGCCGATGCCGGAAACGAAATCGTTTATGTCCACTCGTCTACCGGAAACGACCAGGCGGCAGGCACCAGTCCAAGCGCCCCTTTTAAAACATTCACGCGCGCTGTCAATGTACTGAAAGATACCGGCGGCAGAATCGTAATTATGAATGCGTATTCTTTTCCCGCCAGTGTCACAGAGCCGGAGCACACAGCGCCGATCATCGTTTCTACGAGCGACGGCACTACCAACTACGGCCAAAGCGGTGCAAAACTGAGTTTCGGAAGCGCGCTTCGCTATCAACTGAAAGGCGATACCACTTTTGAAAAAATCAAAATAGAATACGCCAAGACACTGAATTTTGTAGCCAACTACAACGACATTACATTCGGCACCGGCGTGATAACAAAAAATACCGATACAGGAAACGGTATTTATGTCGTCGGAGGCTATCAAAATCCCGAAAACGGTGTAGACGTGACGAAAGACTCCCATATTACCATAAAAAGCGGCACGTTTTACATGGTTGTCGGCGGCACAAGGCAACTGGCCACCGGCGCTTCCAATATGACATTTACCGGTACACATACCATCACCGTCTCCGGCGGTACAATTTCCAAACTATACGGCGCATCGGTTGAAAAGCAATTTTCCAAAAATGCGGTTATTACGGTAAACGGCGGCACGATCTATCAGTTGTTTACCGGCGGAGATGTCACTCGGCGGCTGAACGGCAATGCAACCGTTCGACTAAACGGGGGCACAATTCATGAATTGTCAGTGAACAATGTCGTCGGTCAAGCCAATATTTTCCTTTCCGGCGCAAATGTCCGCGCCGCTTCCGTCTCCTATTACAGCGACGAAATCAAAGAATTGGCAAAAGAGGCCGGTAAAACGAAAAAGCTTTCTTTTACCACTTTCTATGATCCAACCGCAATCAAACTTCTCGGTGCGGATTTCGACAGTGTAAAAAATAACATCCAAATTTTTGCCAAAGAGAATGCAACCGGCAGCGGCGCTTCTCTTGCTTCTCCAACTTCTTTTGCGTCCGCTTTTGAAAAGGCCGCCAAAGCCGGCGGAACAATTGTCGTTATGGAAACAATTTCCGTGAACAACTTTACAGAACCCGCGCACAGCGAAGAAATTTTCATTCAGGGCTATCCGGGCGCCGCATTATCGGTAAGCGGCACGTATACGCTCGGCGGCACAACAACCATAGAAAATTTAAACCTCATTGCAAACGGCAGTATGTTTCAGACAGCCGGCCATTTCCTTACAGTGCGCGGTCTTTCCGGTATGTCCGGAAAAGCAAATGTAACCGGGTCCGGAGCGCTGTATGACGGAAATTACGCTACGGTAAACGGCGGCACTGCAAGAGCCGAAATACTGATAGACGGCGCCGCTGTGGATACGCTGATCGGGGGCACAAAATCCACGGCAATTGAACTGCGCAGCGGCAGTGTTGGCACACTGAAAACATCGGAAAGCACAATAGAAGACTTTTCTCTGAAAATCACAGCCGGCAGTATAGAGCGTCTGGAATTTTGCGGCGTTACAAATACGCTGCGCATCGAATTGCTCGGCGGCGCAATAGATGCCTATACGGCAACCGGCAACAACGTTCAGGGAACGGCGGTTCTGAACGAAGCCGTCTACACGCCCGCTGATCTCAGCGCGGTTGCTTCTGTTTTTTCAATTTATGACGAAAGCGTCGTGTATCTGAAAGACAGCGGAACCGGCAACGGCAGCACCCCCGCTTCTCCGCTCGGCAATCTCAGCGCGGCCTATACTGCACTGCCAAATGGGGGAACCATCGTCATCTGCGGCGACTACACGCTGAGTCAGGCGTTTATCAACGTACAAAATACGGAAAAAATCACCATTACCTCCGTATACGGCAGCACAGATTATGCAAAAACAAACAACGCAAAGTTGATTTTAAAAGCCAATTTTTACTGCGGCGGCGAAACCGAAATCCGTGATATTACATTGGTATGCGCCAAAAACTACGGCAGCTTTTTCGGATGCGGCTATCGATTTACCCTCGGCAACAATATTACCAGCGAAAAAGCCGCCGATATTAACACTTACATGTCGGTTATGGGCGGGAGCGCTTCCAATATAAACAGACCTGCCACCGATCTGACCATTAACAGCGGAAAATGGCAAAGGGTGCGAGGCGGAAATTCGACCGGCAGCACCAAAGTGCTCGATGTGAAGCTAACCGTAAACGGCGGCGAATTCAGTGAACGTGTGACGCTCGGAAGCGGAACCGCACATAACGGCGCAATTCACGCTACCATTAACGGCGGTACATTTTATGCGGGGCTCTATGCTTTCACGCCCGAAAATGCGCAGCTTTCGCTCAACTCCGCCGTCACACTGACGCTGAACGGCGGCACGTTCTACGGTACGCTTGCCGCATCCAGCACAAAACTCGGAACGTATACAGGCAGCTACACGGTTTATGTAAACGGCGGTAATTTTGCACACAGCACAGACCTCATCGGAACCCAAGCGCTTTCCGGCAGTATGACAAGCAGTTTACATGTTGCCGATAAAATTGATCTTACGGCACAGGAAACCGGAACCATGTCTTTCACCAACCCCATCCGCTCAAACGGCGCCGACCCCTGGCTGTTTTTCTACGAGGGCAATTACTATTATATCGCAACCGGAAACACGCGGCTGGCATTATATAAAGCAGCGAATATCGGGGACCTCAAATATGCGGCTCAAAAAATCATTTACGAACCCGCTGAAGGGCAAATGTGGTCACAAGATCTGTGGTCGCCTGAAATTCATTACTTCAGCCCCGAAGACTTCGGTGCGGAATACGCCGGTTGGTATTGCTTTATCGCCTGCGACGACGGCGAAAATATCAATCACCGCATGTACGTAATCAAATGCCTGACCGACGATTTACAGGGGCCCTGGGGACATCCCGTGACCGGCGAGGTCAATGTTCCGATCAAGGTTACAAGCCCAAGTAATCCCGCATTGACAAACGATGCCTGGGCTGCCGGACAAACCATTATTCGCATAAACGGACAACTGTACACCATGTGGGTTGGCGAAGTCGGACGCGCCACATCCAATTTCTATCAAACAATCAACATAGCAAGACTTTCCAATCCATGGACGATTTCAGGCGCGCACGGCGTTATCTGCACACCCGAATATTCCTGGGAAATGGGCGGCGCGGCGTATAATCCAAACACCGGCGCAGCCTATCCGAAAGTCGTTGAAGGCGGCACCGCAGTATACGGCAGTGACGGCTCTGTCTATGTCGTATACTCAGGCAGCGGCTACTGGACCACGGAATACAAGCTCGGCCAACTCAAATATCTCGGTGGAGATCCGACAGATCAGAGCAGTTGGCAGAAGCGCTCGACGCCGATATTCTCAAAATCCGACAGCATCAACGGCTGCGGACACGCCTCTTATATCACGGATACCGACGGCAATACATGGATCTGCTATCACGCCTACACCGGTACCGATACTTCGAGCGGACGCTTTGCTTTTGTAGAACCATACACAGCCAATACAAACGGCGTTGTAATCGGAAACAAAACCAAAAAGCCCGCCAGCATTCACACCGTTTATACAGTAAACCTCAATCCGCGTCCTTTGACGAATAAAATCAGCAGCTTCGATTCAATTATCCAAAGCAACTGAGTTTTCCTCTGCATAGATCCTGAAACATCCGGGCGCATCAGCGCCCGGATGTTTCTTTTCATATTCAATCAACGGTATTCTTTACAAGCTCCACCGGAATCTGAATTTCCGTCATATAATCTTTCGGATCTTTTGTCGTGAGCGAATCCAACACACAATATTCATAAGCGGCGCCCGACGGCGCATAACCCGCTTGATTCAGGTTCTCCAGCAACCGGCGGTACGTGCGTCCAATCTGCGCATACGCCCCAACATGATACCCGCGATAATACTGCCCTGCAGGCTTCACAAAGAGATTCTCGACGCCGTCCGGAGCATCCAACGGCAAAAAAGCAAAATCAAAACGGATAAAATCCCCGCGCAGCAAATTTTCTTTCAAAATTACATCACCGATCTGATAAAAATGCGCATATCCGTTTGCGGTCGCGCGGACAAGCAAACGTTTGACCGCCATATCCACCTCCAGCAATCCATGCGGAGGCGCGGTTTTTTCAATTGCAAAATAAGCCTGCTCGCATCGGATAAATCCGTCCGCCGACGGACCGGTTTCGAGGAAACGCTCCATCATCTCAATTTTATGCGACAGGCGCCGCTCAACCCGCTGCCAATGCCGGAGACGCTCTTGCAAAACGTCTCTCTGCTCCCGAATCGCCGTCAATGTATTTTCGCCGGTGCGGCTCTGCATATGCGCTCGGATTTCAGACAGAGAAAATCCCATATCCCGCAGCAATAAAATACTGTCAAGCTGTTCCATCTGTTCCGCCGTATAATACCGGTATCCGTTTTGCGGATCTACCATACTCGGCTTAAATACATTTTCCCGGTCATAAAAGATCAGCATCTGCTTGGAAATGCCGTTCAGTTTGGCCATTTCTCCCACAGTAAATCGTACATCCACAAAAAATTCCTCCAAAACGCTTGACAATATAGCTGCTATATTGTTTATACTTAAAAATACCGTCAACCGTAAAAGAAAGGGGTTCGCAAATTGACATCCTCGAACCAATCTATCCGATTTCAAACATTCAAACACTGGCTGTTGCTCGCAACAGGCGCGGCCATACTCGCTTTCGGCATGTTCAACATCCACAGCCGGGGCCTGATCACAGAGGGCGGCGTGCTCGGCATGACGCTTCTGCTCAAGCACTGGTTTCATATTACGCCGGGTATTTCCGGCTTTTGTCTGGACGCACTGTGTTATTTTTTCGGGTTCCGGCTGCTCGGACGCGCATTTTTAAAAAACGCGCTTGCCGCAAGTCTGTGTTTTTCGGTATTTTACAATCTGTTTGAACATATAGGTTATATTTTGCCCGATCTTTGTATGTATCCGCTTGCAGCAGCAGTGCTCGGCAGCGTCTTTGTCGGTGTCGGCGTAGGCATTATCGTTCGTGAGGGCGGCGCCGCCGGCGGTGATGACGCTTTAGCGCTTGTGCTTTCCAAACTGCTGCACTGCAAAATCAGCCTTGCCTACTTAGCAACCGATTTAACGGTGCTTCTGCTCTCTTTAAGCTACATTCCGCTTCAAAACATTCTATATTCTCTGGTTACCGTCACGCTCTCCTCTTTTTTGATCGGGTTGTTCCAAAAAGAAGATAAGCCGCGCAAAAAAGCATTACAGTCAAGGCAAAACAAATCAAGCGCGCCGTCGCAAAAAAATCAATCCCGGCATTCGTCTTGACGCAGATCTCCGCTAACACAAAAACGCACGAATCTGCTCCGCGCACTCAAGATACCGTCTGTAAACATGTCCGACAAATTTGCCCTGCTTATACAGCTTTTCGATTTCATCCGGGAAAACAAATTTCGCATCTACGACCTCGTCTGCCTGCAAGCACAGCGACGATACCTCAGCGTCGGTACAAAACAAATAAAAATCATGTAAAAATCGGCCGGTGCAGGAACGGCCGAGCAATCGAAGCGTTTCGGGAAGCGCCGAAAGTCCTGTTTCCTCAAACAATTCACGTACAGCGGCGGTGCGGCTGTCTTCACCGGATTGCACCGCGCCCCCGGTAAATTCCCATTCGAGCGGGTGACTTTTTTTCGGGTGCCGCTGTGTGATCAAAAGCTGCCCCAAAGCGTTCATTGTGCAAATATCAGCGACCAAAATATAAGAATCGGGCGGCATATGACCGGTTCCGCGTGCGCATCGTTTTCCGATCCGGCGCCCGGTAATATCATATAAATCAAGATATTCCATATCGTTTTCCTCCCTTTTCAGTATACCATACCGATAAAAAAATTGCAAGAAACGCACAAACATACGGCGAATATATTGAATCCCTACGGCTGTTCTGATATAATAAATAGAGTTGCCTGTCGCCCGGCAATCTTTTTGCAAAATGCCCGAACGTTGTTTCACGTCGCAATGCAAAATGCCCGGAGCCGGACAAAATGGCAAAACCATATTCTGACATTGAACACCATGAGGAAAGCAAATGTATGAACTGAAAAAAGTCGGGGGCAACACCTACTATATCGACTGCCCCTCACGGATGGGAATTTATAATTTTTCCGGGAATGAAGTCTGCTTGATTGACAGCGGAAACGATAAGGATGCGGGCAAAAAAGTTTTGAAGATTCTGGAAGAAAAAGGCTGGATTCTGTCTTCTGTAATCAATACGCACATACACGCCGATCATATCGGAAGCAACAAACTTCTGCACGACCGTACCGGTTGCCGCCTGCTCTACGCCGGGTTTGACGGCGCATTTATCGAACACACGATTCTGAATCCCACCATATTATGGGGCGGCTACCCGCCGCATGAGATTCGCGAAAACAAGTTTTTTATTGCGCAAAGCAGCAAGGCAAAGAGGCTGAACGCCGAAAATATGCCGGTCGGCCTTGAGGCGTTACCGCTGGACGGGCATTCCGCCTCCATGACCGCGTTCAAAACGCCGGACGATGTCTGGTTTTTGGGAGACTGCCTAACCGGCCTGAACATTATCGAAAAATACCATGTTTCCTACATCTACAATGTAGAAAATTATATTGAAAGTCTGAAAAAGGTGCGCGCGCTATCCGGACGGCTGTATATTCCCGCACATGCGGAACCGGTAGAAGACATTGTTCCACTGGCCGACGCAAATCTTGCAAAAGTATATGAAATCATCGAAACGATCCGCGAAATCTGCGCGCATCCGCGTTGCTTTGAAGATATTTTGCAGTTGATTTTTCAAAAATACAAACTGCGCATGGATTTGAATCAGTACATTCTTGTCGGCGCTACCATCCGCTCCTACATTTCCTATATGCATGATCTGGGATACCTGCGTTTTTTCGCCGAAGACTGCAAAATCTTCTGGTCTGCCGAATAAATATGAATTGAGAACAAGAGGTCGTTATGGAAAAAATTGCAAGCTTTACGGTCAATCATCTGTCTCTTTTACCGGGACTTTATGTATCGCGCTGTGATAAAATCGGCGCGGAAACCGTCACGACATTTGACATGCGCATAACCCGGCCGAATGCCGAACCGGTCATGGACACCGCGGCCATTCATGCCATCGAACATCTCGGCGCCACCTTTTTGCGCAATGATCCCTTATGGAAAGACCGCACGCTGTATTTCGGTCCCATGGGCTGCCGTACCGGATTTTATATTCTGCTGGCCGGCAAACTTCTCCCCTCCGACATTCACGACTGTATGCTGCGGATGAGCGACTTTATTTTAAACTATACCGGCGACATTCCCGGCGCCACGGCACGTGATTGCGGAAATTATCTGGATATGAATCTCTCCACGGCAAAATATTACATCCGAAAATACCGCGAAGAGGTCTTAAACGACTTTTCTGAAGAACGCCGAAAGTATCCTATGTAAATTTTAAAATCGAAGGAGACCGTATGAGTTGGTTTGAACTGTTTTTAACTGCGCTTGCGCTTTCCATGGACGCGTTTGCAGCGGCAGTCTGTAAAGGACTTTCCGTAAAGGTAATGCGTCCCAAGCATTTGCTGCTGACCGGCCTGTACTTTGGCGGATTTCAGGCGTTGATGCCGCTGATCGGTTATTATCTCGGCAAGCAGTTTGAAACATTTGTTACAAGCTTTGACCACTGGATTGCCTTTATTCTGCTCGGTGTGATCGGATTGAATATGATTCGCGAATCGCGCAGTCCGGCCGAGGAGACCGACTGCTCATTCAGCGCAAAATCCATGCTGCCGCTGGCGATTGCGACCAGTATCGATGCACTGGCGGTCGGAATCACGTTCGCGCTGCTCGACGATATAAAAATCCTGCCCGCAATCGGTTCTATCGGTGTGATTACCTTTGCCCTCTCCGCGCTCGGCGTCAAAGTCGGCAATGTATTCGGTGCCAAATACAAATCCCGCGCCGAACTGATCGGAGGAATTGTACTAATCGGAATGGGACTGAAAATTCTGTTCGAGCATTTGGGCATATTCGGCTGAAACCATAAAAGCAGTATAAAAGGCGCCAATTGGCGCCTTTTTATTTATACTCCGTGCTAAAATGACCGTCCGCCCGCGTGGCCTCCGCCGCCGGAACGCCCTCCACCGGAATGTCCGCCGCCAAAACCGCCTCCCCTGTGCGATGTGCTGTTGGTGCTGTTTTGAATCACAGCGACGGTAACGGTTTTATTGACAAATCGATCATCCTGCTGCGTGAGGTCAAGCGCGGTATACTTTTCAAGCGGATACACAGCGCCATGCTGCTTGGTTTTATAACGACCATACACGCAGATAACCGAAATGACAGAAACGACAAGCCCGATAAAGGCAGACATCGGCAATGCGTCGAGCAACCGGCGACCGACGCTTTGTTCATCCTCATCATACATATGGCCATAGTCGCCGTAATCCGGTTTTCCTGCATCATTGCCGTCCGTATAATCCGTATAACCATACTCCCCGTATCCGTCGCTGCCGGGGACAAACGGATCCGCATTGGAAAAATACTCGGCAGAAAGCGAACCGAACACCTGCGCAGCCTTGGCATATTCACCATCGGCCATATCAATCAAAACCGTGTCTAAAATATCGTCGCTTTCACGATTGGAAAGCTGAAAAGCCGCCTCGCCTTCATCGCGGTTATACTGATACAGGTTGAACGTACGCGCCTGCATATCAATATCCAGCAAAATCATATCCGCCGCGTCTTTTGCGTAATCGGGCAACGCTGACAGCATGTTTTCCGATCCATACTGTGTTACAACAACGCACAAAAGTCCGCTTTCCTGCAAAATCGCGTCAAAATCCGTTTCGAGCGTCTCCCGCTCTATATCGGTCAGCAGTTGCGCGCCGTCATATACAAACGTATATTCGGCGGCCAAAGCGCCGAATGTCAGCACGGCGCAAAAAAACAGCAAGGCTATAAACCTGATCTTTTTCAAAGCAGCAGCCCTCCGATCAGTGTGCAGAGCACGCTCACGCCGACAAGCAGCGAACCGAACAAAGCAAACAGTTTGCCGCCGCTGACCGGAAGCTCACCGTATATTTTTCCGGTATGGCCGTTCATCGCATACGTATACGTTTTTCCGTTTTTCTGATAGGTAAGAATCCAAAGCGGCATCAGAGCATAATCCCAGATATATTTTTCAAGGCGCGTATTGCAGTTTACGCCGGTCACCGTTGTATACCCGGACATCGTACCGGACAGCAGCGTCGTTGAATATTGATTGATTCGCCCGCGCACCTCGTTTTCCACACGGTCGCGTTCTATATTGCGTTTTTTGGCCAAAAAACCCGACAAATAGGTCATGGTAAACGCTTTAAGCGCTTCCGGCGGAAACGGCAAAATTCCTTCCAGCATTTTTTTATCGTCTCCGCTGTACGCGCTGGTCGCAATATCCTCAAAATGGATGCCTCCGCGGCGAAACAAGCGATAATGCGAAGTCTCGGTATACAGTTTATTTCCGGCTTTCCAAGTCCGAACCCGTGTCGCGTTCGCAGAGGCGCTCGCGGTCACGTCGGCATCGGTCAGCCAAAACGGGAAATACACGCCTCGAATCTGCTCCGCGTGTGCCTCAGAGAAAAAATCGCGCGGAACAAACCATTTTTTGCGGGCAAAGGCAAGGAAACGCGATTTTGCCTCTTCTTGGTCATAGGCAAACGGTATAATTTTATGCGGACGAAGCTGACCGGTCAGCCGTCCGGAACAAACCACCGGATTATGACAATAATAGCAAATGTCAGCCGCCGTATTTTCGTCTGCAAACACCTCTGCGCCGCAATTTGAACAGGTATAAGAAAGAAGGCCGTCACAGTACGCCTGATTCTCCGCCTCGTCGGTACGACTTTCCTCAGCCGGTGCGCCGTCGTCCGCCTGATTGCGGATTTCTTCCTCGGTAAACTCGGACAGACAGTATTTGCATTTAAAGCGCTGGCTGGCCGAATCAAATGCAATGCCCGCCCCGCACGAGGGGCATTTATAGGTCACAACCGACATCGGTCACTCCTCTTTTTTTCTGCCGCAGTTGGAACAAAACTTTCCGTCATTCTCCGCGCCGCATTCGCACGTCCATTTCATAGGCTTCTTTGCGCCGCATTGCGTGCAGAAATTCCCGTTATTTTCTGCGCCGCATGTACAGGTCCATACCGCCCGGACAGGCTTTTTTGCACCGCATTGCGGACAAAAATTTGCCTGATTTTCCGCGCCGCATGCACATTTCCATGTGCCGGATTGCGGCGCAGCAGTTTTGGCGGCCGCCGCTTCCCTTACCTGTTCTTTCATCTGCTCACGGTTGGTTTCGGTCGCAGCGCCCATAAAATTTCCCGCCGCGCCCATTCCCATGCCCATACCCATAAAGGCCTGCGCACTGCCGCCTTCGTTGCTTCCGGCCGCTTCAAAACCACGCGCGATCGAGCCCTGCACATACCCCTCACGCACAGAAGCATCTGAGAGCATAGCGCCCTTGTTGCGCATCTCAATGAGTTGTTTCGATTCGTCGTCATAGGAAATGCTGGCAACACCGACCGCCGCAACTTCAAATCCGCGGGTATTCTTCCACTCCGCATCCAGTTCATCAGCCATGTATTTGGATAGTTCAACCGATTTGGAGGCCACATGAGAAATCCGCACGCCGTCCACCGACATTTTGTTGATGGCCGCCGAAAATGCGCTTAAAAATTCGGACAGGTACTGCTCATTAATGTCGTTAATATCCACATGATCGCTGTTTTTTGGAATGGCTTCCTTATAAAACAGAATCGGATTGGTAACTTTTACGGAATAGGTTCCGTGCGCGCGCAAAAACAATTCGGAGTTGTAAAAGCTGTCAAAATAATTGACTGCGGCGCGCGTGCCGAACTTGATCCCCTTGATTTCCTGGAGATTGACAAAATACGCTTTCTGCGTATACGAGGGCGTGCCTCCGAATTTAAAGCGCTGCCATACATCTTTCAGCGCATCCCCGAACTGACCGTTAAAGAGCGAGGGCGCCCCCTTGTTATCAACCTTATAATATCCCTCCTCGGCCGTATAGTCCACAATTTTTCCGCCGTCTACCAGCATCATAAACTGGTTGGGATAAACATGAATGACAGATCCGTCGCTGATCACATCCTCTGTGCCTTTTTTGTTGGAAGAACGTGAACCGTTATGTACCAGAACGCCTTTGGTAAATACCGTTGTATCGCTCATCTCATAAGGCTCGATTGCGTCTAACCACTGATCGCCGAGTGCACCGCCGAGTGCGCCGACCGCCGCTTTGATAATACCCATCGATTTGTCCTCATTTCCTGAAAAAATTAGAGTACCATTGATTTTATTTTATCGTATTAACGCTGTTTTGTCAATCTTTTCGCAGTGCGTGACCATAAAATCCACAGCTATACATTCAACCGCAAACGCCGCTTAAAAATTTTTGCACATCTCGGTCTCAGACTTGACATAAAGGAATTTTTATGCTAATATAGGTTTCGCAGTCTGTAACACCCATACGGAGGGATATCGAAGCGGTCATAACGAGGCGGTCTTGAAAACCGTTTGAGCGCAAGCTCACAAGGGTTCGAATCCCTTTCCCTCCGCCATTTTTAACAGGAAACGGCTCTTAAAACCAATGGTTTTAAGAGCCGTTTCCTGTTTTTTTGAAAATTCATCCGTCACGCTGTATTTTCTTTTGTTTCACACCCTGCGTCGGAAAGGATTTTCAAACATCCCTCAAAACGCGGACATCGCTCTATGAAATTACACGTGGATGGATTCCCCTTTTAACTCAATAGTTCTCCGCGTTGATTTCAAAATAAGCCTGCGGATGCGCGCATACGGGACAAACTTCCGGTGCGTTTGTACCGACTACAATATGACCGCAGTTGCGGCATTCCCAAACTTTTACCTCGCTCTTGGCGAAAACCTCCGCCATCTCAATATTGTGAAGAAGCGCACGGTAACGCTCCTCATGGTGCTTTTCAATCGCGGCAACCATACGGAATTTTGCAGCGAGTTCCGGAAAGCCTTCTTCCTCGGCAGTCTTGGCAAAGCCGTCGTACATATCGGTCCACTCGTAGTTTTCGCCGTCAGCCGCCGCTTTCAGGTTCTCAGACGTATCGCCTAAGCCCGCAAGCTCTTTGAACCACATTTTGGCGTGTTCCTTTTCATTATCGGCCGTTTTAAGGAAAAGAGCCGCAATCTGCTCATAACCTTCCTTTTTTGCCTTGGAAGCAAAGTATGTATACTTGTTCCTTGCCTGGGACTCACCCGCGAAAGCTTCCTTCAAATTCTTTTCGGTTTGCGTACCTGCGTACTTGTTCATTTTGTTTTCCTCCTTTATTTCTTCAAGGTTTTCACCTTTAGCCTTACAAATCGGACAGACCGGTTCTTCACCGTCTGCTGCTTCAAAAGTCGTATTGCAAATTTTACATCTGTATTTTATCATTTTCAGTTTTGGCTTTTCGATAAGCTCATTACAAGGGATCAACGCTAAAAGTCTTTTCGCCGCTTCTGTCGGAAAATCCTCTGACGGGGAAGAAGCAATCAGATCCTCTAACAGCTTGTGCGTATTCGCACTCTGCGGAAGCATATAACCCGCTTCACGGAACAGATCCTCCGCGACCAATCTGTTCGATTTTGCAAACGCCGTCATCAAATGGCGCAGACCGTTTTTATCTGTGCGCTCCGCAATCTGCAAAGCAATATTTTCCTGCTTGGTTTTGCTCTTTGCAACAGCATTTAAAGCAGCGATAACAGCCTCATCTTTTTTCTGCTGCGGAGGCATTTCCACAGGAACCATGGAAATCGCACCGCCCGGACATGCTTCGGCGCAGGCCCCGCATCCGATACACGCATTCACGTCAATGATACTGTTTTCCGTATCGGTCGCACCGACGGGACAGACATACAAACAAAGACAGTCTTTGGTGCAAAGCCGTAAATTCCGAACCGCAATTTTTTTCATCAGCCGTTCCCCCTTTCAATCTTTTCAAACTTCCAGGACGGAACCTTGCAGACCGGACAAAGTTCAGGCGCGCTATCGCCTATAAACACAAAATCGCATACGGTGCATACCCAAATTTCTGTATCCGCAAGAAACGCTTCGCCCTCTTTTTCATATCTTTGAAGAAGCGCGTTCAAAATACGGGTTACTTTCTCGCCCCAAACACAAACTCTCAAAGCGCCTCGGTCTTTCTTTTCACCAGCCGTCGATTTCACATCGGGGTATCCGCTCTCCAAATCGCGCTGAATAAGTTCGGCGATCTCAGCAGCTTCCGCCGTGTTTTGGGCGGGCGTAATGTCAGCAAAATATGCAGCCAACTTTGCAAACAGTTCGCTTTCCTCCTGCTTATACTGCTTCTCACAGCCCCTTGCAAGGTTTGAGCACACCGCCGACAATTCGCCGACGGACAATTTGCGCATATCATCGTCAAATTTTAAAGATGATTTCGGTTTTTCGGTTTTGACCTTGGCGGCACCTTGGGGCGCGAAATCCGATTTTGCTGCCCCGCACAAGGGACATACCCAAGCGTCCGGTAAATCTGCGAACGGTACGGCCTGCTTTTCATCATCGTACACATAGCCGCAGATTTTACACACATACTTCATACTTTTCCTCCTTTATATTTTTTTGTTCATACCGCAGGGATATGTGTTTTCCGATTGTTTTTTGCCGCGGATAACCAAATCATAAAACCGGTATCCGCCGGAGAAATTATAACAGTCATAGCCATTCTGCGAAAGTATACGACAGGAAATATAACTGCGAAGTCCGCTTTGACACATTACATATACCGGTTTATCCTTCGGAATTTCAGAAAGTCTTTCGCGCAAATCGTCGACGGGAATATTGATAAATCCCTTGACATTCCCTCTCGCATATTCCATCGGTGTTCTTGTGTCAAGAAGCGTTACGCTGCCGTCGCGGGGAAGCGCGTCAACCGCATCGTGATGGAATTGCTTTACCTTTCCGGCAACGATATTTTCAATCATAAAACCGGCCATATTGACAGGATCTTTGGCAGAGGAATACGGCGGAGCATAGGCAAGGTCAAGTTCGGCGAGTTCTGTCGCTTTCATTCCTGCACGAATGGCCGTTGCAAGTACGTCGATCCGTTTATCGACGCCCTCGTATCCCACAATCTGCGCGCCGAGAATTTTAAGCGTTGATTTTTCATAAAGCACTTTCATTGTCATCGCTTTGCCGCCGGGATAATAACCCGCGTGAGAAGCGGGCGACAATACCACGCGCTCATAATCAATGCCCGCATTCTTTGCCGCATGTTCATTGATGCCGGTTGAAGCGGCCGTCATATCGAATAACCGAATAATCGATGAGCCTTGAGCGCCCTTATACATGCTGTTTTTGCCGCAAATGTTATCGGCCGCAATGCGTCCCTGTTTATTGGCGGGACCTGCAAGCGAAATCAGCGTCCGGTTTCCGGTCACAAAATGCCTGACCTCCACGGCATCGCCCACAGCATAAATATCCGGCACAGAGGTTTCCATTTTGTCGTTTACGATAATACTTCCCTTTAGTCCAAGCTCTAACCCCGCGCTTTCGGCAAGAGCGGTGTCGGGCGTCACGCCGATGCTGAGCAATACCATATCGGAAGAAATATCGCCATTCTTTGCGGTTTTGGTCAGAATCCGATCTCCGTCTTTTTCAAAAGCGGTAACCGCTGTGTTGAGCATCAAATGAACGCCCTTGTTTTCCATCTGTGCATGAACAGCACAAGCCATATCAAAATCGAAAGGAGCCAAAACATGATCGGCATATTCCAAAAGCGTTACCGTTAATCCCAGAGCGGCAAGATTTTCCGCCATCTCGACGCCGATAAATCCGCCGCCGATGATAACGGCGCTCCGCGGTTTTTCGTTCTCAACAAATCTATGAATCGCCAAAGCATCTTCAATTGTACGCAGCGTAAAAATATTTTTGCTCTCTGCGCCCGGCATATTCGGCTGTGTGGGCTTTGCGCCGGGAGAGAGAATCAGCTTATCGTAATGCTCCTCATAGGTTTTGCCGGTGTCCAATCCGTGGACCGTGACCGTTTTTTGGCTTGTATTGATCGCCGTGACCTCGTGACGAACACGCACATCAACTCTGAATCGGTCCCAAAAGCTTTCGGGTGTCTGCAGCGTCAATTCTTCCTCATCGGCAATAACACCGCCGATAAAATACGGCAAACCGCAGTTGGCGTACGAGATAAAGCCCGTGCGCTCAAAAACAACAATCTCCGCATTTTCATCCAGTCGCCTTAACCGTGCGGCGGCCGAGGCGCCGCCTGCGACGCCGCCTACAATGACTACTTTCATCCTATGCTCCTTTCTCGATTTTTCCGCTATAGTGATGAATGCCGCCGATATCCGTTACATCCGTATACCCCAAACGCTTCAAAAAATGCACAGCCTGACGACTTCTTCCGCCGCTTAAACAATGAACAAAAAGAGGTGTGCTTTTATCGGAAATTCTATTTTCTGCGCTTTGAAGTTCATTCAGCGGAATATTCAAGCTTCCCGGAATATGTGCGTCGGCATATTCCTCGCGAGTACGCACATCAATCAGTACGGCCCCGTCCGTGCTTTGCATTTTTCTTAAGCCCTCATTTATATCCAAGCCTCTAAAAAAGTCAAAAAAATGCATGGTTGTTCCCTCTTATTTCAACATTTCCAAAAGCGCGGCTTTCGGACGGAAGCCTACAACCGTGTTTACCGGCTTTCCGTCTTTAAATACCATCAGCGTTGGGATGCTCATAATTTGGAAAAGCGCGGCAAGCTCCTGCTCTTCGTCTACATTGACCTTGCCGACTTTGAATCTTTCGGCGGCTTCTTCTGCAATTTCAGAGACAACAGGCGCGATCATACGGCAGGGACCGCACCATGACGCCCAAAAGTCAACCAGCACAGGTCTGTCTGATTTTAAGACCTCATCCTCAAAATTCTGTTTTGTAAGTTTGATTTCAGCCATTACGGTTTCCTCCTTAAAGGGAATTTTTCATCTTCGGATTATCATCCTTTTGATTGACTGTATTTTACCACTTCATTTCAGAGAAAACCGTGACCAAGTCGCATTTTGAGAAATTTTTTTATTTCATCATTTGAAGCGCGGGAATGTCTAACAGCGTAATTCGTCCTCTTTTAAATTCTACCAATTTTTCGCTTGCAAAACGTTTGAGCATCCGGGCAACGACCTCACGGGCGGAATTGGTGTACTGCGCAATTTGCTCATGCGTCATTTGTATGGTTTTAAGCCCTGTCCGCTCATACTCACCGATTAAAAAAGAGGCAAGCCGGCGGTCAAAACCTTTAAACAAAATCATCTGCATTGTCCACATAACAGAAGAAAAGCGCTCGCTTAATAATTCATATATAAAACACCGGACATAGATATTTTGCTTCATGAGTTTTTCAAATGCATATGCGTTAATAACCAGTACCGAGCATTCTTCGGCGGCCGTCGTATGCGTATCAAATGTGATCTGACTTAAAATACATGAAGCCGAAAGCGCGCACAGTTCATTTTCGTGCAGACGATAAAGCGTGATTTCACGCCCTTCTTCAGATATAACGCTAATGCGGAGTTCCCCGCTCAGTACCACTGTCATTCCGCTGCACTTTGCGCCGCCGTTATAAACGAACTCACCTTTCGTATATTTTTGTATCATGGAATTCGTCTGTACAAGCTCTTTTTCACTGTCTGTAAGCCGCTCCCAAAACGGAAGTTTTATAAAATACTTTAAGTCTGTCACTGTGATTTGCCTCCGTTTTCAATTCACTATGAAAAGTCGCAAGCAGCATGGCGCAAAAACCGGTACGCAATCCGCGTTTTTTCTCAAAATCTGCAAGCCGAATCACGTAAATCCATCAAAACCCAAGCAAGCAAAATTTCGGTTGCTTGGGAAACGCGAACTTTCTTTGCAACCGGCTGTGTCGAATCTTTGGTCACACGCGTTCTTGTCCTTGCGACGCATTTCGATTGGTTTTCAACATATACCGAGTATAACACAAATATTGGTTTATTTCAAGACATAAAAAATGAGACATCCGTGCAAAGATGTCTCATTTTTCATACATTCACGCCTCAAATCCCGGTTCATTATTTTTTATGCAACCGAATGCCTACAGTTTATCCGCCTGTTTTCGCTTGTTCAACACACGTTTCATGACCATAAGATATACGATAACCGACACCGCGGGGCCGAGCACATCGGATACAGGTTCAGCGTAAAATGCAGCTTTCGCGCCATACATCGCGGGAAGAATGAACAACGCGGAAAAATACACAAGCTTGCGCCAAAAAGAAAGCGCAAGCGCAAAGCGCACCTGTCCGATCGCCGTAAATCCGTCCACAACTTCATATTGCAGTCCCAGCGGAAGCAAGGACAGCGTACAAACGCGAACCGCCCACAAAGCGTTGCTTTCAACCACCGCATCGCTCGTGAAAAGCCGAACAAAGCCTCTTCCGCCTACCCATGCAAACGCGGTCATAAGCGCGGTATACGCAAGGCAAAGCAGAAAAATTTTTTGCTGGGCCTCCTGTACACGCGCAGTCTGACGCGCACCGTAATTGAAGCTCAATATGGTTTGCGTTCCGCCGCTGATTCCGCCGAGCGGCATCGTGACCACCAGCATAAAGCTCTGCGCAATCGTCGCGCAAGTGACCAGCATATCTCCCTGCGCTGCGCCGCCGTACTCTTGCAGAACTGCATTCATGGCAATAATCATAATATTGTCCGCCGCGATGATCGCAAACGGTGTAAAACCAATCGACAGCACCCGCCGCATTACATGCAAACTGTATGCGCCGAATGTGATCGGAATCGGCGGTTGCTTGCCAAACAGAAAACACAGCACAAAGCAACAGCTTGCAAGCTGCGACAAAACCGTGGCAATTGCCGCCCCCTCAACGCCCATATCCAGCACAAAGATAAAAATCGGATCCAAAATAATGTTCAGCGCCGCGCCGAGCACGACCGCAAACATGGCTTTTTTGGCAAACCCCTGACAAATGATGAACTGACTCATGCCCGTAGAAAGCAGCGCGAACAATGTTCCCGTAAGATAAATGGAAAAATATCGGCTCGCAAAAGAAATGGTCGCATCGCTCGCACCGAAAAACATCAGCATACGCTCTCGGATGGGAAAGAAAACGGCCATGAGCAGCAGCGAAAAAACACAAAGCATCAAAAAGCAATTTGCCAAAATGATCTTTGCCTTTTTCAAATTGCCCTCGCCCATACGAATGCTCATCAATGTTCCGCCGCCGATCCCCACTAAGGACGACACAGAGCCGATCATCGTAATGACCGGACCGCATACGCCGACACCTGCCAGTGCAAGATCGCCCACATCCGCTATGTTTCCTATGTACATGCGATCCACAACACTGTACAAGACATTCACAAACTGCGCAAGCATACTCGGCAGCGCAATTCGCAGCACAAGTCTGCCTATCGGATCATTTCCAAGATCATTTTCCTGTCGCATTTTTGACCACTGACACTCCGTTACTGTATGTTCTGTTTTTATTTTTAAAACACGCAAAGCAAAAGCCCTTGAAAACACAAGGTTTTCAAGGGCTTTTGCTTTGGCGGAGAAGGAGAGATTCGAACTCTCGAACCCTGTTAGGGGTTACGCGATTTCCAGTCGCGCGCCCTCGACCAACTAGGCGACTTCTCCAAATCGCATCGGCATGCTCGTATATAATAGCATACCCCATTCTAAAAATCAAGTAGAATTTCAAATTTTTTATTGAAAAACATTGTGAATTACAGTACAATAGATTCAAATTTCCGTCAAGGAGCACGCTATGAAACAAACGCAGCGTCAACAGAATCCTTTTCCCAACACGGACTCGAACAAACGCTATTATACATATGACTATTACCTGCGCCAAACATTCGGCGGCAAATGCGTCAAAATCCCAATGGACATCGGCTGTACTTGTCCAAACATCGACGGCACACGCGGCCGCGGCGGCTGTATTTACTGTTCCGGCCGCGGAAGCGGAGATTTTGCACCGCCCCCGACGCTCTCTGTACGCCGTCAATACGAACTCGGATGCGAAAAGCTGTCCTCCAAATGGGAAACCGTGCGGACAATTCCCTATTTTCAGGCGCACACCAATACATACGCGCCCGCGGCGTTTCTGCGTGAAAAATTTACCGAGGCGCTGAAACTCCCCGGCGCGGTCGGAATGAACATTGCCACTCGTGCGGATTGCCTTGACGATGAAGTGCTCAGCCTGCTTGCGGAACTGGCCGAAAAAACCGTACTGACCGTAGAGATCGGCCTGCAAAGTGCGAATGATAAAACCGCCGCGAAAATCAATCGATGCCATACCTATGCGGAATTTTGCACAGGGTACGCGGCTCTGCGCGCCGCTTCGCCGAAAATTCAGATTTGCGTACATTTGATTAACGGCTTGCCGGGCGAAGATGACTATGACATGCTAAGTACGGTCGAAGCCGTCGCCGCACTGCATCCCGAACAGGTCAAATTTCATCTTCTGCATGTACTGCGCGATACTGCGCTGGCAAAGCTGTATACCGACGGCGACTATTCCCCGCTGACAAAAGAACGCTATGTTCGTATTTTGGCGCAGCAACTGACGCTTCTGCCCTCCGGTATCGTCATCGGACGGGTAACCGGTGACGGAACGTCCGAGATGCTTTTGGCCCCGCTTTGGAGTCGCAAAAAATTCGGCGTGCTCAACGCACTGGATCAATATCTGTACGCACAAAATCTCTGGCAGGGAAAGAACTGCAAAGAGCAATAGTCATTTTTCACAAAATTACAATTTATTATTTTACAGATATACTGCAAAAAGTTCAAATAATGTATTGAAAAGCGATTCTGTCTTGCTGTATAATAAAAATATAACTTGCAGAAAAGGAGCGAACAGAATGGCGAACACAATAACCAAAAATATTCGAAACATAGCGCTTTTGGGGCATGGCTCAGCCGGAAAGACCTCTTTGGCAGAGGCAATGCTCTTTTACAAAAAGCTAACCGACCGGCTTGGCAAAATAACCGACGGCAACACGGTGTGCGACTATGATCCTGAGGAGATCAAACGCGGTTTTACGCTTTCGGCTGCAATGATCAATTTTATACACAACGACATTAAAATCAACATCATCGACACCCCCGGCTATCTTGGCTTCAAGGGAGAGGCAAAACAGGCGGTTCGGGTTGCGGATGCAGCGATCATCGTGGTAGACGGCCGCACCGGCGTTCAGGTCGGCACGGATTTGGGCTGGGACTACGCGACCGAAGCCAAAATTCCGAAATCCTTTTTCATCAATCGTTTTGACGACGGCGAAGCGCGGTTTGCCAAAGTATTCTCGGCGCTGCGCGACCGTTACGGCGTCGCGGTCTGCCCGCTCTTCATTCCGATGATCGAGGGCGATCATGTCGGCGGCTTTTTAAATTTGATCGATATGAAAGTCTATAAATATGACGACAAGGGCAATCTGTCTCACGGTGTAAGTATTCCCGCCGACTTTGTCGGCACGGCGCACGAGTACCGAAACATGCTGCTGGAGTCGATTGCCGAAACCAGCGAAGAATTGATGGAAAAATACTTTGCGGGCGAAGAAATCACACGTGACGAAGCCGTGGAAGCCATCCATCAGGGCATCATAAACGGTGGAATCGTTCCGGTCATCTGCGGCTCCGCTGCCAAAGTTTGGGGCGTTGGTCCCCTGCTCGACGTGATTGCCGATTCTTTCCCGCGTCCGACCGCACGCGGCACAGAACAATCTGTTGACGGGAGCGAAATTGCGATCGACAAGGACGGCGATCCGGCGATATTCGTATTTAAAACGATCGCCGATCCGTTTGTGGGAAAAATGACGTTTTTCAAAGTGATGAACGGAGAAGTTCGCCGAGACATGGTTTTGAAAAATGCGCGCGGCGGTGAAGAAAAATTAAATAAAATCTACACCATGTGCGGAAAGAAGCAAACCGAAACCGACTTGCTCGCTTGCGGCGATATCGGTGTGACCGCAAAGCTGAACGATACCAATACCAACGATACATTGAGCGCATCCGGTAAAATACAGTATGCCCATGTGATTTCTCCGGTTCCCTATATGGCCAAAGGCATTGTTCCGGTAGCCAAAGGCGATGAAGATAAAATTTCACAAGGGATCACAAAACTCCTTGAAGAAGACCTCACGCTGCGCTTTGAAAACAACGCCGAAACCAAACAAATGCTGATCTACGGCCTCGGAGACATGCATCTTGACGTTACGGTCGCCCGGCTGAAAACGCGCTACGGCATATCCGTTGCGCTTGAAAAGCAGCGAATCGCGTATCGCGAAACGATTAAAAAGAAGGTTTCCGTCGAGGGCAAACATAAAAAGCAGTCCGGCGGACACGGACAGTACGGTCATGTCAAAATTGAGTTTTCTCCGAGCGACACGGAGGGGCTGACCTTTACAGAAAGTATCTTCGGCGGCAGCGTACCGAAGAACTTCTTCCCCGCTGTTGAAAAGGGCGTCCGCCAGGCGGCCGAGCACGGTGTGCTGGCCGGTTACCCGATGGTCGGCCTGAAAGCCACCCTGCTGGACGGCAGCTATCACCCTGTGGATTCCAGTGAAATGGCGTTCATTATGGCCGCCAAGCTGGCCTACAAGGCCGCTGTTCCTGAAGCTGGCCCTGTTCTGCTGGAGCCCATCGGGTCCCTGCAGGCCCATGTCCCGGCAGACAACACCGGCGACATCATGGGCGAGGTCACCAAGCGCCGCGGCCGCGTGCTGGGCATGAACCCGGATGAGGACGGCCTGCAGGTCGTGGAGGCCGAGGTGCCCATCGCCGAGATGCAGGATTTCACCACCTTCCTGCGTCAGCTGACCCAGGGCCGCGGCTGGTACACCTTCGATTTCGTCCGCTACGAGACTCTGCCCCAGATGCTGGAGGCCAAGGTCATCGAGCAGGCCAAAGCCCTCGGCAACTTCGCCGACGAGGACTAACCTACTTTCTTTGGAAAAGAAAGTAGGCAAAGAAACTTTTAATATTTCCTAAAACAAAGAGCGATGCAGTGGGAAACTGCATCGCTCTTTTGTATGTTGATTATATGTTGTGAGGAAACGGAAAATGGGTTACTTCTTTTTACTATAATCTCTTGCCCCATAAATCGCCGTACCTACGCGCACAATCGTCGCACCTTCGGCAATGGCGGCGGCATAATCGTGGCTCATGCCCATGGACAAAATATTCATCCGGGCATTTTCATACCCGCGGGCAGCGGCCTTTGCCAGCAATTCCCGCACCTCAGCAAAAAAGCGGCGGGTAGCGGTGTCATCGGCATCGGCGGGCGGAATGGCCATCAACCCGCGCACCTTGATGTGGGTCTTGGCGGCGGCAGCATCCAGCAGCGGCCACAGGTCGTCCGGGCCAACGCCGCTCTTGCTTTCCTCGGCGCCGATGTTGATCTCCATCAGGATCTCCTGGGTGATGCCCAGCCGCTCGGCGGCGGCCTCGATCTTATCCAGCAGCCGCGTGCTGTCCACGCTCTGGATCAGCGCAGCGTGGCCCACCACCTTGTTGACCTTGTTGGTCTGCAGGTGGCCGATGAAATGCCCCGGCTTGCCGTTGTAAGCTCCGGCGTCGGTCTTTTCCACAAGTTCCTGCACGTGGTTTTCACCAAACAGGTCAATGGGCAAATCGGCGCTGTAGCGCACTTCTTCCACTGTGCGGGTCTTGCAGGCGGCGCACAGCAGCACCTCGCCGGGATCGCGGCCTGCGGCCTTGGCGGCGGTGGTCATGTTCTCGCGGATCCTGGCAACGGCCTCGGCCATTGCCTGCTTCTGTGCT
>OLGD01000312.1_pt1 | contig 102793 bp, 84 predicted proteins | sample 1605311 | NCBI WGS metagenome assembly OLGD01 (sample SAMEA3888917, study PRJEB22519) | human gut metagenome | biome: human gut; feature: human-associated habitat; material: faeces | place: Denmark | collected 2010 | reverse complement strand
ACAAGGGCAAGATACGCAAGCCCGGTACGGGTTGCGTGACGATGATAAACGACCACCTCTATGAGGGCAGGTTCTCCCCGCGCGTGAACGGGAAACGAATCGCAAAGAACATCTACGCTACCACGCGGGAGGAGTGCGAGGAAAAGCTCAAGGTGCTGATTGCAGAAATGAAGAAAGAGATTGCGGAAATCAAGGCAAACGCAAAAAACGAGGGCTGACTGAGGTCAGCCCTTAAAATTTGCGGTGCAGTAGGCAAATAGTAACAAATCACAATCCAAGAATTTGCTTTTTCTTTGCATCGAATTCTTCTTGGGTTAAAACCCCTGCATCGAGCAAAGTTTTCATTTTGTTAAGTGCATCAACTTGCTCTTCGTAAGTTAATTGCGGGCTGTTTTTGGAATGATTTTCTTTGATAATATCCTTTGCAATTTGTGTTGCTTATTTTGCTGTTGCTAAATTACTACTATCGGACACCGCAGGCTTGCTTTTCTTAAGCCCCGAGACGAGAGTGCCGACAAGCCCCTTTTCCAACACACCTTTCAGCGTATCGACAGTACTGATACCTAATGTATCGTCAACCAGTCCAATCCCATTCTTAACTTTTTCTGCTCCGCGTGTAGCGAGGGATTTTCCAGTTAAAGTCTGTATGGCAACTTGATAGAATTTTGTTGCTTCAAGTTTTGAATGAAAACTGAGATAAAGTTCTCCGGACGATAAATATATCTCAATGTTGATTTTGCTCTGCTTGATTTTAGGTATATCATCATAAACCTTTATATCATCCAAAGATAAAATTTCGACGTTAATTTGCTCTTTTGAAAACATTTTCTTTGTTCTGGTGGTAAGAATAATATTTTTGTTAGTCAGCATCAATTCCGCGGCTGGAGGAGTAGAGAATGAACCCATAAAAGACTCTTTTTTGTATTTGTCTGCTTTAGTAACTTCGCCTTCGTAAAGCACAGTTTCGTCTGATTTTAATTGATAACGTTCCATAAGGATCCTCCTGATTTTTAATTGACAACTATTTGCTGCCCTACAGCAGGCTATGTAAAATTCGCGAAAAGCCGCAGAGTTTCCCCCTGCGGCTTCGATTTTGCGGTCAAAACCGCGATTTTTGGTCGGGATGACAGGAGTTGAACCTGCTTGGGCCAGTTCCCAAAACTGGTGGGTGACCGTTACCCTACATCCCGATATTGAGTTTTTGGAGTCAAATCCGTAAGTGGTCAAATCTGTGGTCAAAAGTTTTTGCCGAAACACACGGCGGCGGAAAAGCGAGGAAATGCGAGAAAAACGGAGATTTTGCGAGCTTTCGGCGGTCGGCTTATGAGGCGGTCACACGCTCCCAAACCAGGCGCTCTACCAGATGAGCTACACCTCGAAGGTGAAAAAACTTATGAAATTGTAGTTCTCACAGAACTGGTCAAAATTGTGGTCAAACCACTTTTGCGAGGGTAGGTCAAACGGCAAATGCTCGTTTTTCCTCAGTTTTTCTCGCGTTTCCTCGCTTTTTTGAAGAGGGGATCGGGTAGCGACCTTTAGCTCCCAAAACTGGTGGGTGACCGTTACCCTACATCCCGATTATTCAATTTTTGCGGTTTTTCCGTAAGTGGTCAAATCTGTGGTCAAAAGTTTTTTGCCGAAACACACGGCGGCGGAAAAGCGAGGAAATGCGAGGAAAACGGAGATTTTGCGAGCTTTCGGCGGTCGGCTCATGAGGCGGTCACACGCTCCCAAGCAGGCGCGCTGCTAACTGCGCTGCATCCCGTTTGCGGCTGATTGTTACTGCAAATCAATTCTGAACAGTCAATATTGTACCTCATTTGCGCCGCAAAGTCAATAGGAGCAGAGGATTTTTTCAAACTTTGCATAACGAAGAAACCGACGAACGTCACTCTGCGCTCTGAATCTCCCCGATATTCGCTGAAATCGCGCAGCTGTGAGACGGCTTATCCGCGAAGGTGAACCGCGTGTGAGCCGTTTTTAAAAAATGTTACGGAAATTTCAGATTATTTCGGATAAAATATTGACAACGACGCTACTTTGCTGTACAATGTAGTGGTACTATGTACCGCAGTGTAGATATGAAACCGCACGGAAGGAGAAAAAATGTTTTATGACAGGTCGCAGCTGATGCGCGGAACGCTTGAGGGCTGTATTCTGAAAATCATCAGCGAAAAGACGACGTACGGTTACGAGATAATGGTCTCGCTGAAAAACAAAGGCTTCGAGGACATATCCGAGGGCACGATATATCCGCTTCTCATGCGCCTTGAAAAGCAGGGAAGCATTAAATCCGAGCTTCTGCCGTCGCCTCTCGGACCTAAAAGAAAATATTTCACCGTGACCCCGGCGGGACGTGATTATCTTGAGTCGTTCGAAAACTGCTGGCGGAGGATATCCGAATCGGTCACGGGCATAATCGGCAAACGCGCTTCGGACAGTGTTTTTATCGGGGAGGCTGCTGAAAATGGATAAGGAACTATCCGCTTCTATGAAGAAGCTCAACAAAGAAAACCGCCGCGTAATAATGAAAATGGAGCAGTACATGGAGTCGCGGTATATCAACGAGATCGCCGGAGAGGATATCCTTGCCGATATGGTGGGGATGGCTCTTGAATATCAGGAGCGGGGAGAGCCGTTTTCCGAGGCAATCGGCGGTGACTGCGAGGCTTTCTGCCGCGAGCTTGTCAGAAATTCTCCGAGGCAGTCTCCCATCGAGCGGGTGCTGAGTGTCCTGCGGTGGCTGATGCTGTTTTCAATGATACTCATGCCGTCTCTGTGGCTTATCGAGCTTATATTCCCGAAATACTCTCCCTCTGAGGCTGACGGCTTTCTGTTCACAACGCGGGCGGCGTTTGCCATAAAATACCACATCCTGATGTTCATTCTCGTCATCGGGTGGTTCTTTGTCAGAATGTACACGTATAAGCCGATGAAATATGTAATGGGTACATATATCGGCATATTCATGCTGTTCTTCCTTTTCACGGACGGGGTTCTCCGATATATCGTGAAGGATTATGTCATATCGGTGAATATAATCGTCTGGGTGGCTGCCTTCGGTGCAGTACTGCTTCTTTGCGACGTGCTGAAGCGGCTGGCTGCGATAACGGTGGCATACAGGAAGCGCAAGGAAAGTCAGAAAAACAACTCCTCCGGCAGCTGAAGCGCCGGATATAAGAAAGGACATAATATGGCAGACAGAAAAAAACGACGCGGCGACCGTAAGGACGGATATCTTGTCAGGGAAACCGACCCTCTGCACGCGATCTCACCTTACATCCTGCCGAACCGCACCGACAACGAAGCTGTACTGACCGAGACGGTCGATATGACAAACGTCGTTGCCTACATAGAAGGCAGAAACGCAGACAGTCCCGAGTTCAGATACACGTTTTTCCACTTCATCTGTGCGGCGCTTGCAAAAACCATCACCCTCAGACCGAAAATGAACAGGTTTTATTCCGGACACCGGCTTTACGACCGGAAGGATCTTCTGTTCTCCTTCGTCGTCAAGAGAAAATTTGCAGATGACGGCGCAGAGGCACTTGCAACCGTCAAAATTGACCGTGAAAGCGATGTCCCGCCTCTTGACCAGATATACGAACAGGTTAAAAAATACGTTTACAGTGTCAGAAAAAGCGACAAAAACGATTCGACTACAGATAAGATGAATCTTCTTCTGATTATGCCGCGCCCGATACTACGCTTTGCAATGAGAGTCCTCCGGTGGCTTGAATATCACGGCCGATATCCCAAAGCACTTATGTATGACGACCCGTATTACTCATCGGTATTCCTCTCCAATCTCGGAAGCATAAAGATGAGCGCGGACTATCATCACCTTGCCAACTGGGGAACCAACTCCATCTTTGTCATTATCGGCGAAATGAAGCCGATGCCGTTCTATGCCGCAGACGGAAGCGTCTCCGTAAGGGAAGCGCTGAAACTGAGCCTGACGATCGACGAAAGAATAGCTGACGGCTTCTATTTTGCAAACAGCATAAAGATACTGAAAAAGCTGTTCGAATGCCCGGAGCTTATCGAAAGACCGCTGAATGAACCGATCGAATTATAATACCGGAAAGGACAAAATATAATGTCAACTGTCAGAACACCGTGGCTCAACAATTACGGCGACATTCCCGCAAAGCTGGAATACAAGACCGGCACTATGTGGGAAGCCGTTGCCGACGTTGCCGCCGAATATCCGGACTATGTCGCCTATGCCTTCATGGGGAGGCAGACTACATATCAGAGATTCGCAAGGGACGTTGCCGCCTGCGCAAAGTCGCTTAAGAAGATAGGGATAAATCCCGGTGACAGGGTCACGATATGTATGCCGAACTGCCCTCAGACCGTTATCATGTTCTACGCGGTGAACGTCGTCGGCGCTGTCGCCAACATGGTTCACCCGCTTTCAAGCGAGAACGAGATCGCGTTCTATCTCAATGAGTCAAAAAGCATCGCGGCGATCACTCTTGACCAGTTTTACGGAAAGTTTGCGGCGATCAGAAGCAGGGTCAACCTTGCCAACCTGATAATCGCCGATGTGAAGGATGCGCTTTCGCCGCTGATGAAGATCGGTTACAGCCTGACCGCCGGCAGAAAGATACCGAAGGTACCTGATGATGCTCCGGTCATCAGATGGAACGATTTCATCAGGATGGGCAGAAGCTACACCGGCGAATATAAGGTGAAGAGAGATAAGCTCGACCCCGCGGTCATTCTTTACAGCGGCGGCACGACCGGAATTACAAAAGGAATACTCCTTTCGAACCTCAATTTCAACGCCCTTGCCGCGCAGATAATCGCTACAAACCCGGTATTCCGTCCGGGAGACTCGATGCTTGCCGTCATGCCGATGTTCCACGGTTTCGGACTCGGTGTCAGCATTCATTCGATGCTTGCAAACGGCGGCAGATGCATTCTTGTCCCGCGCTTTACCGCGGAAAGCTATGCCAGACTGATAATAAAGTACCGCTGCAACTTCATTGCAGGCGTTCCGACGCTCTATGAGGCTCTTCTGCGTCAGTCGGTCATGGACGGCGCCGATCTCTCCTGCCTTAAGGGCGTGTTCAGCGGCGGAGACTCTCTTTCGGTTGAGCTTAAAAAGCGCTTTGACAGGTTCCTTGCCGACCACAATGCCTCCGTAAAGATCAGAGAGGGCTACGGAACGACAGAGTGCGTCACCGCAAGCTGTCTCACCCCGCTGCACCTTGCAAAGGAGGGAAGCATAGGCCAGCCCTTCCCGGACACCTATTACAAGATAGTTGCCCCCGGTACCGAGGACGAGGTCTCTTACGGCACGGAGGGTGAGATATGTCTCTCCGGTCCTACCGTCATGATGGAGTACGTCAATCACCCCGACGAGACGGCAAAAACGCTCAGGACTCATGCCGACGGACTTAAGTGGATACACACCGGCGACCTCGGCTGTATGGATGAGGACGGTTTCATATATTTCCGGCAGAGGATCAAGAGAATGATCGTGACAAGCGGCTACAACGTTTACCCGTCTCAGCTTGAGAATATCCTCGACGCGCATGAGCTGGTTCAGATGAGCTGCGTTATCGGGGTTCCCGATCCGCTGAAGATCCAGAAGGTCAAGGCATTCATCGTCCTGAAGCCCGGATATCAGCCGACCGACGAAAACCGGGAGATTATCCGCGAGTACTGCAGGAAGAATATTGCAAGGTACGCAATGCCGTATGATATCGAATTCCGCGAGAGCCTGCCCAAGACCCTTGTCGGAAAGGTTGCATACCGCGTGCTTGAAGAAGAGGAAGCGGCAAAGAGAGCGGCAAATGCAGCGGCGAAACCGGCAGAAACGGTTTCCGCCGACGAAAAGCCGGAAGTCAGCGAAACAGACGCAACCGCCCCCGCGACTGTCAGATAATAAAATAATCACGGAGAGGAACAACCAATGGATATTTTCGACAAATGCTATGAACCGTCCCTTGCAAAGCAGGTAAGGGAGCAGGGAATCTACCCGTACTTCCACGCACTTCAGTCACGGCAGGACAAAGAGGTCGTGATGGAGGGAAAACGCCGGATAATGCTCGGCTCCAACAACTACCTCGGGCTGACTACACAGCCGGAGGTCATCGAGGCGGGAGTGAAGGCTCTTGAGAAGTACGGCACAGGCTGTTCCGGATCAAGATTTCTGAACGGAACACTCCAGATGCACCTTGAGCTTGAGGAGGAGCTGGCGCAGTTTCTGAACAAGGAAGCCGCCATGACCTTTTCCACCGGTTTTCAGTCAAATCTCGGGATAATCAGCGCGATTGCAAAACACGGAGACTACATTCTCAACGATAAGGAAAACCATGCAAGCATTTATGACGCCTGCCGTCTGAGCTATGCAAAAACTCTCAGCTACCGGCACAACGACATGGGAGAGCTTGAGAGGATTCTGAAGCAGATAGAGGGCAAGGGCGGTATACTCATCGTCACCGACGGCGTTTTCAGCATGAGCGGAGACATAGCCAACCTGCCGGAAATCGTCAGGCTTGCAAGGAAATACGGCGCAAGAGTCATGGTTGACGATGCGCACGGCCTCGGCGTCCTCGGAGAGGGCGGACGGGGAACCGCAAACCATTTCGGTCTTGACGACGAGGTGGATATATACATGGGAACCTTCAGCAAATCGCTTGCCAGCCTCGGAGGCTACATGGCGGCAAAGGCGGAGGTCGTCGATTATGTCAAGCACGCCTCGCGTCCGTTCATCTTCTCGGCATCGATACCGCCGTCAAGCTGTGCGGTGGCTCTTGCAGCCCTCAGATATCTGAAAGCCCACCCGGAGATCGTATCAAGGCTCCGCTCGCTTTCCGATTATGCCCGCCGCGGCTACAAGGCGAAGGGAATCAGGATAATCGAGGCTTCCACGCCGATAATCCCGATATACACCTATGAAGTCGAAAATACCATAAGAAAAGCTCACGACATCTACGAGGACGGCGTGTACCTCAATCCGGTTCTCCCGCCGGCGACCCCGCCGGGAGAGTGCCTGCTGAGAACCAGCTACATGGCAACCCTCACCGAGCCGCTTCTTGACGAGGCGATTGAGATAATCGCGCGTCACATAAAACCCGACAGCCATGAATAAGGTAGCTGTCATCACCGGCGGAAGCTCCGGGATCGGAAAGGCGACAGCAATTGAGCTGAAAAAGCGCGGTCTGACGGTTTACGAGCTTTCCCGCCGCGATTCCGACATCCCGGGGATAATCCACATAAAAGCCGACGTGACCGACGGAAAATCGGTCTCCGATGCGATAGACCGTGTGATCTCCGAGCAGGGAAGGATCGATATTCTCATAAACAACGCCGGTTACGGCATTTCAGGAGCGGTTGAATTCACTCCGGCTGAGGATGCAATGCGGCTGTTTGACGTTAACTTCTTCGGCATGGTCAGGATGACGGAAAAGGTCATTTCTTACATGAGGGAAAACGGCGGCGGGCGCATCGTGAACATAAGCTCGGTGGCTGCCGTTGTGCCGATACCCTTCCAGACATATTATTCCGCGTCGAAGGCGGCGATAAGCTCATATTCAATGGCGCTTGCAAACGAGGTGGGGCGGTTCGGAATACGCGTCTCGGCGATAATGCCGGGTGACATTTCCACCGGATTTACCGACGCAAGAAAGAAAATCACCGAAGGCGACGATGTCTACCGCGGTTCGGTTTCCCGTTCCGTCGGGACGATGGAGAAGGACGAGCGCGGGGGCATGGATGTGACGAAAGCCGGCGCTTTTGTGGCAAAAGCGGCTATTGACAGAAGACATAAACCGTTATATACTATTGGTGCACAGTATAAACTTGCAGTCCTGCTGACAAAAATTCTGCCGGCAGCATGGCTTAACCGTCTTATCCGCATTATCTACGCAAAATAAAAGACACACCCAATACGGAGGATTTGAAAAATGAATGAAGAAATTTTCGATCAGCTTAAAGAGATAATAGTTGACGAGCTTGATATCGACGGATCGGAGATCAAGCCCGAATCAGTCCTTCTTTCCGATCTTGATATCAATTCCCTTGAGCTTATGAATCTTGTGATGGTGGTTGAGGAAAAGTACAATATTTTCCTTGACGAAGAAAGACTTCGCGACATCAAGACTGTCGGAGACGTTGTTTCATATGTTGCCGAACTGAAAGGATGACCGTCATGGATTCCAAAGCAAAGCTCAGCAAAAGAAATAAAGAAGGCTACTATATAGTCAAGCCGGTCAACAGCATAAAGGAAATGCTGAAAGCCGCAAAGGACGAGGCGGGCGACTGGGACGCTTATCAGTACAGGATCCCGGACGACCCGGAGAACGGTATCCGTCATATCACCTATAAAGAATTCTACGAAACGACAGAGAATCTCGGCGCGGCGCTGACCGACATGGGTCTCGGAAATGCGCACATCGCCTGTCTCGGCGACAACAGCTACCCGTGGATAGTTGCCTATCTTACCGTTCTGAAGTCTGCCGGAGTGTTTGTTCCGATCGACAGGGAGTTGCCGGCTGACGATATTCTCCGCATCGTAAACGACAGCGACAGCACCGCGATATTCTGCGGCAGGCGGTTCGAGCAGATGATCCTCGACAACCGCGACAGGCTCCCGGCGATAAAGTATGTCATTTCGCTTGACGCAGAGGAGAACACCGACGATATGTACTCCATGACCGCGCTCATCGAACGCGGAAGGTCGTTTGACCGCACGGAGTATGACTCGCTGAAGTCCGACGAAAACGGGCTGAAAATGCTTGTCTACACCTCCGGCACGACCGGCATCGCAAAGGGCGTCATGCTCAGCGAGCACAACCTTGTCTCCGGCGTCTATTACGGACTTCAGGTTTCACAGCCGCTCAGCAAGGGACTGTCGGTGCTTCCGTACAATCACACATACGAATCGGTTTGCGATATCCTTGTGTCGATACACAAGCACTCCACGCTCTGCATAAACGACTCCCTCAAGGCGGTGGTCAAAAACCTTCAGCTGTTCAAGCCGGATTATATCTACCTTGTTCCCGCGTTCCTTGAGCTGTTCTATTCAAACATCATGCGCACCCTGAAGAAGCAGGGCAAGGACAAGCTGGTATTCAGCATGATCGAAAAGTCAAACAAGCTCCGCAAGGTCGGAATCGATATGCGTAAGGTCTTTTTCGGAAAGATAACCGAATCCTTCGGAGGAAACCTGAAGAAGATCGTCTGCGGCGGTGCTCCGATACGTCCCGAGATCGGAAAGTTCTTCGGCGATATCGGGATCTGGGTCATCGGAGGCTACGGGATCACCGAGTGCTCTCCGCTTGTCTCGGTCAACGATGAAAGCGCGAACGACTATAACACCGTCGGAAGAAGGCTTCCGTGCCTTGAGTGGAAGGTTGACGCGCCCAACGACGATGGAATCGGCGAGATCTGCGTAAAGGGTGACGTCGTAATGCTCGGCTACTACAAGCAGCCCGAAAAGACCGCAGAGGTGATTCAGGACGGCTGGTTCAGAACCGGCGACTACGGCTTCATCACCCCGGAGGACTGGCTCGTCATCACCGGACGCAAGAAGAACATCATTGTCCTTACAAACGGCAAGAACATATACCCCGAGGAGATCGAGGGATATATCATGCAGATAGATTACGTCATCGAGGCTGTCGTCAGAGGCGTGAAGAACGACCACGGACAGGAAACTCACCTCATGGCGGAGGTATACCTTGACGGTGAACACGAAAAGCAGGATGTCCTTCGCGACATTCAGAAAAAGCTCTCGGTTCTGCCGGGCTACAAAACAGTTTCCACGGTCGAGATCCGAAAGGAGCCGTTTGCAAAGACCACGTCGAATAAGATCAAAAGAACTTATTGACAATTGCGGATTTTAATCACATTAACTGCTTCGGAAAAGCCATCAGATAACCCTTTGCACGGGAGTCTGATGGCTTTTTTGCACCATTAATCAGGATGTAAACTCGTAAATCCACTGAAAAACGTCCAACAGACTGCATTTTTGCTGGAAATAATTGCAACTGCTATTATTTATCTTTGTTTGTATTACCGGGGTGGACGCACCTGAGGGCAATTCAGTTTGTTAAGCACGTTGTCTCAGGAATGATGAAATCAGACAGCTTTGTGACGATAACTGCCATTGACTGACGTGAAAAAACACTATATAATATAGGGGTACAGCAAGTCATTTTAATGTATTTATCACAAAAGGCTGCTTAAACAGTTACGCGATCATCCGCACGTCGGGACAGTGCTGTCGTCCGGCGCACCCGGCGCGGGTCATCATAAATAATTTCATTCCCGAAAGGATAAACAAGATGAAAATGTCGAAACGTATTGCTTCTCTTCTCATCACCGTTATCATGCTACTCGGCATGATGACCGTGTTTGCAAGTGCAGCTGACGCGAGCATCAAGCTCAAGAATTGGAATCGAAACGATGTATTCAACTTTGAGTACACCGGAGCAAATGAAGGATCATGGGTGGGAATATACCTTGCAAGTGAGACACCCAGTGACGGCACTCCCGCAATTATGTGGAAGTCTGTTGATGCCGGCAGCGGTGAGGCTATGATTGCCAACGGCGCCATCAACGGAAACCAGGACGGTAAGGGCGGTGCAAAGTACAGTGACGCTTATACCAATCTTCTTCCGGGTGATTACAAGATCTGTCTCTTCAAGGATGGCGGATACGAAGTAATCGCAAGTGAGAAGTTCACCGTCAAACAGTATGATGTCAAGAAAGACGGAAAGAGCACTTATCTCTCTGATCTTCAGTGGGTTTCTTTTGTGAACTACAGAAACACTTCCGATGATCTTAAAAGCGATTCTAATCCTGATGGTCTTACACTTGAGGCAATGGGAGGAAACCGTCCGTTTTTGGATGCTCAGAACGGCGCATTTGATCCGACTGCCAACGGATATACTTATTACCCCAGTGACACCGCGCTTGTTTCTACAATAAATGTCGGCGGTCTCTATTATGAGAAGGGCATTTCGATCGCTATCAGAAAGATCACTGATGTGGACGAGATGAAGGAATTCAAGGGCAACAAAGAAAAGTATGCGGAAATCGTTTATGATATAAGCAATCTCGATGTTAACAATTTCTCCTGTGTGTTCGGAAAAAACTACCTCGGACAGAAGGGCAACAACATCGGCGGTTGTGAGATTCTTGCAGACGACAAGGTTATCTACACTTCTCCTGCCGAACAGATGGAAAAGAAGGATGCTGTTGAAGTAAAGTGCGAAATTCCTGCAGGAACTAAGCAGCTTACTCTTCGTGCTTATTCCACATCCCAGACTCATGCTGACGGTGGTGTTGCTTTTGCCGATGCCAAGCTTTACAAAACCGGAAGTGCTTCCACATCCGACATGGGCATCGCGGTTTCCGCCATTGCTCTCGTCGTTGCCGCTTCCGCGGCAGCAGTTGCTCTCTCAAAGAAGCACTGAACTGGGACAATAAGAGACAGCCATCTGACATCCGGACGACACCGTCAGATGGCTGACGTCAGTTATTCTCCACAATGAGGTTATTCAAATGAAAGTGAAAAAATTCCTGATAGCCGCAACAGCAGTGCTTCTTGCCCTCCTTGCCTCCTGCGGCACAACAGGCACACCGGGGTCATCGACAGCGGGCGGCGGTTCAGGCTCACCCGGAACCTCCGGTGTTTCTTCCGGTTCTTCCGATACAGACGACAGCCCCCTTTATGTCGCCGATTATCTTCCCACGCCTGATCTTAAAGGGCTTGAGTTCAATATTCTCAACATTGACAAGAACCAGACTCAGCTTATTCTTGAATTCGCGCCCGATGCTTCGTCCGACAATATTATCAGCGCGGCGCTCTATAAGCGCAACAATATAATTCAGAATCGCTATAACATGGTCTTCGTCGAGGATGTCGGCGGAAATTACAAGGATCTTGATACAAAATTCAGCCAGATCATTTCTTCCGGCGAAACAAAGTATTCGCTTGTAACCATGATACAGAGATATGCCTTTGCCAAGGCAATGAGCGGCTACTGTGTCCTTGTTGACGACCTTCCCAACCTTGATGTCACTCAGCCCTGGTATGTCCAGGACGTGAACGAGCAGTTCTCGATTGCCGGTGTCAAGGTGTTTGCATACAGCGACGAGTGCATAAATCTGTTTGAGCAGACGATGTGCATACTCTACAACAAGAATATTGTCAATAATTCTCAGAACCTTGTCGATCCTTATGACCTTGTCAAAGCCGGAACATGGACCGTTGACAAGTTCCTTGAGCAGGCAAGGCTCGGCACGCAGGACATTGACGGTTATGAACCGATAAATGACAACGATATTATCGGAATCGTCGGCACACAGGATTTCCTGTATCCGACATTCTGGATCGGTGCAGGACTCAATTCCGTCAAGAAGAATGACGACGGAGTCCCGAGCTTCAAGACAGCAACCGATGAGAAGTTCATCACACTCATGGACAAGATTCTTGAGTATGTCAAGATGGACGGCGTGTTCTTTGACCTCTGGGTAGACACCCCCGCTGTATATCAGTATCCCGATCCCGGCGAGTCCGCAAGAATGATATTCGAGAACGACCACGCACTTTATACCATCACTGTTGTAAGCGATATCATGCAGCACAACAAAATGAAGTCTGATTTCGGTATCGCTCCCGCTCCCAAGCTCGACGAGACTCAGGAGAGCTACAAGTCACGCGTCATCGACGGCTGGCTTAAGGTTGTGCCCAACACAAACAAGGACCTTTTCACGACCAGCCTTATCATGGAGGCTCTTGCCGTAGAGAGCAAGAACTATGTGTACGGCCCCTACTACAAGCAGGCACTTCAGGGACGCTATACCCGTGACGATGAAGGAAAGTCCAACGAGATGCTTGACCTCATCTTCAACACACGTACTCAGGATCTCGGTGATACGGCATGGAAATCAAGCGTCAGCACGATATTCATGAGCTGCTTTGCCAGAAAGTCCGCCACCTTTGCCTCCGATGCGGCAAGGTATGAGGATGAAATCAACTACAATATTAAGAAAGAAGTCAAGAAGATAACCTCCGGAGAGCTCGGAGGCAAAAAGTCCTGACATTCACTTAAAAAACCGCCGCCCGACCGTATGAACGGAATGACGGCGGTTTTTATGTTCTATTTATCCTGCAAGCCCGTTCGGGTTTTTAAGGAGCGCATTCCATGAGTCGCGGCACATATCTTCAAGAGACAGCTTTGCTTCCCAGCCAAGCTCGCGCCTTGCCTTGTCCGGAGAAGCGTAGCACTCCGCGATATCCCCGGGACGGCGGGGAGCGATGACATAGGGGACATTGACACCGGTAGCCTTTATGAAGGTGTTGACAACGTCAAGCACGCTGTAACCGTGACCGGTGCCGAGGTTGAATATCCCGACCCCGCTGTGCTCAGAAACATAATCGAGGGCGGCTGTGTGTCCCGCGGCAAGATCCGTTACGTGTATGTAGTCGCGTACCCCTGTCCCGTCGGGCGTGGGGTAGTCGTTGCCGAAGACATTCAGATGATCGATTTTTCCTGCGGCGACCTTCACGATATATGGCATGAGGTTGTTCGGAATCCCGTTCGGATCCTCAAGAAGCAACCCGCTCTTATGCGCTCCGATGGGGTTGAAGTAGCGGAGAAGCACAACGGAAAGCTCCGGGTCGGCATGAGCCGCATCCTCAAGGATGTTTTCGATCATGAACTTTGTTTTGCCGTAAGGGTTGGAGCAGTTTCCGACCGGCATATCCTCGGTTATCGGCACGGTGGCAGGGTCGCCGTAAACCGTTGCGGAAGAGCTGAAAATTATTTTATTGCACCCGTACTTCTTCATTGTCTCAAGCAGGGTGAAGGTGGAATCGAGGTTGTTTCTGTAATAGAGCAGAGGAAGTCTGACCGACTCTCCGACAGCCTTGAGTCCGGCAAAGTGGATGACGGCGTCGATTTTGTTCTCCGCGAAAACGGTTTCGAGCTTTTCACGGTCGGCAACGTCGATTGCGTAGAGCTTTACATCCTTTCCGGTAATTTTTTTGATTCGGTTGACCGCCTCTGGCTTGCTGTTGACGAAATTGTCGGCAATGACGACCTCGTGACCCTTTTCAAGAAGCCCGACGGCAGTGTGAGAGCCGATGAATCCGGCACCGCCGGTAAGCAGAACTTTCATAATATCATCTCCTGATTATCTTTTTTCGTGATTACAGTATAGCACAGGATTTTCGCTTTGTAAATATGAAAATGTTCGTTCCGATATGAATTATCATACTATTTTGAGATACCGGATATAACAAAATTCGACTAAGGACTTGACCTCAGACCGGTTCGCGTGATATAATAGATATATGAAACGTAATTTCCGGGCACTGCCCTGAAAGGAGACTCAATTGAACAGCGATCTTAAAAAGAAAATCATAATTACCGTTGCCGTCTGCCTCGTGCTTATCCTGCCGACGGTTGCCGCATTCATAGCATACTCTTCCGCAAGGAACAATCCCGTCACAAGAAAGTCGGTAAGCGGCATTTCGGTCGTAACTCCCGACGGCGGCAGCTTTGATTTCTCCCGCAAAGCACCGGAATCCGGCAGTCAGAGCACCTGGAAAACCATCTCGGAGTGCTTTTTCACCATGAACGAGTCGGGAAAGACCGTCGATGCTCTCCCCGCGCCGGAAAGTGAGTATAAATGCTTTGCCGTTACATACTCAAGCTACAATCTCAAATCCGAATACCGCTACTACATAACCCGCGACCCGGATAATTCCTACTTCCGCGATTCAGCCGGAAGATATCATAAAATCTCGTCCGAGGCAGTAACCGCGTTTCTTTCGACCGAGTACGCGACAAGCGTTTTTCCGTCCGCCGCCCAGCCCACGCTGACGGTAGCCGGCACGCAGAATGTTCTGCCGCAGTCGATGCAGTGGAAGTTCCTCGGCTACAGGGATGAATTTTACGACGGTACGGTCAGTGTCATAAATACAGTCCCGACCTGTGATGTGTCAGGCGGACTTGAGATGAAGTTTGACACCGAGCCGGACTATCTCTATGTTGAGCTGACCGACAAAGACGGCAACCGTGTTTTCGAGGACAATTATGACAGACTTGACGCAACCCTGTTTGCCGATAACACGGTCTACAACGTTACAGTCACGGCAAAATGGTACGAAGCGGACGGAAGAACAAACTACGGCGAGGGCGTTTATAGATTCATAGCGAACGTGCTTTCTCCGGCGGTATTCTATCTCAATACCCCGTCGATCGAATACGGCGACTTCGTCATAGTTTCGGCAAAGAATATTGTTGACAAATCGCTTATCGGCTTCACATCAGAGCCGGCTATAAATTTCACGCCGGTATTCACGGAGTACGGAGGATATTATCATGCGGTTATCCCGCTTTCTCTCGATCTTGTCAGCGCAAACAACAAGGCACCGTCATATTCCTTTATCTTCTCATACGGCGGTGTGTATCAGGAGCTTACCGTCAATGCCTCAGTCCGGAAGGTAAACAAAGGCTATCTCAATATTTCTGCAGACAAGTGCAGGGAATACTACAACGAGACGACCCGGAAAGAGTTTTCCGATACTTTTGCTCCGGTTTTTGCCGCAGATTGCGGAACGGTATACTGGATAGACGATAATATGCTGATAACACCGACAACAAGAAACGTCAGAATGGGCTTCGGCTTCTATACCCAGCTTTCCGGAACGAAAGAAACCTTCACACATGAAGGCGTTGATTTCAAGGTGGTTAAGGGCGACTCTGTCGGCTCCTGCCTGCCCGGAAAGGTCGTTTTCGTCGGCGAAACCAAGATATCCGGAAAAACCGTTGTCATCGACCACGGCGCGGGGCTTAAATCGCTGTACGCGAATATGAGCTCGACCTCGGTCAGCGTCGGTGACATCATTGAAAAGGGACACATCATCGGGGTTGTCGGCTCGACCGGGCTCTGCGCCGGAACCACGCTTCACTTCGGACTCTATGCCGGTAATGTCCCGGTGAGGTATTACAGCTCAGCCGATAACGGCGTACAGATTTCCGAGGCAGTCAGAAACGCCATAGCCGGAGGAAAATAAAACTGCAAATCAGGAACAACCGCAGTCCGGGCAGTGGACTGCGGTTGTTTTGATATTCGGCAAGAAATTATCTCTGTTTAATGTCGGAGATTGCGGCAACAAGTATCGCTCCGGTGTCGGGATTCTCCGACAGAACATAAAGCTGCGGCCGGGTCACTCCGCTGTCAAGATCATCGCGGAAGGTGCCGTTGTTTCTGCGTATGGCATACCGTACTTCAAATTCATAGAGCGTCGTACCGTCGTCGCAGTCCTCATAGCGGAGCAGTATCGCCTCCATGTCATATATCATCTGCATGGTAAAGCGGTCTTTTGCGCCGTTTTTCTTAATATACGCGTCGGTGAAAAGGGAATTGTACTTGTCGCTGTCACCCATAATGACGGAGCTGAAGTACTCCCTGAAAAACCGGGCGGTTCTGTGCGCGGAATTATAGGAATTATCGTCGGTAAGTATCGCCGTCGAGGTTCCACCGTCATCCGAGAAGTGAAGTGAACGGTCGAGGTCAAGATAAGCCGCGTCGGTGAAAATATCAAAGTCATAATTGGGGTTGAAGAGAAATATCGGCTCTCTTGTCCCGGCGTCCTCCTGCCGCGGTCTGTCGGAAAGTCCTTTTTCAAGTGCAATGTCGAAGAGAACGAGCACCGCAAAGACCGTCAGAATAATTGCCGCGATCTTCAGTAAACGCTTTTTGCCTTTGTTTGCGGATTTGTCATTCATGTGGCTTCACCCCCGTTTTCGGTCGGTTTTTTCAGCGCATTTTTGAAATCGGCATAGGAATACAGCGACCCGACGCAGAGAAGAGGAGAACCCTTCCTTGCCGCAAGCGCATATCCCTTTGAAACAGCCTCGGAAAACGAGCCGCACGGGTGCGCGGCAACTCCGGTTTCGGCGTAGTCATCGGCGTAGTCGGCGGCGGAGAGTGCCCGGACGCTTGACGGCGTGACGGTGAATACGGTGTCGGCGATTTCGGAAATCTCCGAGGCCATTTTTTTGTGGTCCTTGTCGCGCAGAACACCGGATATTATGACCGGCTTTCTGTCAAGACAGAGCTTTGCGCTCCTTACGGCAGCTGCAATGCCCTCCTCGTTGTGCCCGCCGTCGAAAATAACTGTCGGATCGCGGTGCAAAACCTCGAAGCGTCCTTTCCAGCTTACGTCGGCAAGCCCGGTGCGGAGTGCTTTTTCGCTTATTTTCAGTCCGCGGCGGTTAAGGATACGGACAGCCTCGATCACCGATGCCGCGTTTTCCGGCTGATAGGCTCCGGCAAGCGGGATCCGGACGTTCTCATAATTCCCGTAGGTGAAAACCGAGCCGTCGATGCCGTATTTCACGTTTTTCAGCTTGGAAAGATCCTTTTTCCGGTATTCACAGCCGCGGCTTTCAGCCGTTTCCGAGATGACTTTTTCTGCATCGGGGGAGTTCCCGCCGAAAAGCACCGGGGAATGCTGCTTGATTATCCCGGCTTTTTCACCGGCTATCGCCGATATCGTGTTTCCGAGAAACTGGACATGATCAAGCGAAATTCCGGTAATGACCGAGAGGAGAGGAGGGGGCAGAATGTTTGTGGAATCAAGCCTCCCGCCCATTCCGCACTCGATTACCGCAATATCAACGTGATTGCGCCTGAAATATTCGAATCCGACGGCGGTTATCAACTCGAATTCCGTCGGCTTGTCGCTCATTCTTTCACACAGCGGGGAAATGTCGGTGACGATATCAGCAAGCTCGTCCCTGCCGATCATCCTGCCGTTTATCTGCATTCTTTCCTCAAAGAATTCGATATAAGGCGAAGTGAAAAGCCCGGTCTTATATCCGGCGGCATGAAGCACCGAGGCAAGCATTGCGCAGAACGAGCCTTTACCGTTTGTTCCGGCAACGTGAACGGCGGAAAAAGATCCTTCCGGATGGGACATCATTTCCGAAAGCTCCGTTATCCTTTCAAGCCCCGGACGGCTGCCCTGCCATTCGACCGAATGTATAAACGACATTGCCTCGCTGTAGTTCATTTTCTCTTAACGACCTTTCCGACCTGAGCCATGAACGTGCGGTTCCGCAGGAGCAGAACAAGCAGCACGGATTCCGCTGCCGCTATCCCGATGTAAACGGGTATTCTTAAATACACCGCATTGCCGAACCACGCATAAAGCCCGATGGATTTGATGATCATTGAGCCGACGATATGCCCGGACAGAACTGCGGCCGGCACGCTTATCCTGATGTCGGCACCCGGCAATATGTACCGGAACACCGTTCCCCCGACGGCACCGACGGCTGCCGCACCGAGCGTGACGAGCGGAAGCGGCGGCATTCCGGTTATGATGCAGGAAACAAGATCGGCGCAGAGCGCGGTCGCAGCTCCGACGGTCGGCCCGAAAATGAATCCGGCAAGGAACACCGGAAGGTTTTCGAACGTCAGTCTCAGAGGTCCTGTGCCGAAGATGCTTTTTGCAAGAAAAGCAAGTACAAGACTTGCCGCGGCAAGAAGCCCGCTTACCGCAAGGACCTTTGCATTGCCGAACAGCTTCAGTTCATCGGTGAATTTTACGGTTTTTGATTCAGGTTTCATCATAATAAAAATACCTCCCATGAGCAAACTCGCAGCACACGGAGGTATTTGCGGTAAACCGGACGGCATATGCATGATATGCGTATGCAAGCCGGCAGGCAGGATCTTTCTCCTTATGTACCAGCGGGATGCGGAATCCGGACCGCAACAGCTTTGTTTTCGTCCGAAGGGCAACTCCCCGTCCCTCCGGCACTTAACGCCCGGACACCTACTCTGAATATATTCTGATTTTATCACATTCCCTGACGCTTGTAAACCGGCAAAATCATCAAAATTCGTGAACAAATAATTAATTTTTGCTTTCAGCCCGCAGTTCGTCACACCGGGGCTTTTCAAAAGCGCGGAAATGTGGTATAATCATCGATTGTATGCCGCAGGTGCATTTGCGGCATCTTCGTGAAAGGAATCCCCGGATGCGGGGGAGCGAAATGAAAAAACTGCTTAAATACATGAAGGGCTACGGGAGGGAGTGCTTCCTCGGACCTCTTCTGAAGCTGCTTGAGGCGGCGCTTGAACTGCTTGTGCCTTATGTCATTTTCGACATCATAAACACCGGTATCGTGAACGACGACAGGGGCTATATCGTCGGAAAGATGTTCATCCTTATCGTAATGGGCCTTGCGGGGCTTCTGTTCTCGGTAGCGGCGCAGTACTTTTCGGCAAAGGCTGCCGTCGGATTCTCTTCAAAGGTCAGAGAGGCACTCTTCGCACACATAATGAGCCTCGGATATCCGGAGATCGATAAAACGGGAAAATCGACCTTCATAACCCGGCTGACAAGCGACATAAATCAGGTTCAAACCGGCATAAATCTCACCCTGCGTCTCTTCCTACGTTCGCCTTTCATCGTTTTCGGCGCCATGATTTGTGCCTTTACGATCGACAAAAGCTCGGCAATGGTCTTTGTCGGCGTAATTCCGGTTCTGGCGCTTGTCGTTTTCGCAATAATGCTCTCGACAATACCGCTTTACAGGAAGGTTCAGCAGAAGCTCGACGTCATTCTCTCAAAAACAAGGGAAAATCTCAGCGGCGTGAGAATGCTCCGCGCACTCTGCAAGGAGGACGAAGAGATAAGCGAGTTCGGCGAGAAGAACAACGACCTGAACCATGCGCAGAAATTCGTCGGAAAGATCTCCGCTCTCATGAACCCGCTCACGTACGTGATAATCAACGCGGCGATAGTCGTGCTCATCTACACCGGTGCGCTCCGGGTGAACGAGGGAATACTCACGCAGGCGGCGATAATCGCTCTTTACAATTATATGTCGCAGATACTTGTCGAGCTTATAAAGCTGGCAAATCTGATAATCACGATAACAAAAGCCGTTGCCTGCGGAAACCGCGTTGCCGCAGTGCTTGAGACTGAGCCTTCAATGACGGTTCAGCCGGAGACCTTCGGCGACGACAGACATACCGTGGAGTTCCGCGACGTCAGCTTCAGATACTCGTCGGGCGGCGAAAACGCGCTTTCCGATATCGTCTTTACCGCCGATCCGGGGCAGACCATCGGAATAATCGGCGGAACCGGCTCCGGAAAAACGACGCTTGTAAACCTTATCTGCCGTTTCTATGACGCAACGGGCGGAGAGGTGCTTGTTGACGGCAAAAACGTGAAGTCATATGATTTCCCGACGCTGAGAAACAAGGTGGGAATCGTCCCGCAGGGCTCCTCGCTCTTCCGCGGCGATGTGAGAAGCAATATAAAGTTCGGAAACGAAAACGCCGGAGACGACGAGATCTGGGCTGCGCTTGAAGCGGCGCAGGCAAAGGGCTTTGTCTCCGAAAAGCCGGGTCAGCTTGATTTTGAGATAGAGCAGGGCGGTAAGAACCTTTCCGGCGGTCAGAGACAGCGCCTGACGGTTGCAAGAGCGCTTGTCCGCCGCCCCGAGATCCTTATCCTTGACGATTCCTCATCGGCGCTTGACTATGCGACCGACCTTGCGCTCCGTCATGCGATAAAGAATCTCGATTACAAGCCGGTCATCTTCATCGTCTCGCAGCGGGCATCGACGCTCCGCGGCTCCGATAAGATAATCGTTCTTGACGAAGGAAAAGCCGTCGGCATGGGAACGCACGACGGGCTTTATGACTCATGTCCGGTATATCGCGAGATATGCGATTCCCAGACGAAAAACCGCTGAGAGGAGGGGATTTCCGTATGAAAAAGAAGCTTTCATCCGCAGGGCTTAAAAAATCGCTTGCGTATGTTTCGCATTACAAGCCGCTCATTGTCCTCACTCTCACCCTTGCCGTTGTAAGCACGGCGGCAGCACTTATCGTCCCGGTTATCATCGGCGATACGATCGACCTCATTATCGGAAAAGACAATGTCAGTATAGCCGGAGTTGTTTCCGGGCTCTCGAAAGCCGCGATAATCTTCTGCATCGGCGGAATCGCCCAGTGGCTGATGGCAATGATAAACAATAAGATCACCTTCAGCGTCGTCCGCGACATAAGACGCGATGCCTTCGAAAAGATCCAGCGCCTTCCGATATCCTATATCGATTCCCACCCGCACGGAGACATAGTCAGCCGGATCATAGCCGATGTTGATCAGTTCTCCGACGGTCTTCTCATGGGCTTCACACAGCTCTTTACCGGCGTTCTGACGATTGCGGCGACCCTTGTGTTCATGTTCGCGATTCAGCCGGTCATCGCGGCGGTCGTCGTAGTGCTGACGCCGATGTCGCTGTTCATTGCAAATTTCATAGCCAAAAAAACCTACGGATTCTTCCGCGAACAGTCGGCTATCCGCGGCGAGCAGACAGATTATATAAATGAGATGGTCGAAAACGTAAAGACCGTCAAGGCATTCTCGAACGAGGACAGGGTGATCGGAAAATTCTCCGAGATCAACGGCAGGCTTGAAAAAAGCTCGCTCCGCGCGATATTCTTCTCGTCGCTCACTAACCCGACAACGCGGTTTGTCAATGCGGTCGTTTACGCGGCAGTCGCAGGAGCAGGCGCGATCGCGGTCATCGGAGGGGGACTTACCGTCGGCGGGCTGTCGGTGTTCCTTTCGTACGTGAATCAGTATACCAAACCCTTCAACGAGATATCCGGCGTGCTCGCCGAGCTTCAGAACGCGCTTGCCTGTGCTGAGAGGATATTTGATTTCATCTCCGCCGAATCGGAAAAGCCGGACGCTCCCGACGCGCTTGTGCTTGACGGAGTGAAGGGAAGCGTAGGAGCAAACGACGTCAGCTTCTCATACGTCCCAGACAGAAAGCTGATAGAGCATTTCAACCTCGACGTAAAGCCGGGACAGAAGATAGCAATTGTCGGTCCTACCGGGTGCGGAAAAACCACCTTCATTAACCTGCTGATGCGGTTCTATGACGTTAATTCCGGCTCGATAACGGTTGACGGACACGATATCCGCGATATAACAAGAAAGAGCCTCCGGTTAAGCTACGGAATGGTGCTTCAGGAGACATGGCTCAAGCACGGAACGGTGCGCGAGAACCTCAAGCTCGGCAGACCCTACGCGACCGACGGCGAAATGATCGACGCGGCGAAAAAGACGCACTGTCACGGCTTTATATCCCGCCTTGAAAACGGCTACGATACCGTTATATCCGAAAGCGGCGGCAATCTTTCAAACGGTCAGAAGCAGCTGCTCTGCATCGCCCGTGCGATGATATCCGATCCGCCCATGCTTATACTTGATGAGGCAACATCGTCGATAGATACCCGTACCGAGATCAGGGTTCAGAATGCCATGAAGAAGCTGATGGGCACCAGAACCTCGTTTGTCGTCGCCCACAGGCTCTCGACGATAATGGAAATGGATCTTATCCTTGTAATGAAGGACGGAAATATAATCGAACAGGGAACTCACGGTGAGCTTATGGCAAAGGGCGGATTCTATTCTGTTCTCTTCAACAGCCAGTTCGCCGAATAATACCGGAAGGACGGAGAGACACTTGGACAACAGCGAAATTCTTGATTTTATACGTGATTTCGATATCGCGGGTGTGCCGGTCGGCGCGGAGGTGTGCAATACCGGGCATATCAACCGCACCTATATCGTCACTACGGAATCGGAGCACGGCGAGGGAAAGTATATTCTTCAGCGGATAAACACGTCGGTCTTTACAAATCCCGACGAGCTTATGCACAACATTGAGAATGTCACCGCATATCTTCGCCGCGAAATTGCGGCTGAGGGCGGTGATCCGGACAGGGAAACGCTCTCGATCGTCAGATGCGGCGGAAAGCTGTACAGGACCGATGCCGATGGCGGGGTATGGAGAGTCTATGTATTTGTTCCGGGAACGCGGTCGTATGACTCGGCAGACACACCGGAGATGCTTGAAGCGGCGGGGCTTGCCTTCGGGCGTTTCCGGAAGCGGCTTTCGGATTTCCCGGCAGCAGAGCTTCATGAAACTCTCCCGCGGTTCCACGACACGGCAAAACGCTATCGCGACTTTCTGACTGCGGTAAACGAGGACAGAGCCGGACGTGCGGAATCGGTTAAAAACGAAATTGAGTTTATAAAAGCCCGCGCGGAAAAGTTTTCTTATATCACTGACAGAATTTCCGCGGGAAGGATCCCTCTGAGGGTAACGCACAATGATACTAAGCTGAATAATGTGCTTATCGACACGGAATCCGGCAAAGCCGTATGCGTCGTTGACCTTGATACCGTCATGCCGGGATCGGTGCTTTACGATTTCGGCGACGGCATACGCTTCGGAGCCTCAAGCGCCGCCGAGGACGAACGCGAGCTTGACAGGGTGTTTGTACGGCTTGATATGTTCGACGGCTTTGCAAAAGGCTTTATCGCAGGCTGCGGCGGCTCTCTCACTGATGAGGAGCTTGACGCGCTTCCGATGGGCGCTTACATAATCACTGCCGAAACCGGGATGAGATTCCTTGCCGACCACCTGAACGGCGATACATACTTTTCGATCCACCGCGAGAACCATAATCTTGACAGAGCAAGAACACAGCTGAAGCTTGTCAGCGATATGGAAACAAAGCTCGGTGATATGGAGAGAATAATCGCAAAGTACCGCTGATTTTATACATAACGGCGGCGGACGCCCCGAAAAAATAAAAAATTTGTTTTTTCTATTGACTTTCGCCGCCCGTTATGATATAATACTATGCGTTCGGTGATATGCCCCTGTAGCTCAGTCGGTAGAGCACTTGACTTTTAATCAAGTTGTCCGGGATTCGATTTCCCGCAGGAGCACCAATCTGACCCTGAAACCCGTTTTACCGGATTTCAGGGTTTTCTTATAATCCCGCTTCAGAATGTAACCGAATGACCGAATGAAAGTGAAGATAAGATGAAAATGAAACTTGTGCGGATAATTTCCGCGGTTCTGTTTGTCCTGCTCCTCTCTCCGTGCGTTTTCGCCGCGGAAAATGCGGGAACGGTATTTGAGGACATCACAAAAAACGACATATATGCCGCAGTATACGAGGCTGACATAGTTTCTCTGCGCTCTGCCCTCGACTGCGGACTGATCACCTCGCGTGAGCTTACCGGGATATATCTTGACAGGATCGAAAAGTTCGGCGTCGCAAAGAAATGCTTCATAACCCTTTGCGACAATGCCCTTGACGAGGCTGACAAACGCGATGCGGCAATTGCGGCAGGAACGGCCGAGGGCACTCTTTTCGGAATCCCGGTAGTTGTAAAGGACAACATAGAATATGCCGGTTATCCGACGACAAACGGCAAGAAAAAGGACGGCAGCGTGTCAGCGACAAACGCGGCAGTCGTTCAGTATCTTCTTGATGAGGGTGCGGTCATACTCGGAAAAACCAACATGAGCACCGAAGCTCAGGAGGCGCGCATAACCATCAGCCGCGCCGTCGGAGAAACGACCAATGCCTACGATTCCGGGATGGCAGCCGGCGGCTCTTCCGGCGGAACGGCAGTCTCTGTGTCACTGAATCTCGCCGCCGCAGGCCTCGGAACCGACACAAATGCCTCGCTGCGTTATCCCGCAGTGCTGAACGGATGCGTTTCGCTCCGCTCAACCTTTGACCTTGTTTCAAGGGAGGGGGTCATAAAGCTCAACGGAAAGCGCGACGTTGCCGGAGCAATAACCCGCACGGTTTACGATCAGGCAGTAATGCTTGATGCAATAACCGGCGGAATATACAATTTCACGAAACGGCTTGATCCCGACAGGCTGAAAGGCGCGCGCCTCGGAGTGATAAAGGAGCTGTCGTATCCCTACGGTTCTTCCGACCGCTCGTCAGCCAACTTTGATCCCGAGATTTCGGCGGCATTTGAAAATGCTCTGTCAGAGCTTACCGAGTGCGGAGCCGAAATTGTTGAAGTTTCAATGCCGCGCATCTTTTCAATGTCGGCATCCTGCAACGAAACGTATGCAAATGCCGCTGCCGCAAAGGAAAAGTTCTATGCGGCATACAGGACGCTTTTTGAATCGGAAAACCTGACCGCAGTTATATTCCCGTCATGTGTGACCGCACCGCTTTACACCGGAGTTACCTCCGACGGTGCGCTGAAGGTCTATCGGCAGACAAGCGTCACAAACCTTTCGCTGATCGCACCTCAGCTCGGTGTTCCTGAAATGACGGTACAGACCGGTCTGCACTCAAGAAATGCCGGAATGGGAATAGAATTCGCCGGGCTTCGCGGAGACGACCAGAAGATACTTGACCTTGCGTATTCCTACACCTCAAGATACGACCACCGCACGGTTCCGGAGTATGCGGAAAATCTGTACGGCGCGGCAAGATACAGCATGAGCGAAATCGTCAGCCGCTATATCGTATTCACAACACCGAAAACCTCCGGTTCTTCGTCGGTATCTTCCCCGGAAGACAGCTCCGCCAAAACGGAGAATACCGGGAGCGCCACTGTCACGGAAATCGACCGGGATCAGCCGTACCGAACTGCAAATACGGTTACGGTGATCTGCATAGCCGGCGTGTCTGTCTGCATTCTGATTTGTCTGAGCGCGAACATAAGAAACTCCCGGATGAGAAAAAGAAGGCGCAGAAACAGGCGCAGAAGATAAAATATATCCCTGATCACCAGGCCGGCAGCCGGTAATCAGGGATATATTTTACTGTGCGAATTTCAGGCTGTAGCTTTCAATTGCCGCCCGGATTATCCGGACAGCCTGTTCTCTTCCTTTGACTTCGCCGTCAACTGCCGTTGTCTTGTTTTCAAGACGCTTGTAGACCTCGAAGAAGTGGCACATTTCGTCGAAAATGTGTTTCGGAAGATCCTTGATGTCGTGATACCCGTTGTAAGTCGGGTCGTTCATCGGAATTGCGATTATCTTTTCGTCATTTCTGCCGTCGTCGATCATGGAGATGACCCCGATCGGATATGCCCTGACAAGCGTAAGCGGATCAAGGCTTTCCGAGCAGAGAAGCAGAACGTCAAGCGGGTCGTTGTCGTCTCCGTAGGTTCGCGGAATAAATCCGTAGTTTGCCGGATAGTGCGTTGAGGTGTGCAGTATGCGGTCGAGAATTATCAGTCCGGTCTGCTTGTCAAGCTCGTATTTCTTCTTGCTTCCCTTCGGAATCTCGATTACGCAGATAAAATCCTCGGGCGAGATCCTGTCGGGAGAAATGTCATGCCAGATGTTTGCCATGTGAGTATTCCTTTCGGCGGAGCGGCTTGCAGGCGGGGCAGAACCGCAGCCGGTCACAGTGTTTCAGCGGTTCTTTTTGGCTTCTTTTTTCAGTTTTTTTGCTTCGGCTTCGGCAAGCTTTACCTGCTCTATGACAGCCGCGGCTTTTTTCTTTCTCACAACTATCGGCACAACGACTGCGGCGGCAAGCGCGGCAATGACGGCGATGAGAAGTATTATATCGACTGCCACCGGGTATCTGTCACCGAAAAGTATGGATTTTGTCCTTGTGTCAAGAGTGGAGACGGCAGAGATCGCTTTTTCGCCGCCGTACTCCGCTATGTCGGAAAGGGAAGAGGAGCTGCCACCCGCCTTTATCTTCATGCTTTCCAGCTTGAGCGTTCCGTCGGAAAGAAGAGCGGCTTTGTCGGAGGAAACGGTGAGGTTTGTCCCCTGAATCAGCATTGAGTATGAGGAATAAAGCGAACCCTGCGCGTCAACGGTCACGCCGGCGCTCATGATAAGCTCCCTGACGTTGGCGGCATAGCCTTTTCCGGCTTTGAGGTTCAGAACCGCGCTTCCGGACATTGCGACCTTTGAATATTCCGCCTTGACGGCATCGGTGCCTCCGCGGACGTTGAAGGTCCCGGAGGTTATACTCAGCTTGTCGGAATTATTGGTCGAATTGCAGAGTATTCCGGTCTCCCCACCCTCAAGCGTGAGCGTGCCGTTTCCTCTGAAAATGACATTGCCGCCGATATAAAGCGCAGCTTTTGTCGCCTTTATGCGGTTGTCGCCCTTGAGAATGACAGTTGCACCGTCGGTTATCTTCAGCCCGTACTCATCCTCCGTGTCGATACGGAGGTCGGAAAGCGTCAGGGTATCCTTCGGGTTGTCCCAGAAATAGCCCTCGCCGCGCATATTCTGACGTGGGTTGAGGATGCTGACCCCTTCGGTCAGTGTTTTAGCCGCGCTGACGTTCAGGCAGGCAAAAAGCGGGACAACTATGGCAAGCGTGAGTAGGATTGCGATTCTTCTTTTGCTGTTCATGTGTTTTTTCCTTTGTCCTGTGAGTCGATAAGAAATCATTGTACAATAGAATCAATATACCACAAAAGTGTTAATAAATCAAGTACTTCAGGTGCAAAATGCCGCAAATACAGATATCCCGGCAAAGGCGCACCGCACAACCGCGAAATGCGTGCGGCTTCAGGACAATATATACCGGGCTTGAGACCGGGCGATGCATTACCGCACCGGCAAATGACTAAATATGCGTATTTCAGGGGCGAAAAGTCTACATATTGTATTCCGGTAAAGCATTTAGTCTCTGTTGCACAAAAAAACTTAATATTCTTTTAACGGTTGTGTAAAAAGTATGGTTGACAAAAGTATGAATTTGCTGTAAAATAATTATCGGTAAGAAAACAAACAGTCGATATATCTCAGATAATAAGGATTTGAAGTTTCTACCCGGTCCCGTAACAGACCGGACTATCGGCAACTGAACCGGTCATTCCCGTTCTTTTGCCGCGCAAACAGGCGGCTTTTTTGTTTTTCTTTTTATTGCGGAGGACGGAAACATGAAGATTCTTGAAGAGCGGATCATAAAGGACGGCAGGGTCCTTCCCGGAAACGTCCTTAAGGTTGACAGCTTCCTCAATCATATGATCGACGTTCCGTTTGTCTGTGAACTGGGTAAAGAATTCCGCAGGCTGTTTGAAACCTCCGGCGTCACAAAGATTCTTACGATCGAGGCATCCGGCATCGGGCTTGCCTGCCTCACGGCGCAGTATTTCGGTGTCCCTGTCGTATTCGCAAAGAAGTCAAGGACGTCAAATATTTCGTCCGAGGTTTATTCGACCCCCGTCGAATCCTACACCCACGGAAACACAAATAACGTCATCGTCTCAAAGCAGTACCTCGGCGCAGGTGACAGAGTCCTTATTATCGACGATTTCCTTGCCACGGGGAATGCGCTGAAGGGGCTTATCGAGCTTTGCCGCCTTGCCGGTGCGGATGTTGTCGGATGCGGTATCGCGATTGAAAAGCGTTATCAGCACGGCGGCGATGAGCTGAGAGCGGAAAATATAAGAGTCGAATCGCTTGCGTTGATTGACTCCATGGAAAACGGAAATATCGTTTTCTCACAGATCTGAATTACTGAAAGCGCAGCTTTCCGGCGTAGCTTTCTTTAATTAATATATTATTTTTTCGGAGGAACAATAATGTTCAGGAAAATCCTTTCCATCGCACTTGCGGCGCTTATGCTTGCAGGACTCTGCATGGCATTCGGTTCGTGCTCCAAGACCGATGACAGCTTCAAGATCGGCGTCATCCTTCTGCACGACGAGAAATCCACCTATGACCTCAACTTTATCAACGGTGTGAAAGCTGCTGCGAAAGAACTTGGTCTCAAGGACAGTCAGATTATTTTCAAGAGAAACATCAAGGAATCCAATGATTGCTATGTTGCAGCATCCGAGCTTGTCGATGAGGGCTGCTCCGTTGTCTTTGCAGACAGCTTTGGTCATGAAGATTACATCATCAAGGCTGCAAAGGAATTCAAAAATGTTCAGTTCTGCCATGCAACCGGAACAAAGGCACACACCACAACTGATGCTCCCAACTTCCACAATGCATTCGCAAGCATCTATGAGGGCAGATACCTCGCAGGCGTTGCCGCAGGTCTCAAGCTCAATGAGATGATCGAAAACGGCACCGAGATCAACGGCGTGAAGGTCACTGCTGACAACGCAAAGATCGGTTATGTCGGCGCATTCACCTATGCTGAAGTTATCTCCGGATATACCTCCTTCTACCTTGGTGCAAAGTCCGTCTGCCCGACCGTTAAAATGGACGTTCAGTTCACCGGTTCGTGGTACGATGAGACCGCTGAGAAGAACACTGCGATTTCTCTTATCGAGGGCGGCTGCAATCTCATCAGCGGACACGCTGACTCCATGGGCGCTCCCACTGCCTGCGAAGAGAAGGGCGTTCCGAACATCGCTTACAACGGCAGCACCGTTGATAAGTGCCCCAACACCTTTATCGTTTCCTCCAGAATCGACTGGGCTCCCTACTTCAAGTATATCTGCGAGCAGGCTATGTCCGGAAAGACCATCGACACCGACTGGACCGGAACTCTGAATACCGGTTCTGTTGCTCTTACCGATATAAACGAAAAGGTAGCTGCCAAGGGTACCAAAGCTAAGCTTGACGAGGTCAAGGCTAAGCTCATCAGCGGTGAGATCAAGGTGTTTGATACCAGCACATTCACTGTTGACGGCAAGACCGTTGAGAGCTTCATGGCCGATGTCGATACCGACGACAGCTTCACTCCCGATAAGGAAGTCGTAAAGGATGGCGCGGTTCTTGAGTCCTACTATCGTTCTGCACCTTACTTCACTCTTCAGATAGACGGAATTACTCTTCTTAACAACAAGACTTAATTATCTCAGCCCGATTATATCGGATGAGAAAAGCGGAGATTATTGACTTCCTCCGCTTCCCGAACCGAGGGGCTCACGCTTTTATGGCGCGAGCCCCTCAAATGGGTGTAATAACCGTAATTCCGGAGCGGTTTCCGGAATTATATAAACCAACTCAAGACAATCCCGGAGGAAAAACAGTGAGTAAAACAGCAGCGCTGGAACTTAAAAACATTTCCAAGAGCTTCGGCAGTGTCGTCGCGAACAAAAACGTCGATCTCACACTTTACAAGGGCGAGATACTGGCGCTTCTCGGCGAGAACGGAAGCGGCAAAACCACGCTCATGAATATGATAGCCGGAATTTATTATCCCGACGAGGGACAGATTTTCGTTGACGGCAAAGAGGCAGTGATAAGCTCACCGAAGGACGCTTTCGGGTACGGAATCGGTATGATCCACCAGCATTTCAAGCTCGTTGACGTTTTTTCCGCGAGCGAGAATATCATACTCGGCGTAAAGGACGGCAGGAAGTTCAATATTAAGAACGTCAATGCCACCGTCGGCGAGATCTGCCGCAAATACGGCTTCAATATCGATCCGAAAAAGAAAATATACGAAATGTCCGTCTCGGAAAAGCAGACGGTTGAAATAATAAAGGTCATTTATCGCGGCGCGGAGATACTCATCCTCGACGAGCCGACGGCGGTTCTGACCCCTCAGGAGTCAGGGAAGCTCTTCGATATCCTCCGCAAAATGCGCGAGGACGGGAAATCGATAATTATCATCACCCATAAGCTCCATGAGGTGCTTTCGATCTCCGACCGGGTTGCGGTTCTGAGAAGAGGCGAACACATCGCGACCGTCAACACCGCCGAAACAAACGAGTCGGAGCTTACCGAGATGATGGTCGGCAAGAAGGTCACGCTGAATATCGCAAGAAGCGAGCCGGTCAATCCCCGTCTCCGTCTCAGCGTCAAGGGCGTCACCGGTACCGATGCCGACGGGATCAAGGTGCTTGACAATGTTTCCTTCTCGGTCAATTCCGGTGAGATCCTCGGAATCGCCGGTATTGCCGGAAGCGGTCAGAGAGAGCTTCTTGAGGCAATTGCCGGACTTCAGCATATCGATTCCGGCGAGATCACATACATATCCCGTAAAACCGGCGAGAGCGTCAACCTCCGCGACAAAACCCCGCTTCAGATACGCGATCTTGGCGTGCGCCTTTCCTTCGTTCCGGAGGACAGGCTCGGCATGGGTCTTGTCGGAAACATGAATATCACCGACAACATGATGCTCCGCAGCTACCAGAAGGGCAAGTCGATGTTCCTTGACAGGGAAAAGCCGAAGGCGCTTGCCGAGGAGATAATAAAGAGCCTCGAGGTCGTCACCCCCGGACTTACAACGCCGGTAAGACGTCTCTCCGGCGGAAATGTCCAGAAGGTGCTTGTCGGACGCGAGATCGCGTCGTCTCCGTCGGTGCTGATGGCGGCTTACCCGGTCAGAGGACTTGACATAAATTCGTCTTATATGATATACAATCTTCTGAACAAGCAGAAGGAAAACGGAGTGGCGGTCATCTTTGTCGGAGAGGACCTTGACGTTCTTATCGAGCTTTGCGACAGGATCATGGTCATCTGCGGCGGAAAGATAACCGGCATCGTTGACGGCAGGACTGCAGTCAAGGAAGAGATCGGACTGCTTATGACAAAACACGAGCCGGCTGAGTATACGGCAGAAGAGGGGAAAGAGTGAGTATCATGGCAAAGGAAATCAACAAAACACACCGTGAACCCCTGTTCCACGTTCTCAAGCGTCCGTCAATATCCTTCGGCAAGGCGCTTTTCATCCGCATTGCGGCAATTCTTATCGCTTTTGTCGTCTGCGCTCTTATTTCCGGAGTTCTTGTCAATAACGCAACCCCGGTTTCCTTCTTCGAATCGGTGTTCAAAGGCTCGTTCGGCACCACAAGAAAGATATGGAAGCTGTTCAAGGACATTTCCGTCCTGCTGTGCATATCCCTTGCGATAACCCCTGCGTTCCGGATGAAATTCTGGAATATCGGTGCCGAGGGACAGGTGCTTGTCGGAGCACTTGCCTGCGCCGCCTGTATGTACTACCTCAACGGCAAGGCATCGGATCCCGTTATTATCATCTGTATGTTTGCGGCATCGGTTCTTGCCGGAATGGTGTGGGCAGGAATCCCCGCGCTGTTCAAGGCTCAGTGGAACACGAACGAGACGCTGTTCACGCTTATGATGAACTATATAGCCACATACCTTGTCGCGTATTTCCTCATCAAGTGGACACCGAACGGCTCAAGCTCGCTCGGTATCCTTCCGGCAGGTCATCTTCCCAGGCTCGGGCATGAATATCTGCTTATAATAGTCTCGGTCGCGCTCCTTACCGTGCTGGTTCATATCTATCTGAATTACAGCAAGCACGGCTATGAGATCTCTGTTGTCGGCGAGAGCGAAAAGACTGCCAAATACATCGGCATTAACGTAAAAAAGGTCATAATCAGAACCATGCTGTTCTCGGGAGCGCTCTGCGGTATTGCGGCATTTCTGATTGTCGGCGGGCTTGACCACACCGTTACCGAAAACACCGTCGGCGGTCTCGGATTCACCGCTATCATGGTATCATGGCTGGCAAAATTCAAGCCGTTCAACATGATATTCACCTCTTTACTCATAGTGTTCCTCAAGCAGGGCGCGGCTCAGCTTTCGCAGGACTTTGACATAAGCTCGGCTTTCCCGAACATCGTCGTCGGAATAATCCTGTTCTTCGTCATCGGCTGTGAGTTCTTTATCAATTACAGAATCGCCCGCCGCAGTTCCGCAAAGGAGGCAAAATAATGAATAACGTCTGGTCAATGATAATCAACTATCTGCTCAGCGCAGTTTCACTCGGAATGACCTTCCTTTACGGCTCGACAGGTGAGATACTGACGGAAAAATCCGGTCACCTCAACCTCGGAATTCCCGGAATCATGTGCTTCGGAGCCGCCGGCGGCTGTATCGCTCTTGAGCTTATGAGCGGTTCGATCGGCAAAACCCCGGCATTCATTATTGTCGTCATCGGAATACTTGCTTCTTTCCTTGCCGGCGCGCTTATGGGTCTGCTTTACTGCTTCCTCACCGTTACGCTTCATGCCAATCAGAACGTGACCGGACTTGCCCTCACAACCTTCGGCGTCGGCGCGATGGAGTTTGCAATGTCAAAGATCGTTGACTCAAACTACCTAAGGGCGCTTCCGTTCTTCAGATTCCCCTTCGCAAAGAGCCAGACTTCCGCGAAATATTGCGGAGTAATGTTCTTCCTTGCGATAATAATAGCGCTTATCGCGTCGTTTGTCCTTCTGAAAACCAGAGTAGGACTTCACCTCCGCGCGGTTGGCGAAAATCCCGCAACTGCAGACGCCGTCGGCATCAACGTTTTCAGATACAAGTACGTCGCGACCTGCGTCGGAAGCGGAATTGCCGGACTCGGCGGTCTGTATTACATTATGGATTACTCCGGTTCCCAGGAATCCTACCTCAGCATCGAGCCCATGGGATGGCTTGCGATCGCGCTTGTCATCTTCGCGCTGTGGAAGCCGCATATAAGCACAATCGGCTCTGCCGTGTTCGGTGCGCTCTTTGTAGCCGGTTCATATATCCCCGCGATACGCGAGCTTCACGTCAGTATGAGCTCCACCCCCCTCCTCAAGATGCTTCCTTACGTCTTTACGGTCATCGTCCTTATAGTGATAAGCATCAGAAACAAGCGCGAGAATCAGCCTCCCGCCGCTCTCGGACTCAATTACTACCGCGAGGATAGATAACAGACCGCTGAATAAATTAACACTGCCGTACCCCAAAAACCGGGATACGGCAGTTGCTGTTTTTCTTCTGTATTTAATCCGGATATTTCTCCCCGACACCGGCAGCTACCGATTCCATGACCCGGCTGATATATCCTGCCCAGACAAGCGAAGCGGCTGATGCAAATATCTGATACACCGGAACGGTATACAGCAGCAGATATGCCACAGCGGTCGAAACTATCACAAGTACCGCGCCGATCCTGAAGGCAAGCCCGGTTTTCAACGCAAGTTCCTCTCTGCTCCGGCTTTCCGACGGGAGGGAATTGTCACTGCCGGTATGCTCTCTTACGGTTTTCTTAAGTATTTCGCCGATCCGGATAAGAAGAACCGCAAAAATCACGCAGGATGCCAGCCGTAATACTGCCGGGACAGTGAACTGAAGATAAAGTCTCTTTATGCTCAGCACCGCCTGCTGCTGATGGAGTACACAGAATACCAACGTGGCGATGAATGAGACAGCCGATAAAACGGATGAAATGACAGAGAGCTTTTTCAGCTTCCTTACCGGAGAACCGTACAGCACCTCCGCCTGCTTTGAAACAAAAATCATAAGCACCGAGGCAACAACAAGCGGCAGAACCGGAATTCCGTCAATGCAGAAGGGAACAGTAAAGAACGCCGCGATTTTTATATACAGCGTCAGATTCGGCACGGCCTTTTTCACCGTTCCGGCGACAGTGACCCGAACCTCCGAGAGCCGTCGCGTGATGTCAAGTGTAAGAGCTTTGTTCCTTTTCAGAGCCCCGAACACACGTGAGATGCAGATAAGCCACACAAGACCGAGGATAAGACCGACGGCAAGACATATCATGACAAGCACCGATTTGTACGGCGCAAGCGGATAGACCGCGCCGTCCTCCTGTATGATGTACAGATAGACAAGCTCCGGTGCAAGCGCGAAAAATGACCTCAGAGTAAGAAATGCCGCCGTAAATCCGCCTGCCGCCCGGAATCCTGAGGAAAGCGATACTCCGGCAAATTCAGCCGAATCTGAAACAGTCTCCCACAGTCCGGAAAACGCGGGAATTGCGAAAATCAGCTCCAGAACGGCAAAAACCAGCGTGAACAGCATATAGAACGACGGATCGGACGACGCAACCGATATCATCGGTATAAGGGCTACAGCCTTTACCGCCGAAACCGCAAGATATCTTGAGAAATTCCGGTAAGACTCCTCTGCCGTCGCCGAAACCGACGTCATCGGTCTGAATCCGCGCATTATCAGGATTATTCCGATGAAATCCGGCAGAATGTCAAGAATGTTGACCTCCGGATTGAAGAGGAAGAACAGCCCGGTAATTATCAGTGAATAGTTCATAATTATTTTTCTTCTCCGACAGATAAGGGGCTTCTGCAGATGCTGCAAAGCCCCCTGTTTTTTATCAGCCCCGGTTTATTCGGCTGATGAGTCGTTTATTCCGCAGCATTTTTTATACTTTTTGCCGCTTCCGCAAGGGCAGGGATCGTTTCTGCCGACCTTCTGAGCCTTTTTGAGCACGACCGGCTTCTTCTTTATCGGTCCGGCTCCTTCAAAGCTCGCTCCGGTGACCTTTGCGACCTCGACGCGTTTTATCTCCTGACGCCTCGGCTGAACCGAGAGAAGCATTCTCACGGTATCCTCACGTATTGAGGCGATCATTGCATCGAACATATCGGCGGCGGCGATACGGTATTCGCTTATCGGATTTCTCTGTGCATAGGCATTCAGTCCGACGCTGCCCTTAAGATCCTCCATAGCCTCAAGGTGGTCCATCCACTTTTCATCGACATTGCGGAGAAGGAGAACGCGCTCGATTTCGCGCATCTGCTCGGTGCCGAAGATTTTCTCCTTTTCGGCGTAAAGCGCCTTCGCTCTCTTTTCAAGCTCCTCTTTGATGTTATCCGGAACAACATTCGAAAGCTCCTCGTCGGTATATCTGAAATCGCCGTCGTTGCAGAGGGTTCCGAGGAAGTAGTTGCGGAGCTCGTCAAATTTCCAGTCGTTCGGCGCCTCGGGATTGACGCAGAGATTGACCTCGTCGTCAACGACTGTAGTGATCATATCCGTCATCTTGTCATGCAGGTCACAGCCGTCAAGCACCTCGCGGCGCTGCTTGTATATGACCGTTCTCTGCTGATTCATAACGTCGTCGTAGCTGAGGACGTTCTTTCTGCGGGCAAAGTTGTTGTCCTCAAGCTGTTTCTGTGCGTTCTCGATGGAATTGGAGAGTATCCTCGCCTCGATAGGCTGGTCGTCCTCAAGTCCGAGCCGCTCAACCATTCCGAGTATCCGTTCACTTCCGAACAGTCGCATGAGATCGTCGTCAAGCGAGAGGAAGAAGCGCGATTCTCCGGGGTCGCCCTGACGTCCGGAACGTCCTCGGAGCTGGTTGTCGATACGGCGGCTTTCGTGTCTTTCGGTACCGATTATGAACAGACCGCCTGCGGCTTTTATTTTTTCCGCTTCCGGCTCGATCTCGCGCTTGTACCTGTCAAACAGCTCGCGGAACACCTTGCGCGCCGCAAGAACCTCCTCGCTCACCGAGGTTGACGAGCCGATCGCAAGACCGACAACATCCTCGTCGTAGCCCTGCTTCAGCATATCCTGTTTTGCCATAAACTCGGGGTTTCCTCCGAGCATGATATCGGTGCCTCGTCCCGCCATGTTCGTCGAGATGGTAACGGTTCCGTACTTACCGGCTCCGGCAACTATCTCGGCTTCTTTTTCATGATATTTTGCGTTGAGGACGGTGTGCTTTATGCCCTCGCGCCTGAGCAGCTTTGAAAGCTCCTCGGATTTCTCGATGGAAACGGTACCGACAAGTACCGGCTGACCCTTTTCGTGGCACTCTATGACCTGATTTATGATGGCGTCGTACTTGCCCTTTTTGTTCTTGTAAACAACGTCGTGGTGGTCGATCCTGATCATCGGCTTGTTCGTCGGGATCTCGACGACGTCAAGGTTGTATATCTCCCTGAACTCGTTCTCCTCGGTAAGCGCGGTACCTGTCATGCCGGAGAGCTTCTTATACATTCTGAAGTAGTTCTGGAAGGTTATCGTTGCAAGAGTTTTGTTCTCCTTCTCGATCTTGACGTGTTCCTTTGCCTCGATAGCCTGATGCAGACCGTCGGAATAGCGTCTGCCGAACATCATACGTCCGGTAAAGCTGTCAACGATGATGATCTGACCGTCCTTGTTGACGTAATCGACGTCCTTCATCATGACGCCGTGCGCCTTAATCGCCTGATTTATGTGATGGGACAGGGTGGTATTCTCGGGATCGGAGAGGTTTTCGATGTTGAAGAACTGCTCCGCCTTCTTTACGCCTGCCTCGGTAAGAACCGCGGTCTTTGCTTTTTCATCGACAATATAGTCGGCATCAAGTGTGTCGGTTGATTCCTTGCTGTCGATCTCCTTTATCCTGAACTGACGGAGCGTGCGGACGAAAGCGTCGGCTCTGTCATAAAGGTCGGTGGACTTTTCGCCCTCGCCGGAGATGATAAGCGGGGTTCTTGCCTCATCGATGAGTATCGAGTCAACCTCGTCAACGATGGCAAAAGCGTGTCCGCGCTGTGTGAGACGCTCCTTGTAAATGACCATGTTGTCGCGGAGGTAGTCGAAGCCGAACTCGTTGTTGGTTCCGTATGTGATGTCGGCGTTGTAAGCCTTCTGCTTCTCCTCCTTTGTCTGGTCGTGGACTATAAGCCCGGTTGTAAGGCCGAGGAAGCCGTAGACGCGTCCCATTTCCTCGGCGCCGAGTCCCGCAAGATATTCGTTGACCGTGACGATATGAACGCCCTCGCCGGTGAGCGCATTAAGGTAAGCGGGAAGGGTAGCGACAAGCGTTTTTCCTTCACCTGTTTTCATCTCGGCAATGCGCCCCTGATGAAGAATGATGCCGCCCATAAGCTGAACGCGGAACGGACGTTTGCCGAGGACACGGTCGTCAGCCTCTCTTATGACGGCAAAAGCGTCGGGGAGAATGTCGTCTGTCGTCTCTCCGTCGGCAAGGCGCTTTTTGAGCACATCGGTCATAGAGCGCAGCTCTTCGTCGGACATAGCCCTGTACCTGTCCGCAAGATTCTCGATAGCGTCAACCGTCGGGATGATCTTCTTTATCTGCCGCTGGCTGTATGTTCCGAAAATTTTGGTTATAAGGCCCATTTAAGTAATCCTTTCGTATCCTGTAAAGACCTGAAGTCTGTGATATTCTTAATCCAAACCATTATACACCAATTCCGTCCGAATTGAAAGGACATTTTGTAAATATTATAAGATTTCAGAAAATTTTTTTACAAATGAAGTCGGACGCGCTGGCGTTTGAGAAAAAAATCGTGTATAATTTATGTAATAAGTGAAACTGTTCCGCAAAAGCCGGCACTTATTATAATGAACGGAGGTAATTCAAGATGACTTTAGTCTGCGCAGACAAAGAAGCCTGTGACGAGCGGTTCTCGCTTGTCTATGAGATGACCTACAACGAAATACGGAAATATGCCTCCTGCAGATGCGGCGACCCGCAGCACCTGCCCGATCTGCTTCAGGAGATCTATCTCGAATACTACCGCACGTTAAGACGCAAGGGCTGTGCCTACGTCCGCGACGACAGGGCGCTTCTCATGAAGATCGCCTCACGCCGCGCCATGCGGTACTATACGCTGAAGCAGCGGATGAGGCTGCTTGTGCCGATTCAGGCTGCCGGCGAAAACGACAGCGTGACCGACACCGACATTCCCGACCCGTTCTCGCTTGAGGACGCCGTCATTACCGCCGAAGACTCCGGAAATATCACAAGGGAGATATCGCATCTCCCGGCAGAGACCCGGAAAATAATATACCTGTATTACGCCGAGGATATGAAGCTTCCGGAAATCGCCGCGGCGATGAACATGAAGCTGTCAACCGTCAAGACAAAGCTCTATCGCGGCGTGAATAAGGTCAGAAAAAATGTTTGCGAGGAAAGGAGTAAATGATAATGAAAAATTTCAGCGATCAATTCAGAAAAACAGTAAATGATATGAAGCCGGATAAGTCTGAGATACGTCATTCGGTTCTGAACGGCGGCACAAACAGAAAAACCGTTCATGTGCATCAGGGGTTCGGACAAAAGTTCGGCACACTGCTTACGGCAAGCCTGTCGTTCCTGCTTGTGCTCGGAATAATCGTCGGAGGAGGTCTGCTCCGCGGAATGAAGAAGCCGCTTTCTCCCGGCGGCATTGATTCCGTAAGCGACAGCGTATCCGGCATCATCGAAATTCCGGATCCGACGCCTGACACAGAAACTGTGATCCCGTCCTCCGGAACAGAATATCCGGACATAACATATGAGACTGTCACCGAGCCAATTGAAATTTGCCCCACCGACACTACAGGAACGGTTGATCCGTCTGACACCCAACCCGATGTCCCGACCGATCCTGAGATACCGGTCGGTTCTCAGCCCGTTGATCCGCCTGACAACGACCCCGATATCGTGTTCTCGTATGATCCGATCGATGACTTCGGAACAGATGTGCTTGATGAGGTAAAAGTTATCGACAGCTTTACTGTGGCAATCAATGATTGGGAGGTTTCAAGTTCGATGAGTATCTTTTTCGATGCACTTTACACCGTCGGTGGCGTCGAAAAAACCGGTACGATGTTTGTTGTACTCGGCAGCGGGGTGCCTCTCGGAGAAGATTATATTCCGGACATATACCTGATCATGTATGATCCCGAAACCGAAACTGTTGTTGCGGCTAAGAAGTGGCTGATGGCAGGCGGCATATTTGTCAACAGCGACATTCCCGGAACCTTCCTTGTAGCCGGGGTAAGCTACGATCTGTCAGACGATGTTTACGGATATTTCGGAGTATATCGGGTTACCGACAGCGTGACAGGCAAGCCTGAATTCGTGCTCGATCACAGCTACGATTCCTGCAGAATTCATCAGATAACGCTGCCCCCTGATGGCTTGACCCCGGAAGACGTATTTGCTGAACATCTACGGAACAAAAAGTACAACGAAAATTACTGGCAGAGGCTTAACAAGCTGACAGAAGGCGAAGAATTCGGTGAAATACTCGATATGTACGGCGGAATATGGTGCAAGGCAGCAGAAACTACATGCACACCGGAGTACAGAAGAAAAATGTCCGATATCGATTTAAGTGCTTTTTCAGATATTTCCCGCATACCGTATTCCTTCGGCAAGAATTAAAACCTGACCCTCAAAAATGGGGTGTTAAAAAACTCATACCGGGTTTTTTACAGCCCCATTTTTATTCCGGCATTGACAAGCGCGGAGTTAAGTGTTACAATAGGAAGTACAGAAAAATACTGACTTATTAAGGAGTGATATAATGCTTAACGATATCATCACCGGGAAAAAGGAGCTTTTCGCCGCAGGTGTCAATACCGAGCTGCGCGCGCAGAAGAATCTGACGAGATACGTCACGCTTCTCAACGGAAACCTCGTCGGCAACGTAAGAAACGAAACAGCCGGCGTTTCCTGCCGTGTCTATCAGAACGGGGTCTACGGCTTTTCGTCAACCGCCGAGCTGTCTGACGACGCGGTAAGAGCCGTAATAAAAGCCGCCTCCGAAAATGCGGAGTTCATGTCAGAACACGCGGGAAAAGGCAAGGGAATGCTCCCTCACCTTGATTCCGGAAACAGCCGCACGGTTTATGAGCTGTGCGACACGGAGCAGAAGACCTATATCGGATTCGCAAAGGAGATCGACGCGTATATCTCAACGAAGTATCCCGACCTGCTCAGCCGGGGTGTTTCGGTCAGAGCCGATTCAATGGAAAAGCTCATCGCGGTTTCCGACGGATTTGATTCGCATTCGGTAATGCCGAGAAGCTATATTTACGTTTTCCTCACTGCCGAAACTCCCGACGGAAAACCGGTCGAGATGTACGAGGTGTTCGGAAAGGGCGCGACCTTCGACCGCAATTTCACATCTCCCGCCGATCTGTACGAAAGGATCGACAGGCTTTACCGGCGGCTGAAAGAAAAGTGCGAGGGTGTTTATGCCGAAGCCGGCGAAAAAACCGTTATCCTCGGCGGCATTCTCTCCGGAATGCTGGCTCACGAGGCTGTCGGTCATACAGTTGAGGCTGACCTTGTCCTCGGAGGCTCGGTCGCGGCGCACTCTCTCGGCAGACGCGTCGCGTCAGAGCTTGTCACGCTTATCGACTACGCGCACACCGCATTCGGGAAGCCGGTTCCGCTCCCCATCTACGCAGACGACGAGGGAACAAAGACAGAGGACGCGGTCCTCATCCGCAACGGCATCCTTACCGGCTATATGAACAGCCGCGAGACAGCGGAACACTTCGGAATGAACCCCACCGGCAACGCAAGAGCATTCCTGTTCTCCGACGAGCCGCTTATCAGAATGAGAAACACCGCGATTCTCCCCGGAAGCTCAAAGCTGGAGGAAATGATCGCCTCGGTAGACGACGGATATTATCTCCTTGACACAAACAACGGTCAGGCTGATACAACCGGAGAATTCATGTTCGGAATCACCGGCGGATATGAGATAAAGAACGGTAAACTCGGAAGAGCCATCCTTGACACCACGATCTCCGGCGTCGCATTTGAAATGCTGAAGACCGTCGACATGGTCTCAGACGAGGTCATCTGGGCAAGTTCCGGAATGTGCGGAAAGAAACAGCCCATGCCGGTCGGAATGGGCGGTCCCGCGCTCCGCTGCAAGGTCACGGTCGGCGGAAGATGAGAAAGGCGGCGAATGACATGGATAATCTTAAGAATATTGCAAACCAAGCCCTTGAGGCTCTTAAAACAGCAGGTGCCGAAAAAGCGAAATGCGACGTCGGCTTCTCGGAAACACACGAATTCAACGTTGACGGCGGAAAATTCAGCCTTTTCAGAACGCTTTTCGACAAGCATCTTGTAATGACCGCCATCAAAGCCGGCAAAAAGGGAAGTGTCAGACAGAACTGCTACGATCACGAAACAATAGTTTCAGCCGCAGAAGCCTGCCTTGCAACCGCGGAATCATCCCTCCCCGATGAGGCATGGGATATCGCCCCGCTTGGGGAGAACCGCGACTTTGAATACGGCGCGGTCAAGCCAGATCTTGATAAATTCTTCTTCCGCTGCCGCGAGCTTATGGACGACATTTCGGAAAGATACCCGAAGGTCATCGTTGAGCAGATGATAATGACCCACCGCGAGACGACCTCCGTTCACGCCAATACAAACGGTGTTGTTTTCGGCGAGCACTGCGGCAGCTACTCGGTCGAGATCATGTTCAGCGCACATGAAGGCGAGCTTGCCTCATCCTTCTCAGGCTCATATTTCAAGACCGATAACCTTGATACACGCTTCATCGACTGCGCGGGCGTCGCAAAGGATCTTGCCGATATCGAAAAGCAGATAACCACCCGCACGCTTGACGGAAAGTTCAGCGGTGTCATGATCCTTACCCCCGGATGCCTCAGAGAGTTTCTCTCATTCGCTCTCGGCAGCTTCACCGGCGAGGTCGGGCTTCTTGAGGGAACCTCCCCGTGGAAGGACAAGCTCGGACAGCAGGTCGCAGATACGTCGATAACCGTCTCCGACGTCCCGTCCGACCCGCGCATAATCTGCGGAGAGAAGGTCACGGCAGACGGCTTTGCGGCGGAGGATTACAGCATTATAAAGGACGGTATCCTCGAATCCTTCATGATCTCCCAGTACGTTGCGAACAAGACCGGGTTCCCGAGAGCAAAGAACACCTCCGGAAGCATCATCATGAAGAACGGTGAGAAGCCGCTTGACGAAATAATCGCCGGGATCGACAAGGGTATCGTTGTAGGACGCTTCTCCGGCGGTCAGCCCTCGTCAAACGGTGACTTCTCCGGTGTCGCAAAGAACAGCTTCCTTGTCGAGAACGGAAAGATAACCGATGCGCTTTCAGAAACGATGATAAGCGGAAACCTTGCCGATATGCTGAACAGTGTTTACGGCATTTCATCCGAAACGGTTGCCGACGGCTCAAGCGTCCTGCCGTATGCTGCATTCTCCGGAATTACCGTCTCCGGAAAGTAATCAGAAACAGTTGACAAAGCGATTTCCCCGCCGCTCGTCCGGGTCGGCGGGGAATTACAGTCAGAGAAAATCGGAAAAACAATGAATCCCAGAATCAACCGCTACATAAAAAGACGCCTGAGAAACCGTACCGTAATCACAGTTATCTGCACCGCAGTTGTCATTTCGCTCACAGCCGGGGTGCTTTATTATACAAAACTGCGCAAAAACCTTTTTTCAAAGAATATTTATCCGGGGAACAATTCGCCGCTTGCCCGCACGACCGACAGCAGCGAATCACTTATCTACTGAGTCGATTTTTTCGGACTGCTCGATACTTACCTTCCGAAAGCGCTTGAGGACCTTAACATATTTACCCCGACACGGATGAGGTTGTTTATACCGAGGGCATAAAGCTGATCGACGCATACCGCAGTGAGATATATACGATCCTGAAATACGACGACTGGGCGTCTGAGATCGACAGACTGACTGCATATATTTGTGAAGCAAATGCACTTCCGGTGCCGGAATTCAAAGAAAGACTTGCCGCGTCCCTGCGGCTGGTTCTGAGAGCTGCCGATATAAACGTAAGTCCGGTGTGTCAGCTTCCGGAGTACCCGAACGGATGCGAGGCGGCATCGGCAGTCTCGCTTCTGAATACTGCCGGGATAAAGATAACGCTGAAAGAGTTCGTTGACAGCTGTCTTCCGAAAGCCGACGTTCATATATCATTCGGCTGTATGTTCGGTCCCGACCCGAAAAAGTTCTATGCCGGAAATCCTGATGCCGGAAAGGGCGGCTGGGGCTGCTACGCTCCGGTGATCGTGAAAGCGATCGAAGCCCTTCCTGACGGTATTCCCGGAAACCGCCGTGCCGTTGATCTTTCCGGAACGGAATTTGACGGGATAACCAATCTCCTCTGTCTCGGCATCCCTGTTGCAATATGGGTAACGACCGACTTCGGACCGGTAAGCGGCTATTATCAGTGGCAGAGCGAGGACAAGACAGAAACCTTTGTCTACCCCGCAAACCAGCACTGCGTCGTTCTCTGCGGCGTTACACCGGATTTTGACGAGGGATACATCAGATATACCTGTCTCGATCCCCTTACCGGAAAAACCGTTTCTGTTCCGGCAAAAAAACTGTCCGGTTGCTTTGAATCGATGGGGAAGCAGGCTGTCGCACTGATACCCAACGGCTTGAATGTCGGCTTTGCCGTTTCTCAGAAGTACGGGAATATGAGTCTGACTTCAATTGACATCGGCGGCAGATATCCCGCTTATGAATATCCGCAGGACGAATACCACTGATCAAAAAAACTCTCCCGATGAAGGAGAGTTTTTATTATGCTTCAGCTGTTCCAGACAAACCCCGACGTCAGCAGGTGAACACCGTTTTTCGAGACCGTGAGAAGTCCTGTCTCGCAGTCTGCGGCTTTTTCGGTTTCATCCGGAAATCTGACCTTACAGACGCATTTTTTGACAGTTGTGACAAACGGAATGTGTCCCGCCATCACCGCAAGGTCGCCGCCCGCACCTCTTAACGAGAGAAAAACCGCGTCACCGTCAAAAACGGTCCCGGAAGGGGTCGAAACTGTCAGATGATATTCGTTCATATTCTGTCTGTCCTTTCACCGGAAGTGTCAGTTTTCGCCCCTGCGCGCTTTTTCGACCGCTTCCTCAATCGATCCGACATAGAGGAAAGCCGATTCCGGAAGATCGTCGTGCTTTCCGTCAATGATCTCGGCAAAACCGCGCACCGTTTCCGAAAGCGGTACGTACTGCCCCGGGAAGCCGTTGTACTGCTCCGAAACATGAAGCGCCTGAGACAGGTACTTCTGAACCTTGCGCGCGCGTGAAACGGTCAGCTTGTCGTCCTCGCTCAGCTCATCCATTCCCATTATGGCAATGATGTCCTGAAGCTCGTTGTACCTCTGAAGAAGCCTCTGAACCTCCTTTGCCACACGGTAATGCTCCTCGCCGACAACATCGGGGGAGAGCATACGGCTTGACGAGGCAAGCGGATCGACAGCAGGGTAGATCCCCTGTGAAGCTATCGCGCGGCTGAGAACGGTGGTAGCGTCAAGGTGGGCAAAGGTCGTTGCGGGCGCCGGGTCGGTAAGGTCGTCAGCCGGCACATATACCGCCTGAACAGAGGTTATCGAGCCGCGCTTTGTCGAGGTGATCCTCTCCTGAAGCGCGCCCATTTCGGTTGCAAGCGTCGGCTGATATCCGACGGCGGAAGGCATTCTTCCGAGAAGCGCCGACACCTCGCTTCCTGCCTGAGTGAATCTGAAAATATTGTCAATGAAGAGCAGAACGTCCTGTCCCTCTCTGTCGCGGAAATACTCCGCCATCGTAAGTCCCGAAAGCCCGACGCGCATTCTTGCTCCCGGCGGCTCGTTCATCTGACCGTAGACAAGTGCGGTTTTTGCAAGGACGCCGGACTGCTTCATTTCGTTGTACAGGTCGTTTCCCTCGCGGGTTCGCTCTCCGACACCGGTAAAGACGGAAATGCCGCCGTGCTGTGTTGCGATATTGTTGATAAGCTCCATGATAACGACGGTTTTGCCGACTCCGGCACCGCCGAAAAGACCGATCTTTCCGCCCTTGCAGTACGGGCAGATGAGGTCAATGACCTTGATCCCGGTTTCGAGAATTTCAGCCGATGAAGCCTGTTCCTCATATGATGGAGGGGCGCGGTGGATGTCCCAACGCTCGCAGTCTGCGGGTGCGGGTTTTTCGTCGACAGGATCTCCGAGGACGTTGAATATTCTGCCGAGGGTGTTCTCGCCGACCGGAACGTTTATCGCGCGTCCGGTATCGACGGCTGGCGTACCTCTTACAAGTCCGTCGGTGCTGCTCATGGCGATACAGCGGACGACATTGTCGCCGATGTGCTGTGCCACCTCCACGACCAGTCTCTTGCCGTGATTGTCTATCTCAAGGGCGTTGAGCAGCCTCGGAAGCTCACCCTCGCCGAAACGGACGTCAACAACAGGTCCGATGACCTGTGTGACCCTGCCGGTATAATGGCTTTGTGTTTCGCTGTTCATAATGACGTTTCACTTTCTCATTGATTTTCCGCGCCGGCAACGATCTCGGTTATCTCCTGAGTGATCGAGCTCTGGCGCGCTCTGTTGTAGCTGAGGTTCAGTCTGTCTATCATTTCCGATGCGTTCTTTGTTGCCGAATCCATCGCGTTCCGCCTTGCATAAAGCTCGGAAAGAAAGCTCTTTCTGATCTCCGCGCATATGACCGCGGTCAGATAATCCGGTATTGCCGAATTCATGACCGTTTCGGCGTCCGGCTCAAATACAGTCTGCGTGCTGCCGTTTCCGTCTCTTTCAAGCGGAAGGACGGTCTTTATCTCCGCCGTCTGCGTAAGCACGTTCACCGGTCTTGTTCCGAGAACCTTCACAGCCCGGTATTCTCCGGCGGCAAATTTTTCGGTTATTGCTCCGGAGATTTCACGGATACCGTTGTCGGTCAGCTTTTCCGATGAACGGAACACGTTATCAAAAAGAGATATGCCGTGATGTACGCAGTAATCGTATATTCTCCTTCCGACAGGCAGAACCGCGGCATCGGTTTCCGCAATTTCGGCGGTAAGCAGCTTTATTATGTTTGAATTATAGCCGCCGGCAAGCCCTCTGTCCCCGGCAACGGCGACAATCAGCGTTTTTCCGCTCTCCTTCGGGGCGACAAACACAGAGCCGGCGGTTTCCGGCGACACAATATCGTGCATTGCCGCACATACCGCATCGGAATAGGACGAAGCGCCGGATGCGGCTTCTGCGGCTCTTTTGATTTTTGACGACGCAACAAGCTGCATTGCTTTCGTGACGTGCAGTGTCGAGTCAATGCTGCGTATGCGGTTTTTTATCGATTTGATGTCTGCACCCATATCAGTTTCCGGACACCCCTTTCGTCAGAACCGGATTCAGAGTTCACCTGAAAAGCGCGAGGTGAATCCGGACACGGCATGGTCAAGCTCTTCCTTGTCCTCATCGCTGTAACTGCCTGCGGCAAAGCGGCAGAGAAGCTCCGCGTGCTCGTCGCTCATGAAGGAATACAGCTCATGCTCGTATTTCCTGACGTCGGTAAGAGGAACGTCGTTCATATAACCGTTTACCGCAGCGTAAATAACCGCAATCTGACAGCCGACGGGGACAGGGGAGTTTTTGTCCTGCTTCAGTATCTCAACGATCCTCTCGCCCTGATTCAGCCTCATTTTCGTGTCGCTGTCAAGGTCGGAGCCGAACTGAGCAAAGTTCTGAAGCTCTCTGAACTGCGAATAAATCAGCTTCAGCGGACCGGAAATCTTCTTCATAGCCTTGACCTGTGCGTTTCCGCCGACACGGCTGACCGAGATACCGGGGTTGACCGCCGGGATGACTCCGGCATGGAAAAGCTCGGTCTCAAGGAATATCTGTCCATCGGTAATCGAGATAACGTTCGTCGGGATATATGCCGAAACGTCGCCTGCCTGCGTTTCGATTATCGGAAGCGCGGTAATGCTTCCGCCGCCGTATTCCGGAGCGACCCTTGCAGAACGCTCAAGAAGGCGGGAATGCAGATAGAAAACGTCTCCGGGATATGCCTCTCTGCCCGGCGGACGGCGGATGAGAAGGGAAAGTGCGCGGTATGCCACGGCGTGCTTGCTTAGGTCGTCGTACACGATAAGAACATCCTTACCCTTTGACATGAAGTGTTCGGCGATCGCGCATCCGGTATAGGGCGCGATGTACTGCACGGGAGCGGTCTCGGATGCGGTTGCCGAGACAATGACGGTATACTCAAGCGCGCCCGCGGCACGGAGAGTTTCGGTTATCTGCGCAACGGTCGAGTTTTTCTGCCCGATCGCGACATAAACACAGAGAACCCCCGTATCGCGCTGATTGATGATGGTATCGACGGCTATTGTTGTCTTTCCGGTCTGCCTGTCGCCGATTATAAGCTCACGCTGACCGCGCCCTATCGGTATCATGCTGTCGATAGCCTTGATACCGGTCTGAAGCGGCACGTTTACGCTTTTTCTCTTGATGATTCCGGGCGCCTCGGATTCAATCGGGCGCACCTCGTCGGTGAATATCTGCCCCAGCCCGTCGATCGGTCTGCCGAGGGCATTTACCACTCTGCCGAGCATCGCGTCTCCGACGGGGACGCTGACGACCTTTCCGGTCCTGCGCACGACCGAGCCTTCTTTTATGTCGTTGTCGTTGCTGAGTATTGCGACGGAAACGCAGTCCTCTTCAAGATTCTGCGCCATTCCGAAGTCGCCGCCCTCGAATTCGAGAAGCTCGTTCGCCATGCAGTTGTCAAGCCCGTGGGCTTTTGCAATGCCGTCGCCGACCAGAATGACCGTCCCGACCTCAGACTGCTCGGTTTTATCGCTGAAATGCTTGATTTCCGACTTTATGATGCTGCTGATTTCATCAGAATTCAGATTCATGTTTTATGATCGTTCCTTTCGTGGAATTGCGGCTCAGAGTGTCCTTCCGTAAAGGGCATTTTTCAGTGAACCGAGCTTTGCCTTTATGCTTCCCTCAAGAAGCACGCCGTCAACCGTTACTGAAACGCCTCCGATAAGCGCGGGATCGACATGACAGCGCATTTCGATCGCTCTTCCGGTAGAGCCCTCGAGCTTTGCGTGAAGAGCGTTCTTTTCCTCCGGAGTCAGCGGAACGGCTGTGGTCACGTCGGCAACGGCAATGCCGCTGTATTCGTACCACAGGCGCTCGTATTCGCGGAAGCAGGGAAGGATGTACCGGGAATGCCCGCGCTTTGTCATCAGCTTCATGAAGGAGCAGATGTATTCGTGTATCCTTCCGGAAAAGGCATTGTCTATCACCTGCATACGTTCTGATTTCGGTATGTTCGGAGCGGAGAGAAGGGTGATGAACCCCGGATTCTCCGCGATTATTCCGGAAACAACGCGCAGCTCGCCGAGAAATTCCGACTCAAGTCCTTCCTCGCAGGAAAGCTCGTAAAGTGCCTTTCCGTATTCCCTGACAGTATCAGCCATTATTTCCCGACCTGCCCTTCATAGGATTTATCCCGAACGTCATTTGCCGATACCGTCAATGTAGCTGTCGATAAGCGCGCGGTGATCTTCTTCCTTCAGCTCGCGGCCTATCATCTTTTCTGCGATTTCGACGGAAATGCCGGAAATTTCGTTCTTGACATCGTTTATAGCCTTCTTCTTCTCAAAGGCAATGTCCTCGTCAGCCTTTTTCAGCATTGCCGCGGCTTTTCTGTCGGCGGCGGATATGATATCGCGGCTTTCGGCGTTTGCCCGCTCTTTTGCTGCGCGGATGATGTTTCCCGCCTCTTCGTCGGAGGCGGCGAGCTTTGCCTCATATTCATCACGGCTCTTTTCGGCCTCGGCAAGCGCGCGGTCGGCATCGGAGTATACCCGTCCGACCTCCGCCCCGCGGTCTGCCATGACCTTCTGCACCAGTCTGAACAGAAACTTCTTCACGATAAAGTACATTATGACGAGGTTTGCAAGTGAAATGAGAATACCCCAGATATTGACCGAGATAACGTCAAGATTCTGAATATTCATACTGTCCGTGTTCCTTTCACTGCCGCTTTACGGCTCACTTTATTGCGCCGAGCAGGATATTTACAAACATTTTCGGTGCGACGAAAATGAGCAGGATAGCAATGACGAGCGCGTAAAGACCGGTCGTTTCGGCGACTGCACAGCCCATAAGGAGCGTGCTTGTCACCTGACCCTTGCACTCCGGCTGGCGGCCGATGGCTTCGCAGGCCTTTGCCACCGCGTTTCCTTCACCGATACCCGGTCCGATACCTGCTATCATCGCAGTTCCGGCACCGAGGGCACAGCATCCGAGTATGATTCCAATTGCGAGTTCCATGTTTTTTTCCTCCAGAATTATTGTCGTGTTCAGTGTTGACGGGAAGCTCTCAGGGCTTTTTCAGCCTTCTTTTTCCTGCGCTTCTCGTAATCCTCCTCAGGGAAGCCGTTTGATATGTAAAGCATAGTCAGCATGGCGAATATGAATGCCTGCAGACATCCGCTGAAAAGGTCGAAATAAAGTGAGAGTATTGCGGGAAGCCCGATCCTGAGAAGCGGAAACCTTCCGAGAACCCCCGGAAGCCATCCGAGAAGAAGAGAGGAAAGTCCGCTCAGCCCCGCGGCAACAAGAGTAGATATGACAACACCGGAAAGCACGTTTCCGTAATGACGGAACGCCATCGACACCGGTGTTGCGATCTCGCCGATGACATTGAAGGGGGCAAATATCGGGATAGGCTCGACAAAACCCTTCAGATAGGGTCCGATCCCGCCCTTTAGCTTGTAGTGGGTTATAAGTATGAAAACCAGAATAGCCCAGCCGGCGACTATGTTGAGATCGGAGGTCGCCGGATAAAGCCCGAGAAGGCTTGAAAGGCTTGAAAATGCCGACAGCCCCATGATTGCGGCGACAAAGGGTGCAAATCCGGCAAACCGCTCGCCCATGTTGCCGTTTACGAACGACTGAACCTTTGTGACGATCAGCTCCGCCGCAAGCTGTCTTTTCGACGTTCCGGTGGTTGAAAGCCCGTTTGTCAGGAACAGACACAGCCCGAGAAGCGCCGACATGACGCAGAATGAGGTAACCTGAGCCTCGGTGATATACAGATCCTGTATCGGCATTTTAACAGTGAAATATACCTGTGCTCCGGTCACATCGATCCCGTCCGACGCCGGCTTTGTCAGCACGTTCAGTATAGCCGCACCGAGGAAGGGGACAACGATAAGGATAACGCTTATTATGTCGCGGGCAAGCGACCTTTTGCCGCCGCGGCCGCGCTTTTCGGTTGGCTTCATTCGGTTCTGCCTCCGTTTTTGCCGTCCTTCACCGCGCCGTATATCCCTCTTGCCTGCGCGAACAGACGGGGAAAGAACAGCGGAATGAAGAGCGCGAAGATATCAAACTTTGGGAACACGGCGCAGACTATCACGACAACACCCATGACAAGAAGCCGCACAAGCTGCGATGCACGGATAAGCTTCCGCCTGTCCGAGTCGTCATCAACAGTCACCGCCTTCTGAACCGTCAGCCCCATGACAAAGAAATTGAGAACTGCGACAGCCCCGCTTGTGAGCGCGGCAAAAAGCACGTTCGGGGTGAATTTTGAAATGATGAGATAAACCGCAAGCATTACAGCTATGAGGATTGCCTCTGCAATTGCGACATACGCGGTTTCCTTTTTGACTGTTCCGTCTATTTTCATGCCTGTCTCCGTATTTTTCCGATTACGGTGACAGCTCAAACAAGTTATATTTATAACTGTTATGGCTGCACCGCAACTATATGATTATTTTAACTCACAATAATCGATTTGTCAATAGATTTTTTTATCAAATCATCTGACCATATATCTGACATATCTCACGGATCGGACAAAACAGTTGAACGGATTTTTTCTTCATTGTTACATTTAATGCATTTACGGAATGCAGCCGGCGCAAAACAGACAGAAAAAACGCCTCCCGGCGGACGGAAGGTCGTTTTTATCATACTTTTACGTCAAAGCTCTTTCCGCACCTCGGACAGGCGGCGCGGTGCTTGCCCTTGATTTTCTTAAGCCGCAGAACAGCCTTGCAGTACGGACATTTTCTGTATACGTGTGTTTTTCTGTCGCGGAAGCGGTTTTTTGTCAGCCGGAACGTGGCTCTGATCTTTCCGAGAAGAGCTTTGTATTTCTCGTTTTCGTTGCGTCTTACATAAATCTTTCTCGACATCATGCGGTAAACCGTGTAGACCCCGAACGCAAAAATCAGTATCCGCAATATCAGCATACCGACTCCGCGGCAGAACAGTCCGAGCACCGACGACAGGATGATAAGTATCATGTAAACGATGACAAGGAACCTGCCGAATTCGTCGATACCGTACCGTCCGCTGAAAAATTTCAACAGTTTGTTTCTGAAATTACCCATTTTACATAACCTCATGTTTCTGTAACATATGATACGCCGACTTTGTGAACCCGGTAAATCAAAATAATTTAATTTCGGTAAATTAATACGCACCGGAATGCATTTTGATAACCGTCCCGTGATTCTTTAAAGAAATGAAAAAATAATCGGCAACATTTTTCACATCAGGTTAATATTTTGCGTTTACGATTAATCGGTAAATAGGAAATAATTTTGCGAGGAAACCGAAAAGTGCTTGAACTGAGGGGAATAAAGAAGGTTTACGGAACCGGAGGGCAGAGCGTCGAGGCTCTCCGCGGTGTTGATATCGAATTCAGAAAATGCGAGTTCGTGTCGGTGCTCGGTCAGTCCGGCTGCGGAAAGACCACACTGCTCAATATTATCGGAGGACTTGACAAATACACCTCCGGAGACCTGATAATACGCGGCAGATCGACGAAAAAATACTCCGACAGGGAATGGGATGCGTACAGAAACCACTCGGTCGGATTTGTGTTTCAGAGCTATAACCTGATACCGCATCAGACGGTGCTGGCAAATGTCGAGCTTGCCCTGACGCTCTCCGGGGTCAAAAGGAAGGAAAGAAGAAAACGTGCGGAGGAGGCGCTTACCCGCGTCGGACTCGGCGATCAGATGCTTAAAAAGCCGAATCAGCTGTCCGGCGGTCAGATGCAGAGGGTGGCTATTGCCCGCGCGATCGTAAATGACCCGGAAATACTCCTTGCCGACGAGCCGACGGGGGCGCTTGACTCCGGGACAAGCGTTCAGGTCATGGAGATACTGAAGGAGATTGCCTCCGACCGGCTTGTGATAATGGTCACGCACAATCCGGAGCTGGCCAAGAGATATTCGACAAGAATAGTCACGCTGAAGGACGGACACGTCACCGGCGACTCCGACCCTTATAAATCCAGCGACGAAAAGAGCGATTACAGCCTGAAAAAGAACCGCTCCATGTCGTTCTTCACGGCTCTCGGGCTGTCGGTCAACAACCTTCTGACCAAAAAGGGAAGAACTATAATGACCTGCTTTGCCGGATCGATAGGAATAATCGGCATCGCGCTGATCCTTTCGGTCTCAAACGGCGTCAACCGCTTTATCGACAAGGTTCAGGAGGATACGCTGTCGAAATATCCGCTCACCGTAGACGGGGAGCAGGTGGATATGTCCGCCATGCTCGAGCTTATGTCCGGCGGCAAAAAGGACGGCGCCGACCTCTCAAACCGTGACCCGGACAAGGTGTATTCAAACGACATAATGTACCGGATGGTCAGCTCCATGACCTCGGTGACGACCGAAAAGAACAATCTGACGGATTTCCGGAAATTCATTCAGGGAAGCGACAGATTCCGCTCCCACACCTCGGCGATACGCTATAAATACGATGTCCCGATGAATTTTTACGTAAAAAATTCCGACGGCGGGATACGCATTGCCGAAACCGAAACGGTGCTTTACGATATGTACAGGGCAATGGGCGTTTCCGTCGGCGAGGGCTCTGCCTCCGATGCGATGGTCAGCTCCTATTCGTCGTACATGAAGGTCTGGGAGGAGCTTCTTGCCGGTGAGGACGGCGAGCTTATCAACCCGATGCTGAAGAATCAGTACGACGTCGTTTACGGCAGCTGGCCGCAGAATTCCCATGAAGCCGTGCTTGTCCTGAACGAAAGGAACGAGCTGAGCGACCTTGTCCTCTATGCTCTCGGGCTTAAATCCTCCTCCGAGCTTGCCGACGCGATAAAGGGGAAAAATACCGGCTCCGCCGATGCCGCTGTCTACACGTACGAGGAGCTGTGCGGAATGACCTTCCGGCTTATCCTTGCGGCTGACAGGTGGCAGAAGCAGGGTGACGGAAGCTACACCGATATCTCAAAGACCGACGCCGGGCTTTCCTACCTGTTCGACGATGACATGAAATATACCGAAATCAGGATCTGCGGTATCATAAAACCGAATGAAAACGCGTTGTTTTCGATGATATCCGGCTCTGTTGCCTATACCTCCGCGCTTACCGACGAGGTCATGAAAAGGACTGCGGACAGCGACATTGTGAAGGCTCAGCTTGCCGATCCAAAGACCGACGTGATAAGCGGGCTTGCCTTCAGATCTTCGGTTTCCGACCCTGATACAGCCGGAAAAATCGCCGCGGTGAAGGAGTATTTCGCCTCGCTTGACACACACGGAAAAGCGGAGATTTACACAAAGATAATGTCCGTCCCGTCGGAGGATTATATTGCGGGTGCCGTCAGCGAATACATGAAGACACAGACGCGGGAAACCATCACCGAAACTCTTGTTGCGGCATATGCCGAAAAGACAGGCTCGACCGACCTTGACACCGTCCGCGCGTATTTTGACAGGATGTCCGACGATGAACTGAACGCCATGTTCAGCGAGCAGGTCGCCGCGGTCATTTCCGAGCAGTATGCCGCCGGGATAAAGCAACAGCTTTCGGCAATGTCGGAGGAACAGCTTGCCGCGCTTCTCGGCTCCGCGCAGTTCACCGATGAGCAGTACGAGAGCTTCTGGTCGCTCTTCCTTCCGGCGCAGACATCCGATTCCACATATGAGGACAACCTGAAAAAGCTCGGATATGCCGACCCTGAGACTCCGTCGGGAATTGTGATATATGCCCCGACCTTTGAGGATAAGAACAGCATCAGCGACCTCATTGAGGAATACAACAGCGGCGTTTCCGAGGAAAATGAGATAAAGGTGACGGATTACGTCAGGCTGCTGATGTCGTCGGTCTCGACGGTTATAAATGCTGTATCGTATGTGCTTATCGCGTTTGTCGGAATATCGCTTGTGGTTTCGTCGATAATGATCGGCGTCATAACCAACATTTCGGTGCTTGAGAGAACAAAGGAAATCGGTGTCCTCCGTGCCGTCGGCGCATCGAAAGCGGACGTTGCGCGGGTATTCAATGCCGAGACGTTCATTATCGGACTGCTTGCAGGGCTTTTCGGAATCGGCATAACGCTTGTGCTGATACTGCCGATAAATCTTATTCTCCATCATTTCACCGGCATTGCATATCTCAACGCAATTATCCCGCCGGCAGGAGGAGCTGTGCTTGTACTGCTGAGTATGCTGCTGACTGTGTCAGCCGGACTTATCCCGGCGCGCTCGGCGTCGAAGAAGGATCCGGTCGTGTCGCTGAGAAGCGAGTGATTGAGCAGTTATAAGTTGTTTTCCCGTTCCGGCTCTGACGTCAGGGAGATTTTCCGACGTCAGAGCCGGTTTGCTTTGCCGCAGTGAGACTTCCCCTCAGAGGGGAAGGCGGCGGGCAGTTCCGAGAGCGGAAATATTACGGATTGAGGTGCAGGTTCCGCCCGCGGAACCGTTATCAAGGCAAAATGCAACATCTTCCTGAACAAACGCGCTCCGCGCTGCACCTCATCACCGCCTGCGGGCGGAGCTGTCTCGCTGCGGCTCTTGACCTCCCCCGGAGGTCAATTCACTACCAAGCCCCTGCTTCGCAGCCCTCGGAGGGGAAGCCAAGGACAGTGCGGTGCTGCCAGCCCACGATTTTCCACGGGAATTCAAGGGGAAAATGAGGGGACGACAAAAAGAAAAATCCGTGCTACAATGGTTGACGTTGACAAAAAGATTTTATCGTGATATAATATTATGGGTAAAAATATGACCCGCCGCACGCGGTTTTCCCGTGTTCTTCCCGGCGGATGTCATATCACAGCCGGAGAGGGTGTATAATTATTACCGGACAGACAATGAATATCGGTCTTATCGGCTTCGGTTCGATGGGAAAAACGCACGCTTATGCCGTTCACAATCTGAATTACTTTTTCGGCGACGGAATATCGGCAAGGATCGCCGGGGTCTGTACCGCTCACCGGGAGACATCGGAAAAAGCGGCGCGGGAATACGGTTTTGATGTCGCTGTCACCGATGAGGATGAGCTTATTTATTCGCCGGATATTGACATAATCGATATCTGCACGCCGAATATCCTGCATTTTGAGACGGCGAAAAAGGCCGTTCTTGCCGGGAAGCACGTCTATTGCGAAAAGCCTCTTGCGGTCACGCCGGAGCAGGCGGATATGCTTGCCTCGCTTGCCGCGGAAAATGGGGTCACCGCTCAGGTGGTGTTCAACAACCGCTTTATGTCGGGGGTCATGAGGGCAAAGGAGATAATTTCGGGCGGGCTTATCGGGAACGTGATATCCTTCCGCTGTGAGTATCTCCATTCGAGCTGTACCGACCTTTCAAGGAACGCCGGATGGAAGCAGGACCGCGATATCTGCGGCGGCGGGGTGCTTTTCGACCTCGGCTCGCACGCTATCGACCTGATAAGATACCTCTGCGGCGGCTTTTCGAAGGTTTCGGGAAAGGCTCAGATCGCACACCCGCTGCGGCGGGGGATCGACGGCAGGGAATGGCGGACAAATGCCGACGAGGCGTTTTATCTGACTGCGGAGCTTGAATGCGGCGCGGTCGGGACGATCGAGGCGAACAAGCTGGCTTTCGGGACGAACGACGATCTGTCGTTTGAGATATACGGGGACGCCGGGGCGGTCAGGTTCTCGCTTATGCAGCCGAACTACATCGGATTTTACGACGGCAGAAAACCGGGCGGTGATCTCGGCGGTGAGCGGGGCTTTACGATGATCGAATGCGTCGGGCGCTATCCGGCACCCTGCGGGATTTTCCCGGGAGTGAAGGCGCCGACCGGCTGGCTCATGGGTCATGTCGGTTCGATGCACGCGTTTCTTTCCTCCGTCCGCGACGGAAAACCTGCCGCACCGTCATTTGCCGACGGTGCCGCGGTTCAGCATATCATGGAATGTGCGCAAAGGTCAGCCGCAAACCTCGGGCGCGAGGAGAAGATCAACTGATGATGCCGACCGCCGCGGCGAAATCCGGCGGAGATTCGGAAGGTGCTATGCTTACAGTCGGACTTACAGGCAGTACCGGGAGCGGAAAGGGCTATGTTTCGGAGATATTTGTTAAATCCGGGATACCTTGCCTTGACACCGACCGGGTGTGCCGGGACGTTTACATGAAGGGACAGCCGTGTTACAATGACCTTGTTGCCGCATTTGGTGCGGGGATCCTCCGGGAGGACGGTGAAATCGACAGAAAGGCGCTGTCTGACCTCGCTTTCCCCGATGACGACAAGTACAGGATGCTTAATTCGATAGCTTTTCTGCACATAAGGAAGGCGACGGAAAAATGGCTTGATGAGCGCCGCGCAGAGGGGGCAAGGATCGCCGTCATCGATGCGCCGATGCTCTACGAAAGCGGGTTTGACCGGCTTTGCGACAAGGTCGTATCCGTTATTGCCGACAGGCCGACGCAGATAGCCCGCGTCATGCAGCGCGACGGCATTACCGCGGAGACCGCGAAGCTGCGTCTGTCGAAGCAGAAGCCGGATTCCTACTACCGCTCGCGGTGCGACTATGTGCTTGACAACTCCGCTTCAAATGCCGGGGATATCTGGAACGACACGAGGCGGCTTATAGGTGTTCTGCGGCGGCTGCCCGCGGCGAGATGCTGAGGCGCTGCCGGGGACGTGTAAAAATTCTGCCGTTCGCACTTGCGGTCACGGTGATAACAGCCGCGTTTTTCGGTGCGTCGGCCGCGCTTTCGTTTATCGACAGGCGGCTTCATCCGATACGGTATTCGGTATACGTCGGTTACTACTCCGGGGTATACGGAGTGCCGGAGGAGATAGTTTACGCCGTGATACTGACCGAGAGCCGGTTTCAGCGCGATGCCGTTTCGCGAGCCGGTGCCTGCGGGCTGATGCAGCTTATGCCGGCGACATATGAGGCTGTGGCTTATGAGCTTGACCGCATTCCGGATGAGATAATGATATTCGATCCGGGGACGAATATTTGCTGCGGGGTGTATCTGCTCTCGAAGCTGTATGAAAAATACGGCTGCTGGGAGACGGCTTTTGCCGCATACAATGCCGGGGAGGCGGCGGTTGACCTGTGGCTTTCCGATGACCGGTATTCCGCGTCGGGAAGGCTGACGTACATACCGTATTCCGAAACGGCGGGATATGTGAAAAAGGTCCGCTGTGCGGCGGAATCATATAAGAAAATCTACGGTTTCGGAAACGGACCGGGACAAAATACAGGAGAAGGACAATGAACGCAAAGGAACTGAAAGAAGAACTTGAATACAAAAACCGCAGTGCTTTTGAATCGATAAGCGAGGATGAGCTGGAACGCTCTTTTGCTTATGCCGAAAGCTACAAGCTGTTTCTTGACAACTGCAAGACGGAAAGAGAAGCGGTGAAGTACTCGGTCGCGATGGCGAAGAGAAGAGGCTACACCGAATACCGCCTCGGCGATGATATTGCCGTCGGCGGGAAGTATTATTACAACAACCGCGGAAAGCAGCTTGTGGTTTTCAGGGTCGGTGAGGAGCCGCTTGAAAACGGTGCTTACATCATGGCGGCGCACATAGATTCGCCGAGGCTTGATCTGAAGCAGAACCCGCTTTACGAGGACAGCGGGCTGGGGCTTTTCAAGACGCATTACTACGGCGGGATCAAGAAATACCAGTGGACGGCGGTACCGCTTGCGCTTCACGGGATCGTGATGAAGAGCGACGGCACATCGGTGGACATCTGCATCGGAGAGGATGAGGACGAGCCGATATTCTATGTCTCCGACCTTCTGCCGCATCTTGCGAAGGATCAGATGTCGAAATCCCTTGCCGAGGGTATTACGGGTGAGGGACTGAATATCATTGTCGGCTCTGAGCCTTACCGCGAAGAGGAGACGGACGGAGCGATCAAGCTGAATCTGCTCCGCATTCTCAACGAAAAGTACGGAATGTGCGAGGAGGACTTCCTTTCGGCGGAGCTTACCGCCGTTCCGGCAATGCACGCACGCGATATCGGACTTGACCGTTCGCTTATCGCCGGATACGGACACGACGACAGGGTCTGCGCTTATTCGGAGCTTACGGCTCTTCTTGACTCGAACGACACCGCAAAGACGGTCTTTGCGGTTCTTGCCGACAAGGAGGAAACAGGAAGCGATGGTGTTTCCGGAATGCAGAGCGAGCTTTTCGCCGATATTCTTGCTGAGGTCTGCGAGGCAAGAGGTGCGAATTACCGCGTTGTGAAGGCTAATTCAAAGTGCCTGTCTGCCGATGTCAATGCCGCCTACGACCCGAATTTCCCGGAAGTCCTTGAAAAGAAGAACGCCTGCTATGCAAACTGCGGCGTGGTTCTTTCAAAGTTCACCGGAGCGCGCGGAAAGAGCGGAACATCGGATGCGACATCGGAATTCACGGCTTATGTCAGAAGCTTCCTCAACAAAAACGGTGTTGTATGGCAGATGGCGGAGCTCGGAAAGGTCGATCAGGGCGGCGGCGGAACGGTTGCGAAGTTCATTGCGAACATGAACATCGACACGATCGACGTCGGTGTGCCGGTGATTTCGATGCACGCGCCGTATGAGGCTATCTCAAAGCTCGATCTTTATATGACCTACAAGGCGTTCTGCGCCTTTATCGGATGATCCTTGCAGACAAACTGAAGGAGGTGCGGCTCAGCTATGAGGGCATCTCCGAAAAGCTGTCACAGCCCGGGATCGCCGGGGATCAGGCGGAGTTCCGCAGGCTTATGCGGGAATACTGCCGCCTGACTCCGGTTATGGAGAAATTCCGTGAGTATCTTGATGCCGAAAAATGCGCTGCCGATGCCGGGGAGATGCTTGAAGCCGAGAGCGATCCCGACCTGCGGTCGCTTGCCGCGGACGAGCTTAAAGAGGCACGGGAGAGGATGACGGCGCTTGAGGGCTGCCTTACCGTCATGCTGCTGCCGCGCGACCCGAACGATGACAGAAACGTCATTGTTGAGATCCGCGCCGGGGCGGGGGGCGAGGAGGCTGCGCTTTTTGCGGCGGTGCTGTTCCGGATGTATTCGATGTATGCGGCGGATCAGGGGTACCGGCTTGAGGTTGTTTCGGAGAACGAAACAGAGCTTGGCGGGTACCGGGAGATATGCTTTACTGTCGAGGGTACCGGTGCGTATTCAAAGCTGAAATACGAAAGCGGCGTTCACCGCGTGCAGAGGGTGCCGGAGACCGAGTCGCAGGGGCGCATACACACATCAACTGTCACTGTCGCCGTGCTTCCTGAGGCGGAGGAGGTCGATGTTGCAATCGATCCGAACGACCTCAAGATCGAAACTATAAAAAGCTCCGGTGCCGGGGGACAGCACATCAACAAGACCGAGTCGGCGATACGGATTCTGCACAGGCCGACCGGGATTGTTGTCGAATGTCAGGACGAGCGATCGCAGTTCAAGAACCGCGACAGGGCGATGAAGATACTGCGCGCCAAGCTGTATGACATAAAGAAAAACGAACAGGACTCAAAAATTGCCGCCGAAAGACGTTCCCAGGTCGGAACCGGCGACAGAAGCGAAAAAATCAGGACTTACAATTATCCGCAGAACCGCATGACCGACCACAGGATCGGGTATTCGATGTACAGTCTCGAATCGTTTCTTGACGGGAACATCGGCGGGCTTATCGATGCGCTTGCGTCGGCGGAGGCGGCGGAGAAGCTGAAGGAAAATGAACACTCTGAAGATTGAATACGACGGCGAAGCCTCTCTTGCTCCGGCGGCTGAAATCATAAGAAACGGCGGGATCGTTGCCTTTCCGACCGAGACGGTTTACGGGCTCGGCGGAAACGCGCTTGACCCCGATGCGGCAAGAAAAATCTATGCGGCGAAGGGGCGACCCTCTGACAACCCGCTGATCGTTCATCTTGCCGACCCGCGTGATGCGGAAAAATACTGTGTGACGAGCGATGCCTTTTACCGTATCGCCGATGCGTTCATGCCGGGACCGATAACGGTCATTCTTCCGAAAAAGCCGGTTATTCCGGACAGCGTGACCGGCGGGCTTGACACCGTGGGTATTCGGGTGCCGTCGCACAGGGCGGCAAATCAGCTTATCCGGCTGTCCGGGGTGCCGATCGCCGCGCCGTCTGCAAATATTTCGGGAAAGCCAAGCCCGACGCGGTTTGAGCATATCGAACACGACCTTGACGGGCGGGTCGATGCGCTTATAGACGGCGGGGACTGCGATTTCGGCGTTGAATCGACGATAATCAAGATAAACGGGAGCGGGATACTGCTCCTGCGTCCGGGGGCGGTAACGGTTGAGATGCTGTCGCTGTTCTGCGACAGGGTCACTGTTGACAGGGCGGTCACCGAGAAATTCGACGGTGTGCCGATGGCTCCGGGGATGAAATACCGGCATTATGCGCCGGACTGTCCGCTTACCGTCATTGACGGATCAGACATGGATTTCAGGCGGTTCATTGCGGAAAAAGAGGGCAGGGAGCGGTTCGGCGTCATCTGTTTTGACGAGGATCTGCCGTATATAACCTGTCAGCCGACGGTTTCCTGCGGACCGGAGCATGATCAGCTGCGGCAGGCGCAGACGCTTTTCTCCTGCCTGCGCAGCTTTGACGGTGCCTGTGACATTGACATGATTTATGCGAGGATGCCGTCAAGGAACGGGATAGGGCTTGCGGTGTTCAACCGGCTTATAAAGGCTGCCGGCTTTCACGTTGTGAAGCTCTGAGAAAAAGACACAGAATTCAGGATTTGAGGAACGAAAAATGGCAAGGAAGAAAAACGACAGCAAGACAGCAGCCGGAACCGCGGCGACAGCGGAGATAGTAAGACAGCCGATCACCGAGACTATCGAAAAAAATTTCATGCCTTATGCAATGAGCGTCATTGTATCGAGAGCGCTTCCCGCCATTGACGGCTTCAAGCCGTCGCATCGCAAGCTGCTTTATACCATGTACAAAATGGGGCTGCTCGGCGGGGACAGGACAAAGTCGGCGAACGTCGTCGGTCAGACGATGCGCCTGAATCCGCACGGGGATCAGGCTATTTATGCGACGCTTGTCCGCCTGACACGCGGAAACGAGGCTCTTCTGCACCCGTTCATCGACTCCAAGGGTGCGTTCGGAAAGCATTACAGCTCGGATATGGACTATTCGGCGGCGCGTTATACCGAATGCCGGCTTGACAGGCTGTGCAATGAGATTTTCACCGGCATTGACCGTGATGCGGTGGACATGGTTGACAACTACGACAACACGATGAAGGAGCCTTCGCTTCTTCCGACGGCGTTTCCGAACATTCTTGTCTCGCCGAACCTCGGCGTGGCGGTCGGAATGGCGTGCTCCATCTGTTCCTTCAATCTTGCCGAGATATGTGACGGGACGATACAGCTTTTAAAGAATCCCGACACCGACATTGACCGGCTTATCGATATAATCCGCGCTCCCGATTTTCCGAGCGGCGGAAACATGATATACGACCGGGAAAAGTTCAGGGAGATATTTGCCACCGGGCGCGGTTCGGTCAGGGTCAGGGCGAGATATTCCTATGACAGAAGCGCAAACTGCATTGACGTTCTTCAGATCCCGTACTCGACCACCATCGAAGCGATCATGAAAAAGATGGTGCAGTACATCAAGGACGGCAAGCTGAAGGAGGTCACCGATGTCCGCGACGAGATAGACTTAAACGGCTTCAGGATGACCATCGACCTCCGGCGCGGGACGGATCCGGACAAGCTGATGACCAAGCTGTACAGCATGACGCCGCTTGAGGATTCGTTTGAGTGCAATTTCAACATTCTTGTTGACGGAACACCGAGGGTGCTGGGGATCAGGGAAATTCTGCTTGAGTGGATACGCTTCAGGACCGGTTCGGTCAGGAGGGAGCTGAAATTCGAGCTTGGAAAGAAGCAGGAGAAGCTGCATCTTCTTCTCGGGCTCGGAAAGATACTTCTCGATATCGACAAGGCGATAAAGATCGTCCGTGAGACGGAGCTTGAAAAGGATGTTGTGCCGAACCTGATGGACGGCTTCGGGATTGACAGGATTCAGGCTGAGTATATTGCCGAGATAAAGCTCCGGAACCTCAACCGCGAGTACATTATAAACCGGATCAAGGATATTCAGTCGCTTCAGGAGGAAATTGCCGACCTTGAGCTGACGATCGGCTCCGACACGCGGATAAAGAATCTTATCGCGTCGCAGCTTAAGACCATCAGGACAAAATACGGCAAGCCGAGGCTTACGCAGCTTATCGGGGCGGAGGAGATAACGAAATACCGCGAGGAAGAGTTTGTCGAGAACTACAATGTCAAGCTGATCTTCACGAAAGAGGGGTATTTCAAGAAGATAACGCTGCTCTCCTACCGCGGAAATGACGAGCAGAAGCTGAAGGAGGGAGACCGGGTCATTTTCTGCGGCGATGCCTCAAACAACGACGAGCTTCTGTTCTTCTCCGACAGGGCGCAGGTGTATAAGGCTAAGGTCAGCGATTTCGACACCGTCAAGGCTTCTCAGCTCGGTGATTACATTCCGGCAAAGCTGGGATTTGATGATGATGAGAGAGCAATTGCCATGAAGCCGGTGCCTGACTATGAAAAATCCGGATATGCGGCGGTGTTCTTTGAGAACGGCAAGGGTGTGCGCATACCGGTTTCGATGTACGAGACAAAGACCAACAGGAAGAAGCTGACGAATGCATATTCCGGCGCAAGCGCTCCCGTCGGAGTTGTCTTTACCGACAGCGATGACAGCGAGATACTGCTTGTCAGCGACCAGAACAAGGCGATACTGATCCGCTCCGGGCTTGTTCCGGAGAAGGCAACGAGAACGTCGCAGGGGGTTCAGCTTATGACTCTGAAAAAGGGCGGCAGGCTTATCTCCGCCTCGGCGGACGGGGCGGCTCTGCTTTCCGATGCGAAGAAATACCGCAAAAACAAGCTGCCGGCAGCCGGGACTGCGCTTTCGGAGGCGGATGCCGGAGCAATTCTTTTGTGACTTGTTTCTCTGTTAACAATTTGATTATTGATTATTGCGGGAATGCTGTGTTATAATATTCGCGTAATGCCGGAGCGACCGGGAAACAAAACTGCCCGAAAGGACGGAACAGAACATGAAAAAATTTCCGAAATTAACCTCAGCCTTTTTGCTGCTCCTTGCCGCGCTTACACTCTGTGTATCGGCAGACGGGGCGTATTCGTCGAAGGATGACCCGCTTGTTTCTCTCAGCTATGTGAACGACGTTCTCGGACCGGAGATCATGGCGCAGGTCATGGCCAGGGTCGAGAAGGAGTACATAAAGCTTTCGGATATAAGCAAAGCCTCGGCGGGCTCGTACACCGTTCTTGCCGTGAAAAAGGGGCAGACACTTATGGCGGTGTCGTGCTGTGAGGTCGTTGTGCTTGACGGAAACGCGGTTACTGTCGTTACCTCCGCGGCAAACCTGAAGGCGGGAGCCGGAATATCCGATCTTACCGCGGGTTCTGTCGTGACGAACGGCAATGTGCTTCCGGCAAATCACTACCTTGTGATACCGAAGGGTGACGGCAGGGGCTTCACCGTCACCTCCGACACGGCAAACATACTGGTAAGGGGTGAGTACAATATCACAGGCTAAATCCAAAAATGCGAAAAAGAAAAAATTCCGCCCCGACGCAAAGTTCTGGACGAGGATTCTTGTAATAATTCTGACGCTTGCAATGCTCGCGGGAACATTTTATTACATTCTCATTTTTTCCGTAGGCAGCTCAAGAGTCAACGCGGCATCGGAGATCACGACAGACGATCTCCGCTTCCGCGTTGCCCTTATATACGGTGACAGTATGCAGACCGACTTCAGGTCAAGGGCTGACAACGGGTTCACCCTCGGCTTCAACACCGGAAACGAATTTACTGCCGTCACTGCCACTCCGGTGACTCTTGTCAGGTTCAGTATCGACGCAAATCTTACCGCCGATGCCTCAGGGCGGTATCAGACCTCGTCGGAGGGGGCGGTGAATGTCGGTGCGTATCATGTAAAGATCGCTTACTCCGGAGACGATTTTGACGACAGGCTGGCTTATGTGGCTCAGGCGTTTCCTGAATACAATGTTTTTCCCGGATATTACGACGGGAAAACGTATATAATGGCGGGGCAGTTTTCCGATGCCGCATCTGCCGATAATGCGCTGTCAGCCGTGAAGGAAAAGCTGGCTCCGGAAAAAGAGACAGAGCCCCCGGACACCGAGGCACCGGCAACCGAAGGAGAAGATACGGCAGTCGGCGGGTCTGAAGATCCGGAGGTACCGGAGGATGCGCTTGTCACGTCGGTGAGGGAGGCGGTTGTTTCCCAGCCGTCCGGGACTGCGGTAACGGTGATCGATCCGGCGGCGCACAGACTTCTCTGGATATTCGACGATACATCGGGGAAAACTTTTTTCGGCGCTAAAGCAACGCAGAAGGCCGACACCTTCACGTATATCATCGGCTGGGTCGGTGCGTATATGTATTATTATGATGATACCATAGAGTGCTCCGTCAGAAAAACAAGTGCTGGAAAATCCGGCATGAACGTTGTAAATGTTCTTCCGCTTGAGACATATATTTCCGGTGTGATTCCGTATGAAATCGGCAAGACGTGGCCGCTTGAGACGCAGAAAGCGTTTGCCATTGCGGTGAGATCGTATGCTATTTCCGGATTCAACCGTCACAAGGGCTCTGCCAATGCAGACCTTTGCAATACCGCACACTGTCAGGTCTACAAGGGATTTGCTTCGGCTACTGCGCAGGTAAAGCAGGCGGCAAGTGAGACAAAGGGGCTGATCGCCGTTTACCGCGGGGGCATATGCAGTACCTTCTACTCGTCAAGCACCGGCGGCTGTACTGCCAATGTGTCGCAGGTCTGGGGCGGTAACCAGACGACCTACGGATATCTTAAAGCAGTTGCCACTCCGTGGGAGAAATACAATCAATACGGGAACGGGCGCTGGACATCGACCGCGACCGGCGCTCAGCTGCGCGAAAGACTTATCGCAAAGGGCTATACAGCGCTTACCGGACCGGTGACAAAGCTGGAGATTGTCAGTCTTCAGAACAATTCAAGCTATGTATACTCGGTGAAATTCTCTGATGCCGCAGGGCATTCGGTCACGGTCACACGCACTGACAAGGTCAAATCGGTGCTTTCGCCGTATGTCAAAAGCGGGAATTTCGTTGTGGCAAAGGGCGGCGAAAACGTGACGCGCATAAATTACGTCAAGCCCGGATTCGGAGCCGTCAACAGCGAGACGACCGAGGGTGTTTCAGTCCGTACAAATCCGGAGACGGGGCTGGTCTACGGGCGACAGAATTTCTCGGTCATAACCGCCGGCGGAATAAAGAGTTTTGTCGATTCAAACAGCGAAAAGGTTATGACGTCCGGTGGCATACGCGATTTTACAATGTCGAAATTCCTCGACAGCAGCTATTATCCGACAGTCACCGGAAAGAACGGGGAGGTTCTTCCCGACATTCTGAACACCGGGTTCTCGACAGTGACGGAAACAATAACTGCCGAGGGAAAATCCGATCAGTTCGTGTTCATCGGACGCGGATGGGGGCACGGAGTCGGGCTGAGTCAGTACGGGATCAAGGATCTCGGTGACCTCGGATACGATTTTGAGACAATTTTCAAAGCTTATTACTCGGATGCCGAGATAATATCATATACCGAATACCGTAACAGCAGAAAAAGCTGAGGAATAGGAAGTGGAAAATATGTTTTTAGTCAAAGAAAACACAGTCCTGAACCCCAACACCGTCAGAATGACTGTTGAGGCTCCGATGATCGCACGGAAGGCAAAGCCCGGACAGTTCGTGATCATCAGAGGTGATGAGAAAGGAGAAAGGATCCCGCTTACGATATCGGGGTACGATGCCGCAGGCGGCACCGTTACCGTTATCTATCAGACGGTCGGCGCCTCGACGCTTAAGCTGGCTGAAATTCCTGCCGGCGGATATCTTTGCGATATCGTCGGTCCGCTCGGACGCGCGTCTGAGCTTGACGGGATAAAGAAAGCCGCGGTTGTCGGCGGCGGTCTGGGATGCGCTATCGCTTATCCTCAGGCAAAATACCTCCATGAGCACGGCGCGTCGGTGGACATCATTGCCGGATTCAGAAACAAGGACATAATTATCCTTGAGGACGAGATGAGGGCTGCCTGTGAGAATCTTGTACTGCTTACCGACGACGGTTCCAACGGGCACAAGGGGCTTGTCACCGATGGCCTGAAGGCGCTTATCGATGCCGGGGCGAAATACGATGTTGTTATCGTAATCGGGCCTCCGATAATGATGAAATTTGTCTGCAGGCTGACGAAGGAGTACGGAATAAAGACTGTCGTCAGCATGAACCCGATCATGATCGACGGAACCGGAATGTGCGGCGGATGCCGTGTTTCGGTCGGCGGTGAAATGAAGTTCGCCTGCGTTGACGGTCCTGATTTTGACGGTCATCTCGTGGATTTCGACGAGCTTATGAAGCGAAACAGGATGTACCGCGATGAGGAACAGCATGACTGCAATCTTTTCCGCGAAGCAAAGGAGCGTGAGCATAATGCCTAATATGCAGACTGACAAGACTGTCATGAAGGAGCAGGCGCCGGAGATCAGGAGAACCAACTGGCTTGAGGTCGCCTGCGGATATACACCCGACGAGGCTGTAAACGAGGCTCAGAGATGCCTCCACTGCAGGAATATGCCCTGTGTCAACGGATGTCCCGTCAGGGTAAAGATCCCGGATTTCATCGCTCATGTCGCAAAGGGCGATTTTGAGGGCGCATATGCGGTAATCAGGGAGACGAACGCTCTGCCTGCCGTCTGCGGACGGGTATGTCCGCAGGAGTCACAGTGCGAAAGCAAGTGCGTGCGCGGGATCAAGGGCGAAAGCGTTGCCATCGGACGTCTTGAAAGATTCTGCGCCGATTACTGCGCTGACAAGCGTCCCGAACCCGTAAGGGCTGAACCCAAAGGCAAGAGGGTCGCTGTTGTCGGCTCCGGTCCTTCCGGTCTTACCTGTGCGGCTGACCTTGCAAAGCGCGGGTATGATGTGACTGTTTTTGAGGCGCTTCACACCGCAGGCGGGGTGCTTGTATACGGAATTCCGGAATTCAGGCTTCCGAAGTCGATCGTTTCCGACGAGGTGAAGGAGCTTGAGAAGCTCGGCGTAAAGATCATGACCGACGTTGTCGTCGGAAGGACCGAGACGGTTGACGAGCTGTTTGAAAACGGTTATGAGGCTGTATTCATCGGCAGCGGTGCGGGACTTCCGAGATTCATGGGTATCCCCGGAGAGGACGGAAACGGAGTTTATTCCGCAAACGAATTCCTGACGAGGATCAACCTCATGAAGGCGTATCGCGACGATTATGCCACGCCGATAAAGCATCATAAGAGAGTTGCCGTTGTCGGCGGCGGAAACGTTGCAATGGATGCCGCAAGATGCGCGGCAAGGCTCGGTGCAGAGAAGGTTTACATCGTATACCGCCGCGGCGAGAATGAGCTTCCGGCAAGACGCGAAGAGGTACATCACGCAAAAGAAGAGGGAATCGAATTCCGCCTTCTCACCAACCCGACGAAGATAAATACCGACGAGAACGGGAATGTCTGCTCGGTGACCTGCATCAGCATGGAGCTCGGAGAGCCGGATGCTTCCGGGCGCAGACGTCCGGTCGAAATCCCCGGTTCGGAGCATGATATCGACGTTGACGCGGTTATCATTGCCGTCGGAACCGTTCCGAACCCGCTTATCAGAATGACCACCTCGGGGCTTGACACAAACCGGCACGGCTGTATCGTTACCGCCGAAGACGGTGTGACGACGACAAAGGAGGGAGTCTACGCCGGAGGCGATGCAGTTACCGGGGCGGCTACCGTTATTCTTGCTATGGGAGCCGGAAGAGAAGCCGCCGAGAAGATCGACGGATATCTTTCAGCTAAATAACCGAAAGGAACAGGCATTTGAAGATCACTGTAATCGGGTGCGGCAGATGGGGATCGTTCATTGCGTACTATCTTGACACGCTCGGGCACAATGTGACGCTTTACGGAAGGGAAGCCTCTGAAAATTTCAGGGGCTTCCTTGAAACACGCTCGAACGGGCTTCTGACCCTCGGTGAAAACGTGGCGCTCACATCCGACATCCGCTCGGCGCTTGATGCCGAGGCGGTTGTCATATCTATAAACTCTCAGGGGCTTCGCGGGCTGTGCGGGGAGCTTGCCTCGGTCGGGCTGCGCGACAAATACATAGTCCTCTGCATGAAGGGGCTTGAGATCGGGACGGGGTGCCGGCTTTCGGAGGTCGTGGCTCAGACGCTTGATCCCTCGAACCGCACTGCCGTGTGGATAGGTCCCGGTCATGTTCAGGAGTTTCTGTGTGGAATTCCGAACTGCATGGTCATTGACAGCGACGATGATGAGACGAAATTCCGGCTTGTGAACGAGTTTTCGAGCAAGGTGATACGGTTCTACTACGGCACCGACCTTATCGGAAACGAGATAGGTGCGGCAGCGAAGAACGTCATCGGTATTGCCGCGGGAATGCTTGACGGTTTTTCTCTCAGCTCCCTCAAGGGTGCGCTTATGTCAAGGGGAACGAGGGAAATATCGCGGCTTATCAAGGCTCTCGGCGGGAACGAGCTTTCGGCATACGGACTCTGTCACCTCGGCGACTATGAGGCTACTGTTTTTTCGGAATTTTCTCACAACCGGAAATTCGGGGAGTGCTTTGTGCGCGGAGAGAAATACGATAAGCTGGCTGAGGGGTATTACACCGTCAAGGCTATAACGGAGCTTGCTGCGGAGCATGATGTTGAGCTTCCGATATGCGAAGCGGTGCGCCGTGTGCTCTACGAAAATGCGCCGCCTGCCGATGCGCTTCAGTCGCTGTTTATGAGAAGTCTGAAGCTTGAATTCTGACACCGGGGTAATTATGAACACGACTTTTTACGATATTCTTACAAAACACGCGGCGATGTATCCCGACATGATGCCGCAGGACTGGTACAAGCTTGCGTTTCAAAGCGAGTTCGGGTGCGGACATCTGCTTGGAAACGGTGCGTATGAACGGCTGGTTTCGGAGCTTGATTCGGTTGACTATGACCCGAATGTGCCGCTTACCGTCGATATCGGCGGGGGATATACGCGGCTTGATCTGCGTGCCGTCAAAGGGCATCTTGCACCGGAAACGGTTTTCAGGCTGTTTGAGGACAGCTGTGAGACTGCAGGTACTGCCGACGGGTTTGAGAGAAAGCTGTCGCTTACAGTCAGAGCGGCAAGGCTTGGGATAATAAAGGCTGATGCCGGTCTGCTTGACGGGTATTTTTCGTCTGCCGACAGAAACGCGCTTCCGTCACATTCGGAAAAATTCAGGGAGAGATACGGCGCGGCATACAGGATAATAAAATCGCGTTTTGCGCCGCTTGTTCCGGCTTTCATGCTTATTGAAGGGCTTTCCGCGCGCGCTGACAGGCTGAATATTGCAATTGACGGCAGGGCTGCAGCCGGCAAGACAGAAACCGCAGCACTTCTTGCGTCACTTTACGGGGCTGACGTCATACATATGGACGATTTTTTCCTGCCGAAGGAGAGAAAGACCGCAGAGCGGCTTGTTGTTCCGGGCGGGAATGTTGACAGCGAGCGGTTTTACGACGAGGTTTACTCACACATAAACGACGGTGTTATCGTATACGGTATTTTCGACTGCGGGAAACAGGCGGTCACGCAGAGGGTGAGGCTTGAAAGAGGGAAGATACTTGTTGTTGAGGGCGTGTATTCGCTTCTTCCGTCGCTGAGAGACAGGTATGATATAAAAATCTTTCTTGACACCGACCCCGTGACTCAGAGAGACAGGATAATACTGCGGGGCGGTATACGGCTTTATGAGAGATATGAAAGCGAATGGATCCCGCTTGAGGAGCGGTATTTTGCGCTGCTTGACCCCGCATCGGCGTGCGATGTCAGGATCCGGACATAATGAAGCGAACAGATTTCCCGGAACATCCGGGCTGAAAGGATGATTCACTATGATGGACACAGTCAGAATCAATGACAGAAAGAACTGCCGCATAATCGCGCACCGCGGGCTGAGCGGGATCGAATGCGAGAATTCAATGCCGGCGTTTGTTGCCGCCGGAAACCGGTCGTATTTCGGGATCGAAACCGACGTTCACGTCACGTCCGACGGGAAGTACATAATTATCCACGACGACACGACCGGCAGGGTGGCGGCAGGAAACGATCATCCCGTTGAGGAGACTGATTACGAAACTCTCCGCGGAATCATGCTTGCAGACAGGGGCGGTCTTACCGGAAGGACTGACCTTCGCCTGCCTTCGCTTGACGAGTATCTTTTGGTTTGCGAACGCTACGGGAAAACCTCTGTGCTTGAGCTGAAGAATCATATGCTTCCGGAGCACGTTGCCGGGATCGTTTCGGCGGCAAGGGCGTCGGGACATCTTGAAAAAACGGTTTTCATTTCCTTTGATCTTGACAATATGATCGAGCTCAGGCGGATGCTTCCGGAGCACAGGCTTCAGTTCCTGACTGGAGGCTGTGATGCTCACACGCTTGAAAGGCTGAAGCGGTACCGTCTTGATCTTGATATTTACTATCCGTCGCTGACAAAGGAGATCGTTGACGAGGTTCACGCAAACGGACTTGAGGTAAACTGCTGGACGTGCGACAATGCCGCCGATGCCGAAAGGCTTATCGGTATGGGTGTTGACTATATTACGACAAATATTCTCGAATAAAAAATCCCGTTAATCACGGGAAACGGGTTTACAAATCGGTTTTTTTGTGATATAATAGGTCGAAATTAAAAATAAGTGAGGTGAGCGGAATGGACGCAGGAAGTAACGGCGGCAGTACAAAATCCGACGTTCGACGAAATAAGAATACACGTCCGTCCGCTCGCTCATAACAAAGTGTTCTGATACCGTGATTATGCGCGAACGGATGCACACGGCCGGTTTTCAGCCGGAGTGTTTTTGTCGCGCATTTTTGCTTTTTGTACTGTGCACCACATCTTCCTACATTGCGGGAGACGTTTACGTCTGCCGTGCGGTTTTTGCCGCGCAATTTTAATGCCGATGGCAAGGAGGTTTTGCATGGAAAATCAGAACACTTTATCTGTTGATGAGGCAGTTGCGCTTGCGGATGAGAAGAAATTCTTTGAGCTCCGCAAAATGCTTCTCGACGCCGAACCCGCCGATATTGCGGGGGTATTTGAAAAGCTCTCGCCGGAACAGGCGACTATCGTATTCAGAATTCTGCCGAAGGAGCTTGCGGCGGAGGTATTTGTCGAAATGGATCCAGAGATGCAGGAGTATCTCATCGGTTCATTTACCGACAGCGAGCTGAAGTCGATACTTGACGAAATGTATCTTGATGATACCGTCGATATCATCGAGGAAATGCCGGCTATTGTTGTTACGAGGATACTCGCAAACTCAACGCCGGAAACAAGAATTACAATAAATCAGCTTCTTGCCTATCCGAAGGACAGCGCGGGAAGCATCATGACGACCGAGTATGTTTCTCTGAATCCGGCACTCAGGGTCTCTGAGGCATTTGCTCACATAAGAAAAGTCGGGATTGACAGTGAGACAATCTACACCTGTTATGTGACAAAGAACCGCCGCCTGCTCGGTGTTGTTTCGGTAAGAACGCTGCTTCTTTCCGACCCCGATGCCGTTATCTCTGACATCATGACCACAAATTTCATAGCGGTGACAACGGTGGACGACAAGGAGGAGGTCGCAAATCTCTTTAAAAAATACGATTATCTGGCACTCCCGGTGGTAGACAAAGAAACGCGGCTTGTCGGTATAATCACGGTCGATGACGCTATCGACGTCATAAGCGACGAGGACGAGGAGGACTTCACAAAAATGGCGGCTATCACGCCGTCCGACCGCCCTTATCTCAAAACCTCACCGCTTCAGATATGGAAATCAAGAATTCCGTGGCTGCTCCTTCTGATGGTATCGGCGACATTTACCGGCATTATCATTTCTTCGTTTGAAAGTGCGCTTGCGGCGCAGGTACTGCTTACGGCATTCATTCCGATGCTTATGGACAGCGGCGGTAATGCGGGAAGTCAGGCATCGGTTACGGTCATCCGCGGGATCTCTCTCGGTGAGATCGGATTCGGTGACATCCTGAGGGTCGTATGGAAGGAATTCAGGGTATCCATTCTTTGCGGAATATCGCTGGCGGCGGCAACGTTTGCAAAGATATTTCTTGTTGACAAGCTGATAATGGGAAACGACATAACGCTTGCGGTCGCGCTTGTGGTGTGTGTGACGCTTGCACTGACAATCGTATGCGCAAAGATAATCGGCTGTATCATGCCTCTTCTTGCGAAGAAGCTCGGGTTTGACCCGGCGGTCATGGCAAGCCCGTTCATCACGACGATAGTTGATGCGATATCGCTTCTTATTTACTTCATGATGGCGTCGGCGATTCTCGGACTCTGATATCAGGCAAAAAAACAGCCGGAGCTTTTCCGCTCAGGCTGTTTTTTGAATCCGATCGGATTATTTGAGCATTTCCTGACCGCCGGTCACGGGGATTGCCTGACCGGTCTCGTAATCCTGTTCACAGATATAGAAAATCGCTCTTGCGACATCGACAGTGCGGCAGCCTCTTCCGAGGGGAACCTTGCTCTCGTAAAATTTAAGGACATCGGCGGTCGTCTTTGCGCCGGGGACCTTTCCTGCCCTGAGATACTGAACGAGAAGCCCTTTTTCGGGATCTGTCCAGAGGGGACCTTCAAGGAAGTTTCCGGGGCAGACTGCGTTGACCTTGATATTATACGGGGCAAGCTCCATTGCGAAGCTCTGGGTAAGACCGATGCCGCCGAATTTGCTTCCGGCATAGGCAAAGTTCTTGTTGCTTCCGGCAAGACCGGATTTTGAGTTGATCTCGATGATATCGAACAGCTTTGCGGGAGCGGCTTTGTGCTGGAGCTTCATGACTGCAGATGCGTACTTTACGCAGAGGAAGTATGCTGTATAGTTGACGGCGGTGACAAGCTCGAAGTTTGACTTTGTCATCTCCTCAAGGCTTCCGGCACGGACGATTCCGGCATTGTTTACGAAAATGTCAAGTCCGCCGAAGTGAAGGACGGTTTCTCTTATCATTTCCTTGACCGACTGCTCGTCGGAGACGTTTGCCTTTACCGCGATCGCTCCGGGGAATTCCGCTGCGGTTGCTTTTGCGCCGTCGTAATTCATATCCGCGATGACGACATACGCACCTTCTCCGGAAAGAGCTTCGGCAATGCCTTTTCCGAACCCCTGAGCGCCGCCGGTGACGATCGCGACCTTTCCGGCAAGTCTTCCGGTTTTCTTTTCGACCGCAGGTGCAGCGGTGACGGCGGCATCGGTACAGCCTTCGTCATAGCTGACGGCGGAGCAGTATGTCTTTCCGATATAACCGGCTTCTTCGGGAGTTTCGGCGACAGTCAGCACTCCCGCATCGGGAGCGTAAACGACAGTCGGAACGCCGTTCTCGGATCTGAACGCGCGGTAGGCGGCAACGATGGCATCGGTATCGGCATTTTCGGAAAGAACGAGAGTGTTCTTTCCGAGGACATTTTCATAAGCCGCATCCGGTCTCGGAATATTCATTCCCGCGCCGATGGCTTTTTCACAGCGGAGGAGTTTTACGGTATTCTTTCCGTCCTCAAGGGCGAGCATCCTGATTACCGGGGCGATCTGCACGGCGCGGTCAAGGAGCATTTCCTGATTTTCCATTGTAATCTATCCTTTCGGTATGAAATTTCCGCTCCCCTCGCCGGACGTCCGGAAAGGGGAGGGAAGAAGATTTTATATAGACTTTGCGTGAGCGAGGAGGTATTTCTCGGCCTCTCCGCACCACAGACCGTTGTTTGCCTCGACGATCTCGGCGAGTTTTGCGTACATCGGGTCCTCCTTGCCCTTTTCGGCAAGGTCGGTAAGGGCGGTGAGGGGCATGGAAATGTGGTTGTAGATGAGCTTCTTTCCACCGGGGATCTTCGGAAGGTTGATAACGGTATCGATGACGGCGTCAAGTCCGCCGACATGGGTGATCATTGCTGCGGGATTGAGCTTTCCGTTTGACATCATGTCAAGAGACTCGATCATATCCTGAGTGTTTCCGCCGGAGTTTCCGCAGACGTGAGTGAAGTTGTAATGGACGTTGTAGAAATTGAACAGTGCGGAGAACTGGGTGTTTGTCGGTCCGGCAAAGAAGTTCAGGCAGCCGTCCTTTCCGAGAACGCTGTCGGCAAGCTCGACAACAGGCTTTACGGGAGCATAGACGAACGCGTCGTCGTAGCCCTTTCCGCCGGTAAGCTCCATGAGGTAATCATGTGCGTTTTCAACATCGTTTGTGTTGACATATACCAGCTTTACGCCGTTCTTTTCAGCCTCTTCGACGGTGTGGATTGAGGCTGCTCTTTTCAGACGGACGAAATCGATATCGGTGACGACGAGAAGTCCGGGCTTTCTGTCGCAGTGGATTGCGTAGTCGATCGCCTCAAGACCCATAGGTCCTGCGGCAGCCATGAGAATGGTGTTTCCGCCTTCGACAATGCCCATGTTGTGAACATAGACACCGGGAGTTGCGTGATAGTTGCAGTGATATCCGCCGACGATGCAGGAAACCGGCTCTGCAAGGGAACCGTAGAAATATGTATCGTGGTCATAGTGAAGCAGGCAGTCGCACTCCATGACCTCGTGAGGGATGACGACGAACTGGGAGTTGCCGCCGATCCATCTGTATGAGTATCCGGGAGCATAGAGCGAACCCTTGTAGTTCATTGCCGGCTGGATTGCGAACTTATCGCCGGGCTTGTATTTGTCCTTCCACTTTGCGCCGACCTCGCGGATGATGCCGCAGAATTCATGACCGATAATCGTGGGGTTGACGGCGACGTCCTCTGGCACTCTTTTATGAGCCGGTCCCTGAAGGACTGCCTTGTGGGTGGACATACAGACGCTGTCCGAGATGACCTCGGCAAGTATTTCGTCTTCTTTGATTGCCGGAAGATCGAATTCCTCAAGTCTGATGTCGTTTGCACCGTAAATTCTTACCGCTTTTGTTTTCATTGCTTTCTCTCTCCTTTTTTTCTGAGCCTTTCAAGAAGGCTCCCGATCTCATCCGATCTTTCTTTTTTCAGATCCGGGCGCGGAGTCAGTGATATGTCAAACACATCGCCTTCTTTTAATTCCGGACCGAAAAAAGACACAGGAATGCCGAAGGTTTTTTCGCTGTCGTCCATGCAGACGGCATATTCGCCTTCGATTCTGTCAACAGTGATAATAATAATTTTATCACCTCACTTGCAAATAATCACATTCTGTGTTATTATTATAACAGCATTCTGTTCAAATGTCAACACGGTATCTCACAATACCCACCCGATAAAGGAAATTAATTATGGATAAATTATTGCAAAAAATCGAAGAGCTGAGAAAATCGCTTGAATATCACGCAAGGCGTTATTACGTTGAGGATTCGCCGGAAATTTCGGACTACGAATACGACATGATGTTCAATGAGCTGAAAAAACTCGAGGAGGAGCATCCGGAGTACGACAGCCCGAATTCTCCCACTCATCGGGTCGGAGGAAAGGCGCTTGACAAATTCGAAAAGGTGACACATACCGTCCCTCTCGGCAGTCTTACAGATGTTTTCAGCTTTGATGAGCTCAGGGCTTATCTTGACTCGACAGGCTCTGATGATGATTTTTCCGTTGAGGCAAAGATTGACGGGTTGTCTGTGGCTCTGCGCTATGAGAACGGTGTTTTCGTCAGAGGCGCGACACGCGGAGACGGTGTTGTGGGAGAGAACGTGACAGAGAACCTGAAAACCGTCAGAAGCATTCCGCTTGAAATTCCGTACAAAGGTACGCTTGAAGTCCGCGGGGAGGTTTATATGCCGAGGAGCAGCTTTGAAAAGCTGAACCGGGCAAGAGAAGAGCGCGGGGAGCAGTGCTTTGCCAATCCGAGAAATGCGGCGGCAGGCTCTCTGCGCCAGCTTGATTCAAAGATCACGGCATCGAGGGGACTTGACATTTTCGTATTCAATCTTCAGGTGTGCGACCGGGAATTCACAAGGCACGACGAGACTATCGCGTTCCTGCGGGAACAGGGCTTTCATGTCATACCGCTGATAAAGACTGTGAGAGGTTATGATGCCATCATCGCGCAGATAGAGGAAATAGGGCGCCTGCGCGACGGGCTGCCTTATGATATCGACGGTGCGGTTATAAAGGAAAACCTGCTCTCCCGGCGGCGTGAGCTCGGAGAGACGGCAAACACTCCGAAATGGGCTGTCGCCTTCAAGTATCCTCCGGAAAAGAAGGCGACGAAGCTGACCGATATCGTCATTCAGGTCGGGAGAACCGGGGTGCTTACTCCGAACGCGGTGCTTGAGCCGATTCGTCTTGCCGGGACGACGGTCAGCCGCGCGACGCTCCACAATGCGGACTATATAAGAGAGAAGGACATAAGGATCGGCGACACGGTGTTTGTCCAGAAGGCGGGCGACATAATTCCGGAGATAGTTTCGGTCGATACAAAGGCGCGTGACGGAAGCGAAAAGGTATACTCTATGCCCGACAGGTGTCCGTCGTGCGGAGAGCCGGTTTATTTTTCGCCGGATGAGGCGGCGTTGAGGTGCACGAACTCTGCCTGCCCGGCTCAGCTTATAAGAAATATCACATATTTTGCCTCAAGAGGCGCAATGAATATTGACGGACTTGGAGAAGGTGTGGTAAAATTACTCTGCGAAAGCGGACTTGTGAAGAACTGCGCCGACCTGTATAAGCTGACTGTCGAAAAACTTGCCGGACTTGAACGGATGGGGGAGAAATCGGCTTCAAACCTTGTTGCCGCAATTGACGGGTCAAAGGAACGCGGGCTTGAAAGGCTGCTCTGCGCCTTCGGAATAAGACAGGTGGGAGAAAAGGCGGCAAAATCGATAGCGTCGCATTTCGGGTCGATAGACGCGCTTTCATCGGCTGCTGTTGAAGAACTTACGGCAGTGCCGGATGTCGGCGGGGTGACGGCTGAAAATGTCGTGAATTTCTTCTCGCATCCGCAGACGGCGGCAATGGTCGATGAGCTGAAGAGTCTCGGCGTTAAAACCGATGCGGCATCGGTCAGGGTGAGCGGGGGAAAGCTTGACGGTCTGACGTTCGTTCTCACGGGAACGCTTCCGACTATGAGCCGCGACGAGGCTTCGGCGCTTATCGAAAAGAACGGCGGAAAGACTTCGTCATCGGTATCGAAAAAGACTTCATATGTGCTTGCGGGTGCCGAAGCCGGTTCAAAGCTGGCAAAAGCCGAAAAGCTCGGCGTGACGGTCATTGAGGAAAAAGATCTGCTTGCGATGATTGCCGGGGGACAATGATATAAGAACGACCGGGAAAGCAGTATGATGCTTTTCTGCGGTCGGAAAGGTATGGAAAAGTAATGGCTCAGGATATAACCGATTATGTAAAGGTATACGTAAAGGCGGGAGACGGCGGAAACGGCTGTGTCTCCTTCCACAGAGAAAAATATGTCTCTCACGGCGGTCCCGACGGAGGAGACGGCGGAAACGGCGGCAACATCGTTTTAGCGATCGAGAACGGCGACAACACTCTGCTTAAATACCGGTTCCGACACAAATTCGTCGCGCAGAACGGCGGAGACGGAAGGGCTGACAAATTTCACGGCGGGAATGCAGAGGATATAATCCTTCCAGTTCCGCCCGGAACAGTGGTAAAGGATGCGGCGACCGGAAAGGTCATCGTTGATATGTCCGACAGGGAGCCGTTCATTCTCTGCCGCGGCGGACGCGGCGGATGGGGCAACCGTCATTTTGCGACGCCGACAAAACAGATACCGAGATTTGCTAAAAGCGGGCTCAAGGGTGAGGCGCGGGAGGTCATTTTCGAGCTGAAAATGCTTGCCGACGTTGCACTTGTCGGACTTCCGAATGTCGGGAAATCTTCTATTCTCTCTGTTATAAGCTCTGCGACACCGAAAATCGCGGATTACGATTTCACTACGCTTTCGCCTAACCTCGGTGTAGTGAAGAACGGCGGGGAGGGACGCGGATTTGTCGTTGCCGACATTCCCGGACTTATAGAAGGCGCGTCGGACGGCAGGGGGCTCGGACATGAATTCCTGCGGCACATCGACAGGTGCAGAATGCTGATACACGTTGTTGACATCTCGGCTGACTGCGACAGGAACCCGGTGGAGGATATTGAGCTTATAAATGCCGAGCTTGAGAAATACAGCCCGGAGCTTGCCTTGCGTCCGCAGCTGCTTGTCGGAAACAAATACGACGCTTCGCTTCCGGAATACAACGAACACGTGGGTGAGCTTGAAAAATATGCAGAGGATAACGGGCTTCCGCTTATCTTCGTCTCTGCCGCGACGCGGTACAACATCGATGCGCTGCTCTCAGAGACTGCGGCGATGCTGAACGAGCTGCCGCCGCTTACGATCTATGAGCCGGAGTACGGGGACGAGCCGGATCCCGGTCAGCCTGAGGCGGCTGTCACCGTCACGAAGGACGGCGATGTTTACGAATGCGAGTCGGAGTGGCTTTTCAGGCTTGTCGGACGGGTGAATTTCGAGGACAGGGATTCGCTTGCCTACTTCCAGAGGATGCTCAAGACAAACGGGATCATCGAGCAGCTCGAGGCGGCCGGCGTGAAGGACGGGGATACCGTCAGAATGTACGATTTCGAATTTGATTTCGTAAAGTGAGGCTTTTCGGCAGTCTCAGGTGGGAACTGATAACGGTGATGCCCGGCAGAAATACATTATTTTTTGATTGAAATGTAAAAGAACTGTAAACATAAGAAAAAGTACTTGATTTTCACGGTTGAGATGAGTATAATCATAATCGTAAGTTGGCACTCAGAACAAATGAGTGCTAAACATTCAGGATCGGAGGAATGAATATCATGAAAATCAAACCGCTTGCAGACCGTGTTGTTGTTAAATCGGTCGAAGCAGAAGAAACCACAAAAAGCGGAATTATCCTTGCGGGCTCCGCAAAGGAAAAGCCCCAGGTCGCAGAGGTCGTTGCTGTCGGCCCCGGCGGACTTGTTGACGGAAAAGAAGTAAAGATGACCGTAAAGGTCGGCGACAAAGTCATCACCAGCAAATATTCCGGAACCGAAGTCAAGTGCGACGGGACCGAATACAATATAGTCAGACAGAGCGACATTCTTGCCGTTGTCGAAGACTGAATCATCTGAACCGTAACGGAGGTATATAGATTATGGCAAAGGACATTGCTTACGGAATTGACGCGAGAAACGCGCTTCTCCGCGGTATCGACAAGCTTGCCGATACAGTTAAAATCACACTCGGACCGAAGGGCAGAAACGTTGTGCTTGACAAGAAGTACGGCGCTCCCCTTATCATAAACGACGGTGTTACCATCGCCAAGGAGATCGAGCTTGAGGATCCGAAGGAAAACATGGGTGCTCAGCTTATAAAGGAAGTCGCAACAAAGACAAACGATGCGGCAGGCGACGGCACGACAACCGCAACCCTTCTTGCTCAGGCTCTTATCAGAGAGGGCATGAAGAACGTCACGGCAGGCGCAAACCCGATGGTTCTCCGCCGCGGCATTCAGAAGGCAGTTGATGTGGCTGTCAAGAAGCTGACATCTATCTCCAAGGCCGTCAGCGGATCTGAGGATATCGCAAGAGTCGGCACCATATCCGCTGGCGACGAGGTTGTAGGAACCCTTATCGCGGACGCTATGGAGAAGGTTTCTGCCGACGGTGTTATTACCGTTGAGGAATCAAAGTCTGCCGAGACCTATTGTGAGGTCGTTGAAGGTATGCAGTTCGACCGCGGATATATTTCGCCCTACATGGTCACCGACACCGAGAAGATGGAAGCCGTCATCGACGATGCTCTCATTCTCATCACCGACAAGAAGATCTCCAACATTCAGGAGATCCTGCCGCTGCTTGAGCAGATCGTTCAGTCCGGCAAGAAGCTGGTCATCATTGCAGAGGATATCGAGGGCGAGCCTCTCACCACACTTATCCTCAACAAGCTGAAGGGGACCTTCGTCTGCGTGGGTGTCAAGGCTCCCGGATTCGGCGACAGAAGAAAGGATATGCTCCGCGACATCGCAACCCTTACCGGCGGCGAGGTCATTTCCGAGGAAGTCGGACTTGAGCTCAAGGATACGACGATCGGTCAGCTCGGCAGAGCACGTCAGGTCAAGATCAATAAGGAAAACACCATCATCGTTGACGGTATGGGCGATTCCGATAAGATCAAGGCAAGAGTTGCACAGATAAGGTCTGCTATCGAGACCACGACCTCCGATTTCGACCGCGAGAAGCTTCAGGAAAGACTTGCAAAGCTCTCCGGCGGAGTTGCGGTCATCAAGGTCGGCGCAGCTACCGAAACCGAGATGAAGGAAAAGAAGCTCCGCATCGAGGACGCTCTCAACGCAACCAAGGCAGCCGTTGAAGAGGGAATCGTTGCCGGCGGCGGCGTTGCTCTGCTCAACGTCATTCCCGAGGTCGACAAGCTCGTTTCCACCCTCTCCGGCGACGAAAAAACCGGTGCTATGCTGGTCAGGAAGTCGCTTGAGGCTCCCGTGCGTCAGATCGCCGAGAATGCGGGCTATGAAGGCTCAGTTATCGTCGATACCATTCTCAAGAGCAAGAAGGTCGGCTACGGCTTTGATGCTTCCACCGAGAAGTATGTTGACATGGTCAAGGTCGGCATAGTCGATCCTACCAAGGTGACACGTTCGGCGCTTCAGAACGCCGCTTCAATTGCTGCGGTCGTTCTCACTACCGAGGCTGTCGTTTCCGACATCAAGGAAGAGAACCCCGCACCCGCGGCTCCCATGGGCGGCGGAATGGGCGGAATGTACTGATAATTTCCGCAACCGGATAAAACTATCCCCCTCGTCTCTGTTTTGCGGAGGCGAGGGGGATTTGATGTCAGTTGATATGTCTTACAGTCCGAGCAGGAGAGTCAGGAGGTCGTCTGCGTTTTCTGCAATTATGTCGGCTCCTGCTTTTTCAAGCTCTTCCCGGCTTCCGTAGCCGTATGTCACGCCGACAGAGGTCAGTGAGGATTTTTTTGCCCCGATGATATCGTGTTCTCTGTCGCCGACCATGACGGCGCGGGTTCTGTCGGTCACTCCTGCTTTTTCAAGAGCGGCTTCAATGACCTCGTGCTTGTCGGTTCTTGTGTTGTCGAGCAGTGAACCGGTGACAACCGTAAAATATTGAGACAGCCCGAATCTGTCAAGTATTCTTACGGCAAAGATCTCCGGCTTTGATGTCGCGAGGATCAGAGTTTTTCCTGTTTTTTTCAGTCCGTCAAGCATTTCCGGGATCCCGGGGTAGACAACGTTTTCGAAGATTCCCCTGTCCCTGAAATACTCCCGGAAGACCGATATCGCACGGAGTGCTTTTTCACGGTCAAAGCCGTAATATTCCATGAATGAATCGTCAAGGGGCGGTCCGATAAAGACATCGAGCGATTTTCTGTTCTCAACCGGGATTCCGAACCTTCCGAGCGCGTAGGCTACCGAATTTGTAATTCCTTCCTCCGGGTCGGTAAGGGTACCGTCGAGGTCGAAGAGTATATAATCCTTTGTCATGGTGTATGCCTTTCATATCCGAATGATACCATTATATCACCGTGTGGCGCGGTTTTCAATGACGCATCTGTAAAGAATCGATTTTCGGGCTTGAAAAAAGAGTCGGAATATGTTAAAATATCGGTACTGCGAAATCAGACGGAGCAATTATGTTAAAACGATTCTGTACTTACTACAAACCTCATCTTAAAATTTTTACCGCCGATATGGCTGCGGCTTTTCTTCTTTCGGTCTGCACGATGATCTATCCGCTCATTACCCGGCAGATGCTTATCGACTTTATACCGAACCGGGAGGTGAAGCTTCTTGTGATATGGGCGGCAGTCCTTCTCGGGATATATCTTGTCAAGTATTTCCTCAACTATTTTGTTACCTATTACGGTCACGTTATGGGGGTGGATATGCAGGCGACAATGCGGCGAGATGTTTTTTCTCACCTTGAGACACTGCCGCTTTCGTATTTCGACGACAACAAGACGGGAACGATCATGTCGCGTATAATAAACGACTTGATGGACGTATCGGAGCTTGCGCATCACGGACCGGAGGATCTGTTTCTTTCGATAGTAATGCTTGTCGGCTCGTTCATCGTGATGGGGTCGATATATATGCCGCTTACGCTTATAATCTATTCGCTTCTGCCGTTCATGGTCTTTTTTGCACTGAAAAAGCAGAAGAAGATGAAGGACGCATTTGCCGCCTCGAAAAAAGAGGTCGGCGAGGTCAATGCCACGCTTGAAAACAGCATTTCCGGCATAAGAGTCTCGAAAGCGTACACCAACAGTGAACGCGAAAAAGAGCTTTTCGAGCGCGGAAACAGCCGTTTTGTCGGCGCGCGCAGTCTTGCATACAAGGCAATGGCGGAGTTTTATTCCGGGATGAATCTCGGAATGGATGTCCTTCGCGTTGCGATGTATGTTGCCGGCGGGCTTTTCGTGTTCTACGGAAAGATCGACATTGCGGATTTCACGGCTTTCTCGCTGTATATCAGTCTGTTCATCTCACCGATTGAGCGGCTGGTCGGGTTTATCGAGCAGTATCAGAACGGAATGACCGGCTTCAGGCGGTTTATCGAGATAATGGACTGTAAGCCCGAATCCGACAAGCCGGGAGCTTCGCTGCTTGAGAATGTAAAGGGTGATGTCTCTTTTGAAAACGTCAGCTTCTCATACCCCGACGGCAAAAAGGTTCTTGACGGGCTGTCGTTTGATATCGAAGCCGGAAAGACGCTGGCGCTTGTCGGTCCGTCCGGCGGAGGGAAAACGACCATCTGCCACCTTATCCCCCGATTCTATGAGGTCTGCGGAGGAAGGATCACCATCGACGGTCACGACACGCGGGATGTCACGCTTGAATCGCTGAGAAAGAATATCGGAATCGTGTCTCAGGATGTATTTCTGTTTGATTCGACAATATACGACAACATTGCCTACGGATGTCCCGATGCGACAAGGGAGCAGATCGAGCGGGCATCGGAGCTTGCCAACATTTCCGATTATATTGCGTCGCTTCCCGAAGGGTATGACACTCTTGTCGGGGAGCGCGGTGTCAGACTGTCCGGCGGACAGAAGCAGAGGATAGCAATCGCGCGGGTGTTTTTAAAAAATCCGCCGATACTGATACTTGATGAGGCTACCTCGGCGCTTGACAATGTGACGGAAATGCTGATACAGAAGAGTCTTTCCGAGCTTTGCAGGGGAAGAACCACCATCGTTGTAGCCCACAGGCTGACGACGGTAAAGAATGCCGACGAAATCCTTGTGATAACCGACGACGGTATTGCAGAAAGAGGAACGCATACCGGTCTGCTTGAGTACGGCGGGATTTACGCGGGACTCTGGCGCGGGACTGCGGAAGAACAGTAAAGGCCGGGCGGCGGATAATTTCAGAGAAAGGAGGCGGTCTGAATGAGCGGCAGAAACACAATGCCGGAGAATATAACGGTTATAATACCGTCATACTGTCCCGATGACCGGCTTCTTGCCACCGTTCACGGGCTTATTGCGGCGGGTGCCGACGATATTGCGGTCATCAACGACGGGAGCGGAAAAGAATATGAGCCGGTTTTCGATGAAGTGCGCAGTATTCCGTGCTGTACTGTAATCGAGCACGCCTCCAACCGCGGGAAGGGAGCGGCGATAAAGAGCGGCATGGTTTTCTGTCTGACCGAACGCCCGGCTTCAAGAGGAATAGTCACGGTTGACGGAGACGGTCATCACAGAGTACGCGACGCCGTTTCCTGCGCTCACAGAATGATATCCTCCGGCAGGGTAATAATCGGCCAGCGCGGAAGGAATGACAAAACGATATCTCCGAGAGGGAGGTACGGCAACAGAATTACATCCTTTGCGATATCTGTGGTCTGCGGTTTCAATATTCCTGACCCGCTTTCCGGGCTCAGGGGGATTCCGGCAAAGTTCCTGCCGGTTTTCCTGAAAACGAAGGGCGACAGATACGATTTCGAGACGAATATGCTGCTTGATCTCAAGAGAAAGAGCATACCGTTCCGGCTGTTTTCGATAACCGGGGAATTCTTTCCCGACGGGAAAAAGTCGCATTTCCGGCTTTTCCGCGATTCCGCAGGAATATTTGCCGAGATCCTCAGATATTTCGGTCAGCAGTTCAGGTATATGCTCAGTTCGGCGCTTTGCTACTCGTTTGAGTATATAGTTTATCGGATCCTTCTCGGATATCTTCCCGTGCTCGGAATAACGCTGACGAACTATATCTGCCACGCCATGGCCGGGTCGCTGAATTTCTTCATCAACAAAAAAGTGGTTTTCAGAACAAAAAAGAAGAACATCACGACGGCTGTACGATATCTTGCCGTATCGGTGTTCGTGATGCTTCTTTCTACCGAGCTGATAGTAATAATCAACAAGCTGTTTCTGACCGAAAAGAATACGGTTGCAAAGTTTGTGAAGCCGCCGGTCGATTTTGCCATGTTCTTCGTCAGCTATTTTCTCCAGAAAAAGTGGGTCTTCGCGCCGAGGAAAAAGAAAACGGTCTGAGCCGTCCGGTCAGGCGCAGAACAGCTGTATTGACAAATCGTCCGCGATGTTGTATAATCAATGCGAGTTATACGGCACCGCGGATTGTTCCTTCGGGTGTCATTCCCGCAACACAGAAAGCAGGTTTTGAATGAAAATAACAAAATTTCTGAAAAAGGTCCGGGTATCGCCGGTGCTTGCGGCTGCGGTATTATCAGCATCGCTTGCACTCGCGACAGTGACGGGAGCCGCGGTCATCTCCGGTTCCTGCGGTGCGTCGGCTGAATATTCGTTAAGCGACTCCGGCGTGCTTGAAATCACCGGAACCGGCAATATAAACAGTTATTCCGTCAGCGACGTTCCGTGGACAGAATACGCATCGCAGATAAAATCCCTGAAGATTCCTTCCGGCATAACCGGAATAGGGGTAAACGCCTTTCTCGGTCTTGATGTCAGTCCGGTTTCGGTTCCGAAATCGGTGATTTCAATCGAGGCTCACGCTCTCGGATATACATATGACAGCGGTTCCAAAGAATTCAGGCGCATCTCCGGCTTTGTCATAACCGGAGCCGGAGGTTCCGAGGCAGAGAGGTATGCCGATGTCAACGGCTTTACCTTCCGTTCGGAGGACAGCGCATTTTCCGGCGCCTGCGGCGACAACCTGACATGGACGCTCGGCAGGGACGGGGTGCTTACCGTTTCCGGAAGCGGAAGCATGACGGATTTCAAGTCGGCAGGAACGGCTCCGTGGTCGAAGTACTCATCGAAAACCGACGGGGTTGTCATTACCTCGGTAATCATTTCGTCCGGTGTCACATCGGTGGGGAATTATGCCTTCTCGGGGTGCAGACAGCTTGACTCGGTCTCGCTTCCGTCCGGGCTTGCATCGATCGGTGCCTGCTCATTCGAGGACTGCTCTTCGCTGAATTCCGCCGTCATTCCCGGAACGGTGAAAAATGTCGGAGAAGCGGCGTTTTACGGCTGTTCGTCACTTGAGTCACTGACGGTTCAGAACGGCGTGGCTTCAATCGGGAACTCGGCTTTTTCTCTCACGGCAGTAAGAGATGTCACACTGCCGTCATCGGTAACGGCTCTCGGCGAAAAAGCGTTTTACTCCTGTGAATCGCTGACCGGAATATCCATGACGGGTGTCACTGTCATAGGTCAGAAGGCATTTGCCGACTGCCGCAATCTGAAAACCGTATCAACAGGCGCAGCCCTCACCGGTATCGGTGAATCGGCTTTTGAATCGTGCGGTTCTCTTGTCAGCATAGCTTTCGGTCAGTCTCTTTCGATGATCGGCAGCAGAGCTTTTTACGAATGCGCATCACTTACGGCGGTTACACTGCCTGACAGCCTTTCCGAGCTTGGAAGCTTTGCGTTCCGTGACTGCACGGGGATAAAGTCGGTCAGCCTCGGCGGCGGGATAACGACCGTTCCGACAGGCGCGTTTGAGGGCTGCAGCAATCTCTCGTCTGTTACCTTCGGCGGAGCTGTCTCAACGGTCGAAGAGCGCGCATTTACAAGCTGTCCCGAGCTTCGCGCGGTAACGATACCGGTTTCGGTCAGACACATTGCCGACAATTCCATCGGATATTACTATTTTGAAGCGCCGGAAAGCAGTGTCAGCGGCGCATATACGAAATATACCGGCTTTACTCCGGAAATAATCTCATACTATCCCTCCGCTGCCGAAAAGTATGCCGCGGCAAACAATTTCACCTTCACAAGTCTCGGTCTTGTTCCCACTGACGGCGGTATGCTCACCGACAGAGCCGAGTGGACGTTCAACACATCGACCGGTATTCTGACTGTCAGCGGAAACGGTGCGGTACCGGGATATCTGATGTTTGAGGAAGCCCCGTGGTCGGTGTTCGAGGGCTATATCACCTCCGTCGTATACGCACCGGGGATCACAAACGTCGGCTCTGCAAGCTTTGCGGACTGCGCGTCTGTCACATCGGTAACCCTTGCCGGAACCGTCACGGAGATCGGAGATGAGGCGTTTTCAGGAACTGGGATCACCTCAGTATCGCTTCCGAAGGGACTTAAAACGATAAATGACGGTGCGTTTTCCGCCTGCACCGAGCTTTCGAACGTTTCACTTTCCGACACGGTTACAAGCATCGGGCAGTTTGTTTTCCGCGGGCCGAACCGGCTGACATCGCTCTATATCCCGGAAAGCGTCGGATTCATCGGCTCCTTTTCGGTGGGCTATGACGAGGAGAACAAGCCTGTAAAGGGCTTCTGCATCAAGGGAGTCAGGGGAAGCATTGCCTATAATTATGCAGAGATAAACAACATCGACTTCAAGGAGAACGGCTATACGGAAATTTCCGATCCGGAATCCGGCTGTTCCGTCAGCGTCATCGGCTCGGATTCCTCCGATTACCGGCTTTCGTTTGTCATGAAAAGCGATACGCTTGCGCCGAACGTATTCCTTGCCGACGGGGAAAAAGGCTTTCTGTATGAGATCATTCTTATGAAAGGCAACGTAACGGCGGAGATCGAGGGAACTGCGACAATTTCGTTCCCGGTTCCCGACAACGTCAGCCCTCTCGGGATAAGAATATACGGCATGGCTGACAACGGCGCATTCAGCGAGATTGATTTTACCGTCGAGTCCGGCAGAATAACCTTCTCGTACGGTTCTCTCGGGAATTTTGTCATAACCGATGCCGACCTGTCGAAGCTGTATCTTATAACCGCGTATTACCGCTTTGCCGACGGCTCGGAGGCTCTTGCGCCAAAGACATTCCGCGCGACTCCCGGTGCGGCTTTTGAGATCGGATATTCCTTCATCGAGGGATATCTGCCGGATGTGAAAAACATCTCCGGAAAGATAAACGACTCTGATACCGAAATCGTTTTTACCTATCATCCCGGTGCCGTCTCCTCTGACAGCGCGGAGACCTCAGACGGAACAGACGATAAGCCGGGCAAAAAATCAGGCGCGGCAAAGACGGTTCTGCTTATTGTCGAGATAATCCTTGTCCTCGGAATTATTGCGGCGGTTACCGTGCTCATCATTCTGAGCCGCAGGAAAAAGAACGAGGGGAGCAGAAGCGGGAAGACGATAGCCGGTGCCGCAAAAGCCAACGATAAGTTTGCCTATACGATTGTTGTTCCCGACGCACCGACAAGAGAGCTTGACATCCAGTCGCTCTTTGCCGATGAGCCGGAAGAGGATAAAACCGCCTCATCCGACCTGAGAGATTCACAGAAGACCCGGAACAGAAACAATAACGGCGGCCGAAAGCAGTAAATACCTCGGAGGTGTTAAAATACTCATGATGAGTTTTAACACCTCCCTGTATTTTTTCACGGAATTTTCTGTAAACAAAAATCTTTCGGGGCAAAATCGCTTGCAATATTTCGCCTTTTGTAATATAATATATTGCGAACCGAAATTACGCTGAAAGGGACTGTCTCTCTGACGTCCCGCTTTCTTGCGTTATAAATTATGTAAATATCACGGAAGGAAAAGCCATGACTGAAATACTTAAAATTCTTGAAAGGATCGGAATCTCTCCCGATGAGGAACTTCTCTTTGAACCGATATCTTCTCACGCCGCCTGCTGGGAAGGCTTCGGAGATGTTGAGACAGCATCGGATTATTATGAAGCAATTCAGTGTTATATAAGAACCGTTGCGCTGTCGTTTGCGGAAAAAGGTGTTAAATTCAGCTCTCTTGACGGCGTGATGATCTCTCCGTTTGCCGAGATTGGCAAGGGAACGGTCATTTTTCCGAACGTTCAGATACGTCACGGGGTTAAAATCGGGGAAAACTGTGTTATAGGCGCGGGAAGCGTCATTGAAAATTCAACGATCGGAGACGGGTGTGTTATAAACGCCACTCAGATCTATAACTCGGTTCTTGACGAAAATGTAAAGATCGGACCGTTCTGTCACGTCAGACCGAACACGCATCTCTGCGCCGGTGTGAAAATCGGGGACTTTGTCGAGGTCAAGAATTCGACCGTGGGACGCGATACTCACGCCTCACACCTTACGTATATCGGCGACAGCGATGTCGGTGAACGGGTCAATTTCGGCTGCGGCACGGTGACTGTCAACTACGACGGAAAGAACAAGTTCCGTACGGTGATCGGAAACGATGTTTTTATCGGGTGCAACTCCAATCTTGTCGCTCCCGTCACTATCGCCGACAACGGGTATACCGCCGCGGGCTCGACGATAACCGACGATGTACCGGAAAATGCGCTTGCCGTCGCCCGCGCAAGACAGGTGAACAAGGACGGCTGGGTCATAAAAAAGAAGCAGCGTGACGCCGGAAAGTGATCGGCTGATCTCAGAGGACACAATACATGAGCAGTATATTTGACTTATTCAGAAAAATCGAGACGGAAAAAGCGCCGCCCGCGCCGGTCACGCATATAGTTGCAGGGCTTGGAAATTACGGCAGGGAATATGAGGGCACGCGGCACAATGCCGGTTTTTCGGCAATCGATATTCTTTCCGACAGAAAGAAGCTGAGCGTCACCCGCGCAAAGTTTGACGCGCTTACCGACGAAACCGTAATTAACGGGAAACGCATACTTGTTATGAAGCCGCAGCTGTATATGAATCTGTCGGGAGTTTCGGTAAAAAAGGCTGCTGACTTTTACAAAATCCCTGCGGAAAATATCATCGTCATCTGTGACGACATAAATCTTGATGTCGGTAAGCTGCGGATAAGGCGGAAGGGAAGCGACGGCGGTCAGAAGGGGCTCCGGAACATTGCCGAACAGCTCGGAACCGACGCGTTCCCACGGATAAGGGTCGGTGTCGGAAAGGTTCCTGTCGGCGGAGATGTCGTGAGCTGGGTTCTCGGCCGGCTTCCGGCAGACGAAAGAGACACCTTCCGTCATGCGCTTGAAAAGGTACCTGACATTATTCCGCTGATTATCGACGGAAATATCGAAAAGGCAATGTGTGATTATAACTGATGAACATTATCTGCAGACAGATCGAAAACGAAAGAGAATACCGTGAGCTGCGGGAATCGGTAAGAGAACGGATGTCGGGACATCTGCCGCGCCCGGCAAGGATCATCGGACTTTGCGAAGGAGCAAGAAACGCAATGATATCCGCACTTGCCTCCGACACCGCAGACAGCGGCTGCCCGATGCTGCTTATCGTTCCGGATGAGAAGGAAGCTATGCGGTGCTTCACGTCTCTTTCCGAGATGGGGCATACGCCGGCGGTGTTCAGCTTCCGTGACTATATATTTTATAACATAACAGCCTCCCATGAGTATGAGCATGAGAGGCTCGGCGTGCTTACGGCGATACTTGACGGCACCTGCGACATTGTTATCGCTACACCGGATGCCGCGCTTCAGTATACCATTCCGAAAGGGCGTCTTGCCGCCTCGGTCATGACGGTGAACGAATCCGACAGCATTGATATGGACTCGCTGAAGGCTTTTCTTGTCGGAAACGGTTACAGCGCGGTTGAAACGGTCGATGCCGCCGGGCAGTACTCTGTCAGGGGCGGTATCATAGATATTTATCCTCCCGGATACGAATACCCGGTCAGGCTTGAGCTTTTCGGCGACGATATCGACAGCATGAGTTATTTCGATATAATATCCCAGAGGCGCACGGAGCCGGCACAGTCGCTGAGGATCACCCCGGCAAGGGAAATACTCACCGACAGCGAAACGGCGTCAAAGCTGCGGAAAATCATCACCGCACAGCTGAAACGTACGGCGAACGACCACACGATCGACCAGCTCTCCGCAGAGCTTGAAGCCATCGACGGCGGAACCGAACTGCGGTTCATCGACAAGTATATAAGCACCGTTTACCCGGAGAAGGAGTGTCTGCTTGACTATTTTCCGAAAAATGCGGTCGTTGTCTGCGAGGAATTTGCGGCGCTTTCCGAAAGGATCAAGTCATATGAGTGGCACCAGAAGCAGGCGGTAACCTCACTTCTTGAAGAAGGGGCAATCGCGGCGTCCGGAGCAGAATACGGCAAGTGGAGGGATGATTTTCTTTACTTTGTCGGCGGTCATGCCGGTGTCATCACCGATTCCTTCATGAGCAGTGTTCCTGAGATAAAGATCACGTCGGAATACAGCCTTGTCACAAAGCAGACGGTTTCCTACAGCGAAAATCTTGAGCTTCTCTCCGATGACCTTGCCTCTTACCGCAAGAGCGGCTTCAGGGTCGTTATCCTCTGCGAGAACGAGATAATGGCAAAGAACCTGCGCGGGATTCTTGAAGAAAAATCCGGGGCTTTCCCGGTAATTAAACCGGGTGAGGACATCCCTGACGGAACCGATACGGTAATTACCTACGGGATCAACATCGCGGGCTTTGAACTGACGGCGTCAAGATTTGCCGTTATGTCAACATATCCTGCCGGAAGCTCATATTCGCGCACACAGGTGGCTTTGAGAAAGCGCAGAACAAAAAAGAAATCGGCGCAGGAAAAAATCATGTCCTATGCCGACCTGTCGGCGGGGGATTATGTCGTTCACGTCAATCACGGAATCGGAATGTTTCTCGGGATCGAGAGCGTGACGGTCGAGGGTGTGACGCGCGACTATATCAAGATAAAATACGCCGGAACCGATATGCTGTTTCTTCCGTGCGACCAGCTTGAGAACATTTCAAAATACATCGGCGCAAAAGGTGAGGACGGCACACTTAAGCTCTCCCGTCTCGGCGGTGCCGAGTGGGGAAAGGCAAAGAGCCAGGTCAAAGCGGCGGCGAAGGAAATGGCAAAGGAGCTTATAAAGCTGTATGCCGAACGTCAGAGACGCCCCGGATTTGCCTTTGCTCCCGACGACGATATGCAGAGGGATTTCGAGGAGTCGTTCCAGTACGTCGAAACCGACGGTCAGCTTCAGGCGATAAAGGAAGTCAAGCAGGACATGGAACAGCCCCGCCCGATGGACAGACTGCTTTGCGGAGACGTCGGCTTCGGTAAGACAGAGGTCGCGATGCGCGCCGCGTTCAAGGCGGTTGAATCGGGGAAACAGGCGGCGATTCTTGTGCCCACGACGATTCTTGCGCTTCAGCACTATCAGACACTTCTTGCCCGGCTGCGCGGATTCCCGGTAAGGGCGGATATGCTCTCGCGCTTCAGGTCTCCGAAACAGCAGCAGGAAACCCTCCGCCGTCTCAGGCGCGGCGAGGTGGATATCATAGTCGGAACGCACAGGATGGTATCAAAGGATGTTGTCTTCAAGGATCTCGGACTTGTCATTGTCGATGAGGAACAGAGATTCGGAGTCGCGGCAAAGGAGAAGCTGAAACAGCTTGCCTCCGGTGTCGATACACTGACGCTTACCGCGACGCCTATACCGAGAACGCTGAACATGGCAATGAGCGGTATTCGCGATATGTCGGTTCTTGAAGAGGCGCCGAACGACAGAGTTCCGGTTCAGACATACGTGCTTGAATTCGACGATGTTATCATCGGGGAGGCGATAAAAAAAGAGCTTCGCCGCGGCGGTCAGGTGTTCTACCTTCATAACCGTGTCGAATCAATGCCCGAAATTCTTGCAAAGGTATCCCAGATGGCTCCGGAGGCACGCATTGCTGTTGCTCACGGCAAGATGGATAAGGAAGAGCTGTCGGATATATGGCGCTCCATGCTGACGGGTGAGATCGACATTCTCATAAGCACAACCATAATTGAGGCGGGCGTTGATGTTCCGAATGCGAATACGCTGATAATTGAGGATTCCGACCGTCTCGGCCTTTCACAGCTGCATCAGATACGGGGCAGGGTAGGGCGCTCGTCAAGAAGGGCGTATGCCTATTTCACGTACAGAAAGGGCGCGGTTCTCTCGGACATTGCTTCAAAGCGTCTCGGCGCGATACGGGAGTATACCGAGTTCGGCTCCGGCTTCAAGGTTGCTCTCCGCGACCTTGAGATACGCGGTGCCGGAAACCTTCTCGGTTCGGAACAGCACGGTCACATGGACACTGTCGGTTACGATATGTATATGCGCCTGCTGAACGAAGCGATCCTTGAAGAAAAAGGTGAGGCTCCGGTGAAAAAGACCGAATGCGCCGTCGATATGAACATAAGCGCCTATATTCCGGAAAGCTATATCAAAAGCCCCGTACAGCGCATTGACGTTTACAAGAAAATATCGCTTGTTGAGAACGTCGAGGACACTGTCGATATTGTCGATGAGCTTCTTGACCGCTACGGTGAGCTTCCGAAGCCGGTCGCGGCTCTGCTTGACGTATCGCTTCTGCGCTCTCTCGGTTCGGAATGCTCGCTGACGAAGATTCAGAAGAAGGGAAGCTCCGTCATATTCTGGCCGGAGAAGATCGATATCAGAATATGGACGCTGCTCGCCTCCGAACGGCGCGGAACACTGCTTATGAGCCTTGATCTCAAGCCTTATGTTACGCTGAAGCTGAAAACCGGTCAGGATCCCGCCGACGCGGTTACCGATGTACTCAACGCATATATTCGTATAAAGAAAAATTCAGCCGGAGAGGGAACGGCTGAAGTGAAAGGATGATTATATGAAACGGATCGCAATTCTGCTGGCAGCTGTGCTTGTCCTGCCGTGTCTGCTTTTCTCCTGCTCCGGTGAAAAGTACGAAACAGTCATGGAATACAACGGTGTAAAGCTGACCGAGAATATGTATTACTACTGGATGTCAACCTTCAAGAGGAACATACTCAGCTCATACTCGGACGCCAAGGACGACGCCTCTTTCTGGCAGGCAAAATACGATGAAAATCAGACCGTTGAGGAGTATTTTACCGAAATAATCAATCAGCGGATAATGAACTATCTCATCGCGCAGAGCATTTTCAGAGAACAGAAGCTGACCCTGTCCTCCGACGAGAAAAAAGCGATAAAGAACGATATTAAAGAAAAAATCGAATACTATGGAAGCCGAGGAGAGCTGAACGAAGAACTGAAGAATCTGATGCTCAATATCGACTCGCTTGAGACGATCTATACGTGGGAAAAACGGCATGACGCGGTATACGACTATTTTTACGGCAAAAACGGAACCGAGACGGTCAGTGACAGCCAGATAATCGACTACTATGAGAAAAATTACTCAAGGATCAAGTATATCGTCTTCTATACCACGAAGATAAAGACCGATGACAAGGGGAACTATGTTTACGACAGCGACGGACAGCTTGTCACGGAGGAGATGACCGAGGAAGAGCTTGCCGCGACAAAAAAGAAAATTTTGGAATGCAACGAAAAGCTGAACAACGGCGCATCATTTGATGACATGATAAAGGAATACAGCGACTACAACAAGATAAAGGAATATCCGAACGGCTTCTATGTCTCGGCAAACGAGATTCCGACATGGGGAAGCGGGATCGTTTCCGGCGCTGTTACCGCAAAACCGGGCGATGTTTTCAGAGTTGACGAAGAAGCGGCGGTCTATCTTGTACTTAAGTGCGAGCTTACGCCGTTTGACAGCCTTTCGGATACCGATTCCGACCAGTTAAAGAATCTGGCAAGCTACGCGACGACCGGACTGTACAGAGAAAAGTTTTCCGCGCTTTCAGAAAAAGTGAAAGTTTCGGGTGAGATTCTTTCAAAATACAGACTTTCCGAAATTAAAGCAAATCCGTATTATTCCTTCTGAACCCCTCTGCTGCCTGCATTCCCGCTGATTCCGAAAAAATTTTGTGATATTTTCACAATAGGAATTTTGAAATTTCTATTGACAAATCATGCTTGACTGTATTATAATCTATACATTAATTCATTCGGGCATGATTCCGGGAATTAAAATAATTTGAGAGGTGTTCAGACATGAAATTCTTAACACGCATAACATCAGTTCTTCTCGTTGTACTGATTTCTGCAGCCGCTCTCGCGGGGTGCGGAAAGAAGGGCAACAAAATTGCCGACCCTGTCGCAGACAAAGACGGCAACATTACGCTTCTCATCGGCGGCATCGGTGCTCTTACCGGTGACTACGCAGTATACGGTGAAGCCGTAAGAAACGGTGCTCAGCTTGCAGTTGACGAAATCAACGCGGCAGGCGGTGTAAACGGACTCAAGCTCGCGCTTGATTTCCAGGATTCGCAGGGCAAGCCCGAGGCGGCTGTCAGCGCTTACGGCAACCTTGTTGACAAAGGCATGGTAATTTCTCTCGGCGGCGTTATGTCCGGCGAAACAGCGTCAATTGTAGCCGAGGCAAAAGGCGACGGCATATTCATTCTTACTCCTTCCGGCTCCGCAAAGGCCTGCATTGAAGGCAACGACAATGCTTTCCGTCTTTGCTTCAACGACCCTCAGCAGGGAACCATTTCTGCTGACTACATTGCAGACAATGAGCTTGCAAAAAAGGTCGCGGTGTTCTACCAGAGTGACCTTGATTACAGCGTAGGACTTTACGAGACATTCAAGGCCGAGTGCAATAAGCGCGGTATCGAGATTGTATGCGAAAAGTCCTTCACAGACAGCAACAAGACCGATTTCTCTACTCAGATCAACGCAATCAAGGAAGCTGACGCAGATCTTGTATTCATTCCGCTTTATGCTGATGCGGCCGCTACCTTCCTTACTCAGGCAAAGGCAGCAGATCTCAGCAAGGTATTCTTCGGATGCGACGGTATCGACGGAATCCTTACAAAAATCAGCGACAAGACGATCGTTGAGGGTCTTATGATGCTTACCCCCTTTGCATCCGACTCCAAAGAGCCCGATGTTGTAGCATTTGTCGGCAAGTATAAAGAAAAATACAATGCAGACCCGAACCAGTTTGCAGCCGACGGTTATGATGCAATATATGTCATAAAGGCAGCTATCGAAAAGGCCGGTTTCTCCAAGGATAATACCAAGGACTTTCAGAAGGGTCTTGTGGCTGCAATGACTCAGATCGAGGTTGACGGTGTCACCGGAACCATGAAGTGGACTGCCGACGGCGAGAACAACAAGGGCGCTATGGCACTTGTGTTCCGTGACGGTGTTGCGGTTGCCTTCGAGAAGAAGTAATCCCGGTACTGTATCAATTCAACATCAAACAGCAATCAACGGTGAGAAAGGGGGGAAACCTTCTTTCTCCCGTTGTCAATATAAGGACATTTTCCGTCACACGCCATGCCCGCTCCCCGGCGGCAGTTTCAATATTATGACACCTGAATAAGGCGTCATGGGAGGACAATTACAAATGACAAACTTTTTTCAGACACTTGTCAGCGGTCTGAGCCTCGGCAGTATCTACGCGCTTATCGCGCTCGGATACACGATGGTTTACGGAATCGCTAAAATGCTTAACTTTGCTCACGGCGACATTATCATGGTCGGTGCTTACTCTGTAATTGCAACGGCAATGATCTCACAGAACATACCCGGTCTTGTAGCTGTTGTCATAAGCATTGCAGTATGCACTTTGCTCGGTGTTACTATCGAATTCTTTGCATACAGACCGTTAAGAAAATCCCCGTCTCTTGCGGTGCTTATAACCGCTATAGGAATCAGCTATCTGCTTCAGAACCTGGCTCTTCTTATTTTCGGCTCGGAGCAGAAGTCCTTCCGGATCGACTTCTTCAGCAGAATCAAGCCGTTCTATATCGGCGGTGTGCTTATAAACGGAATAACCTTTCTCACCCTTATCGTAACGTTTGTCATAATGGTTGCCCTTTCGCTTTTCATTAACAAAACCAGAATGGGTAAAGCAATGCGCGCGGTTTCTGAGGACAGGGAAGCGGCGGAGCTTATGGGTATAAACGTCAACCGTACCATCACCCTTACCTTTGCAATAGGATCGGCTCTTGCGGCAGTTGCATCGATATTCTACGGCGGTGCATACACCTATATCAGACCGACGACCGGTTCAATGCCCGGTATCAAGGCATTTACGGCGGCTGTTTTCGGCGGGATCGGTTCTATCCCCGGCGCAATGCTCGGCGGTGTCATGCTCGGAGTTATTGAAAAATTCGCAGAGAGCTTCCTGCCGCTCTGGTCGAACGCAATCGTGTTCCTTGTGCTTATTGTCGTTCTTGTTGTTAAACCCACCGGACTGCTCGGCAAAAAAATCAGTGAGAAGGTGTGAGAAAATGAAAAAAGATCTGACCAAAAAACTCTTTTCCCGTGATTCCATCACACTTTATATAGTTGCGGCAATTTACATACTTGTTTCTGTTATGCTGTTCTCCGGAAGCCTCAGCCGCCAGATAACAAATATGCTGATCCCGGTCTCCTGTTATATCGTTCTTGCAGTTTCACTCAACCTTGTCGTGGGTCTGCTCGGCGAGCTTTCGCTCGGTCATGCCGGATTCATGTCTGCGGGGCTGTTTTCCGGATGTCTTGTTTCGATTGCTCTTGCAGATATGCTTCCGATGGCTGTCAGACTGCCGGTATCGATGCTTTTCGGCGGTATCATTGCCGCGATCGTCGGTCTTGTTGTCGGTCTTCCCGCACTGCGGCTCCGCGGTGATTACCTTGCGATTGTCACACTTGCCTGCGGAGAAATAATCAAGGATATCATCAACAACATGAAGATCACCGGCGGTGCGCTCGGTCTTTCGACCCTTAAGATCTATTCCAAGCCCGCTGAGCTCATTCCTTTTGCAATCATCCTCGTTTTCATAACAGTTATTGTCACAATGAACCTCAAGCATTCGCGCCACGGCAGAGCCATAACTGCGATCCGCGACAACCGTATTGCGGCTGAAGCTACCGGGATCAATGTGACCTACTACAAGCTGCTTGTGTTTGTCATCGCAGCATTTTTCGCGGGTATGGCAGGCGTGCTTTACGGTCATTCGCTTGCGAATATCAAGGCTGCGACATTCGACTACAATATGTCAATTGAGATTCTCGTCATCGTCGTTCTCGGAGGCATGGGAAGCGTGCGCGGTTCGGTAATCGCAGCAATCATTCTGAAGGCTCTTCCGGAAGCGCTCCGCGAATTCTCCGATTTCAGGATGCTGCTTTACTCGGTACTGCTTATTGCGATAATGCTTCTCAACGCATCGCCTAAGTTCGCCGAACTCAAGGGACGACTGTCCGTTAAAAGCCTGATCGCTTTTCTTAAAAGCAAAAGAGTACAGCCGATAAATGCGACAGAAAACAAGGAGGAAAGGTAAATGGATAAAAAATCATCAAGACTGGTTCCGCTCCCCACAAATGCCTTTGTTCCGGAAAGAGACGTCGATAAAAGTCCGGTTCTTGAAGCACGTCATATCGGTATTGATTTCGGCGGACTTACAGCTGTCGCGGATTTCTCACTGATAATCGGAAGGACCGAGATAGCCGGTCTTATAGGTCCGAACGGAGCAGGGAAGACAACAATATTCAATCTGCTTACTAATGTCTACCGCCCGACCCGCGGAACTATTATGCTCGACGGATACAACACATTCGGCAAAACAACAGCTCAGGTCAACCGCATGGGCATCGCAAGAACCTTCCAGAACATCAGACTCTTCTCGAATATGTCGGTCATTGACAACGTCAAGGTGGGACTTCACAACGAGATAAAAGAGAATATGTTTGAGGCTATGACGCATGTGTTCGGTTACAGACGCGCCGAAAAGCAGGCGAACGAACGCGCGCTTGAGCTTCTTGACTTCTTCGGGATGGCTGACCTTGCAAAAGCTCAGGCGGGGAGCCTTCCTTACGGAGCACAGCGACGCCTTGAAATCGTCCGCGCGCTTGCGTCCAATCCGAGCATTGTTCTCCTTGACGAGCCTGCTGCCGGAATGAACCCCTCTGAAACCGCGGAGCTGATGGAAAACATCGTAAAGATACGCGACACGTTCCAGATCGCAATCCTCCTTATTGAACACGATATGAACCTTGTCATGGGCATATGCGAGGGCATCTGCGTGCTGAACTACGGAAAAGTCATAGCAAAGGGCTCTCCTGCAGAGATCAAAGCAAACCCGCAGGTCATCGAGGCCTACCTAGGCAGAAAGGACGGTAAATAAGATGCTGACAGTCGATAATATCAACGTTTATTACGGCAAGATACACGCAATCAAGGATGTCTCCTTTCAGGTCAACAACGGTGAGATAGTCGCTCTGATAGGCGCAAACGGCGCAGGGAAGTCAACGATCCTGAAAACGATATCGGGACTGCTCAGAACAAGAACCGGTTCGATAACCTTCAACGGCGAAAACATCACTCATACCGAACCACACAATCTGCTTCCGAAAGGAATGGCGCATGTTCCCGAAGGAAGAAGGATTTTCCTTCAGATGACCGTTATGGAAAATCTTGAGATGGGCGCGTTTATACGCAGGGATAACTATAAGAAAGACATAGAGGATGTTTTCAAGCGCTTTCCGAGACTTCTTGAGCGTAAGAATCAGGTCGCCGGAACGCTGTCAGGCGGTGAACAGCAGATGCTGGCAATGGGTCGCGCTCTTATGAGCAAGCCGAGTCTCCTTATGCTTGATGAGCCGTCAATGGGGCTTGCGCCGATACTCGTTGATCAGATATTTGACATAATCAAGGAGTTCCATGCCTCCGGCACAACGATACTGCTTGTCGAGCAGAACGCAGAAAAGGCTCTCGCCGTCGCAGACCGTGCATACGTCCTTGAATCCGGACGTATAGCTCTCAGCGGCACAGGCCATGAGCTTGCCGAGAGTGATAAGATAAAGAAGGCATATCTCGGCGGCTGATAGATATGAATCCGCAAGAAAAGCCCTCAATCCGATGTTTACGTTTGATCACGGATTGAAGGCTTTTTTCTTGTCGTTCCGGATTTATGACGAAGAACTGACTGCTTATTGCGGTTTTTATGCTTTGCGGTGTTCTCCCAATTGTACTAAATTTGCGTTTAATCGGCGGTATAGTTAATGTGCTGAATCAGAGCGGTAGCCGGCAAGACAAAAAAACGACATCATGCACAATACAAAACACGCTGCAACTCATCAGACAACTGCAAGCCAAAGAGGATACCATCACCATCAAAAACGGGATGAGATCCGGAACGGGTAAGGATATAATCACGGTACTTAATGCGGGTATTTTGAGAGAAACGCCGGCAGTAAGTAAGAGCCTTATCCAAGCCGTAAGCAAAATAGATATCATCAAGCATATCAGCATAAAGAACGTTAAGACCATCACGGGAAGCAATTTTAGCTACATCAGGGACTCGGACAGCGTTAAGATCATCCACCATACTATTAAGCCGATCGATATCAGAGGAATAAAAATTCTGACGAAGAAGAAAAGTAACATCGTGATAAGTCACCTCCACACGGGTAACACCCTTAAATTTTTCAGCGTCAGATTTTCCATCACGCTCTTTTTCTTTATCGTATATCTTTATACGTCCATCGTTAGACTTTGGACGAACATACCGAGCAGGAACACCGGACAGAGTACCATAAGTCATAACCTCAGTAGCACCATGAGCAACAATGCCGTAGTGAGACACCGGCACTCCTTTAAAATCGAACGCAACATCAATAGAGACAATAGTATGTATCTTTGCATACCTCTCGGCAAGAAAGCCACCTATAAAGCTCGGTACACGCGTTTTGTTGGGGTTATACTCAATCTGACACAAAGACCAATCAACAGAAAAATTTTTGCCGAACTGACCATAAAAGAAAGCAAAAGCAGCTTCACAATCTTCAAGCGTTATCCAACACATATATGCCCATGAACCGACCTTTTTAAGCTCAAACGGCGGTATATCTTTTTCTCGGATATCCTTCACACCATAAGGAGTAAGATCAAGAGGAACGGGTACGCCACGATCTTTACCCTTAACAGTCAACCGGTACTTAATACGCATAAGTTTCCTCGTAATAGTCTTGTTTGCATTGACGAGATCAATTTGCTTTGGGATAATCGAGACTTCAAGAGCTTTGAGAAGCCCGTTCAGGATTGGTTTCGCCAGCAGCGTAAACGTGGTGTAAAGATAATCGCTTACTCTCAGACTTTCGATTGTGATAAGAAGCTCCGAGATCTCAGTGACCGTCTTGCCGTTCAGAGGAAGTTTCTTCGTGTCTTTACCCTCAGACGCTACTATGTCAAAACTCCTCGCGTTATTTCTGCCGAGGACGCTCGTGATACGTCTCGTATTGTTGACGACTATGTCAAAGTTCCTTTTATCTTCCGTGGTATAGATCTTACTTACATACCGCGCTACTGCCGGTACTATCATACTGACGAGATCAAGGGTGATATCAGCACCGTCAGCCTGAAGACCCCGCCCGCAGGCGTATCTACCTCCAAGACCCCAACCCCCTGAGGTAAACGGAATTGCAACAGTCTCGTTTTTCCGTGCTACCTTATTGCCTCCGAGGGGGGGTAACCTACGTTATATCTACCTCCTGAGCCTTACCCCCCCTCGGTGGAAATTGGTGAGCACGGAAAAACTGATTTGTCAAGGAAGAAGTCAAAATTGTTTACAAAACCGGCTTGCCGGCTTTGTAAACAAATTTGCGCCTTGACAAATCACGCCAAGGACATATTTCTCCGGGCACCGCTTCCATGCCTTCGGTATCTTCAGCGCGCAGCGCGTTTCCCTACCGAGATGTTACATTCTCGACGTACTGATTAACGGCGCGTGGTATTAGCTCCGGCGACCCGCGCACTAGCTGCGCGGAGACCGGAGGCTCATACTCTCCCCTTTTTCTAAAAGGGGGCACGGGGGATTTATTAAAAGGCTTGTTCATAAAACGCCCTGTATAATAAGGCGTCTAAAGTGTCATTCTATATATTTTGTGAACGGATGTGATCTAATTGATAATCGATAAAATAACTATATATTTTCCGGCAATCGATCCGACGAACAAAATCTAAATCCGTATTTGAGTCAGCAAAACAATGCCAACCGCGCTTTTTATGCTTGATCAGATCCTTCTGCATAGAGAGAGATTTGCCAACACCTTTTTTACCGAAAATAAGCGTAAAAGTATAAGGCGAAAGATATTTACGGGTCAGCAAATGCCACACAAGCACAAGACCGCAGAAAACAAGCAGGATAACACAGATAGTATACATAGTCACCTCCAGAAAGAATAGACCCCCTCCGCGAAGTCGCGGAGGGGGTCAGAGCAAATCAGACACCCCACACGGTACCGCGAACGACCTTGACAGCAAGAAGGACAAGGGAAACGCAAATGCCGAGAGCGAAGTAAGGAAGAACCTCAGGTTTAGTAACCCAGTTAAAAAACGTAGGTATAACGCCAGTAGTAGTAACGGCAGATTCACCACTACCGATAGTACCACCAAAAAGCGCAACCATAAAGTCCTTAAGAGCAGCTACAAAGGAAGCCATGCCTTATACCCCCCATACAGCACCGCGTACAACCTTAATCGCAAGAAGGACAAGGGACACGCAGATACCAAGAACGAAGTAAGGAAGAACGGCAGCACTCGTCACCCAGTTAAAAAAGGTAAGCACGATACCATCAGTACCGAAGAGTGCAGAAGCGAAGCTCTGAAGATTGGAAACTAAGTTAGCCATAGTAACCTCCATTAAAATTTAAATTTATCATTACGTCCGAGCAAAGACGTGACGACCGTAAAAAGGAAATCAACGAAGCGATAAGCCAGAGCAGCGACAAGGCAGCAAGACGAAGCAACAACCAAATAAGTAACAACAGAGTCAGAGCCGGAGTAACCTATCGCAGAAAGAATAGTATCTATCATTTTTTGAACCACCTACCTATCACATAAGTCATAGCAGCCAAAACACCGGAGACAGCAAGAAGAGTAAGAAGAGTGCCACTCACAGTCTGAGCAGCAATAAGAGTATCAAGCTTTTCAGAGATAGAAGAAAGCAACTGCAACACCTGATAATTATCGTACATCAGATATACCCCCTAAGGAAAGAGATAAGACAGATAAGAAAGACCAGCATACAAAGAAGATATATACCGAGAAGTTACAGAAGTCCATGAGACA
>OLGD01000305.1_pt1 | contig 103877 bp, 70 predicted proteins | sample 1605311 | NCBI WGS metagenome assembly OLGD01 (sample SAMEA3888917, study PRJEB22519) | human gut metagenome | biome: human gut; feature: human-associated habitat; material: faeces | place: Denmark | collected 2010 | reverse complement strand
AACTGCAACTTCATAAATGGAAGGAACTGATCGAATACACTGATTCAGTAACACAAGGAAAAGTTCCTTTCCTCTTCTTCATGCATCCTAAAGATGTGAAGGAAATACGTTACCTCCTGAAACGAGACGCATTTGATCACCCTGTCTGTATTGACATAGACGATCAACTAAACAAATTAAACAAGTTCCCGGCAGACATAACTTTCCAGACATTCCTGTTGGATAAGGACAATAAAGTTGCTGTATTAGGAAATCCGGTGCATAACACGGCTGTGAAAGAACTGTATCTGAAACAGATTACAGGTAAGGACAGCCCAAACAAAAATATACCGAAAACAACAGCCGAAACAACAAAGACAGAAATCAACTTCGGAACTTTCAACAAATCGGAAGTAAAGGAGACAACCATAGAAATAAAAAACACCGGGGACAATCCCCTTGTGATAGTGGACGTAAGTACCACCTGCGGCTGCACAGCAGCCACCTATGACAAACGACCTGCAAAACCCGGAGAAACCCTTCGGGTAGGAATTAAGATGACACCGAAAGACACCGGTTTCTTCGATGAAGTCGTTACGATCAAGTACAATAGCTCGAATAATCAACATGTTAAACTAGAAATAAAGGGGAATGTTCGGTAATCGAACAGGTGGGAGTTTATTGTATCAAGCAAGAATATATAAACGTCCCCTATATAAACATGAAAGGAGGTGTCGAAAGCTAACACATAAAAATACAATACTAATATTTACAACAAGAAAGTTATAAACCTCAAAAACAAGAAATAAAAATATGCTAAAAATATTATCAATATTAACAATTCTATTTATAGGCATAAACCTTTACATTACAAATGCCAATAAGGAGATAACGAACAGTCTATTTTTAACGAACATTGAAGCTCTTAGCTTCAATGAATCAGATAGCGGTGATGGTTATACAGTATGTATAGTTGGTGACCGTACAATAGATTCCAGTGTTGAACCCCGCACTTGGTGCGGAAACTGTAGATCTGTACGTGTAGTACAAAAGGGAGATGGAAAATGTAAAATTGGATAATAGTCAACATATATGAAAAAAGTATTCATTTCAACCACAATAATTATGATTGTTATTAACTTAATTATCATAAACCTACATTCCTCTCAAAATAAAAAAACATACTTTTTTAATGAAAACCTCATCGCATTAGCAGGAGGTGAAGAAGGAGGAGATAGTTCATTACAATATAAATATTGTATTACAGGAGACAAACTTACTTCAGGAACTACATCAGCAGGAGTCATCGCTATATACTGTGGAGACTGTTTAGGTGCCAGAATATGGCCTACTGGTGACGGAAAATGTCGTAGATATTAAAAATTAAATCTATACTCTGTATATTCACCTAGTTAGCTAACTAAAATGTATAGCAGAGTATAGATATAAAATTAATTTATAATGAAACATAAAATCCTTTTCTTACTATTTATATTTAGCTTGATATCTTGCAAAAAAAAATATCCAATAACTAATTATCAAGGTCTCATATATCCAACTGTTATACAAAAAGAAACAATAACAGAGGGATGTTTTTTCGACATGTTATGTATTCAAGACTCTATCTTATTATTAAAAGCAGAATGTGATTCTTTCTTCTTCCATTTATATAAAATGGAAAATTTAAAGTATGTAGGTAGATTTGGAGAAAAAGGTAAGTCACCATGGGATTTCCAATTCCCATTTCCTTATAATAGCAATACTACAAAGTATCCACAAAACGACACAATACTATTTTATGACATGAATTTAATGTGCAAAAAATCAATAAACATCAATAATATAATAAACAAAAAAGAAGCAATATCAGAAAATATCACCCAAGACTATTTAGATGAAAAATTATTCTTTAGTAAAGAATTAAACCAAATTGGTACAAACATCACAATAGGTAGTAATATTAATAAATTAGATGGTATTTTTTTCATATATAATAAATTTTCAAAAGAAATAAAATGGATTGATTTTTACCCCAAATATTCTATTGATAAAGAATATAGAAATTCTGTATATTCAGGTGTTGTATGCGCTAATGAGACAAAAAACAAAATAGCTTTTGCCTATAGACATTTTGATTGCATCCTTTTCTATTCACTAACAGGTGATTTAATAAAAGAAATCTACTTTAGTCAACCAAAATTACCTGATTTATCTCCTAATTTTCATGGAGTATCTAATGATTCCCCTATATATTTCTCTAAAATATATGGCACTACAGAAAAATGCTATTTTTTAAGAATAGGAAAAGGATTGAATTACATTTTAAACAATGAAGGAAAAACAGAAATCAATATATTTGAACTTGATTGGAATGGGAATTTACAAAATGTATATTATTTTGACAAAGAATTTTCTTCTTTCTGCATAGATAATAGTGGAGAATATCTATATGCTTTACAAGCAAATAATAACGAGAATGAACCATTTGTTAATTTATTAAAAATAAGACTAAGCCATGAATAAATATATTATTTTCATATGCATATTTATTATATTAAATATTACTCTAATCATCAAAAACAATAATATAAACAAAAACTACAATAAAGCATTAGAAAGAAATATAGTTTTAACAAACAAACTAAACGATATTGCATATTATACAACAAAAAATATTAAATACAATAATCCCACCACAGACATAAACAAAGAAATAGATCTAAATATATTCAAATTCAATAAAAACAAATACAAAATATTTTATAGAGTAGATTTTCCGTATTGTGAAAATTGTATCTATCCTACAATAGAGTTACTAAACGAATTAGCAGATGAGATAGGTTTTGATAAAATTACAATAATAACATCATTTCCCAACATTGAATATGGAGACGATTTTCATGAATTCACAAAAAAATACAATTTAGACATAATCAACATACCTGAAAGTGATTTTTGTATTGAAAAAAAAGAACTTATAGGTTCGTATATTTTTACAATGAATAAAAACCTCAATATAAACAATATATTTTTTTGTGGAAAAAACAATCACTTTATGCTAAATGAATATTTCACCTACTTAAAAGAATACATAAATTCTAATTGAATAAAGACAAATATGCAAATAGAAATAACAAAATGAATAAACAAACACATATACACAACCTGATCAACAAAGCCATCAATATAGTTTTCTGGCTATGTATGACAGTGACTCTATGGTTTGTTTTACAGGTATTTATCTTTGCCTCATTCAAAATCCCCAGCGATTCGATGGAACCGGGATTAATTACAGGAGACAATATACTTGTCTGGAAACCGACCGTCGGACCTCGCATATTCAACCTGTTTGCCTCCATGAGAAACGAACAAACAGAGATTTATCGCATTCCCGGTTTCAAAAAGATAAAACGCAATGATATTCTGGTTTTCAATTTTCCGCATCCAAACAGTTGGGATAAAATTGAAATGCATATACTCAAATATTATATCAAACGGTGTGTCGGAATACCGGGAGATACCTTATCCATCCGAAACGGATTCTTTCATGTGGAAGGCGTACAAACGCCTCTCGGCAATATGTAGTCACAAAAAGGAATAGCAGCAACTGAGAAATTTCAAGACGGTATATTCCAGAGTTTCCCATTCGACAGCATCATCGGTTGGAACATCAAAGATTTCGGACCGCTCTATATACCGGCAAAAGGCGATTCCATTACTTTAGATCGTACAAACTTCCGGTTATATAAAAAGCTGATCGAATGGGAACAACAGGGTAGTCTTCAATACAAGGATTCTACGACTTTTCTTAATGGAAAGCCGATCTACGGATATCGTTTCCAAGAAAACTATTATTTCATGGCAGGCGACAAAGGCATAAACTCGCAGGATTCACGCTATTGGGGATTACTACCTGAAGAATATATCGTCGGGAAAGCATGGATTATCTGGAAGTCGGTAGACCCATATACGGATAAATCCAGATGGGACAGATTTTTGAAAATTATTCACTAATAGAATTGATTATAAAACAATCCCACCATATATGTATCAAAATTACAGTAATATGAAATTTAATCTGTTTGCCACAATTGTACTTGGGCTGTATCTGTTTCTTTTATCGGGATGTAGCAACACCAACAATAGACAATTGGAATTAGCCTTACAAACCGCAGGAAATAACCGGCAGCAACTTGAAAAAGTTATACAACATTATCAAAGAGATAAACAAAAGGTAAATGCTGCAAGATTTCTGATACGGAATATGTTGGGAAAATACTATCTGGAAGGGGATCGAATTGATAAATTCCACCAGTTCATCGACTCTATATATCATATAGAACAGGTTATATATGATCAACAGACTATTAATAATACTTATAGAACAAATAATAAATACCAACTAACCAACGCTCTGCAACAGGCAGACTTACAACAATTAAATGCAGACTTCTTAATCGCACACATAGATGCAGCTTTTCAGGTATGGCAAAAACCCTGGAACAAACATCTTTCTTTTGATGAGTTTTGCGAATGGATACTCCCCTACCGAGTTGGAAACGAATTGCCGGAGATATGGAGGGAAGAATACTATAATGCCTTTTCCGGATTATTAACGGACAGCATATTGACCGCCCGCGATGCCTGTATTACCATCAACAATGAGTTGAATAAATTACCGCTCCGTGTCTTCACCGATTTTCCTAAACCTGCAGACATTAAACCCAGTAGCCTTATTCATATAAAATTCGGTTTATGCGGGGACTACACCAATCTGGCAATATATGCCATGCGTTCAATCGGGATACCTGTTACAACAGGAAGTATTCCACATTGGGGACATGGTAATAGTGGTCATGCATTCAACCTTTTATATGGCGAAGACGGAAATCTTTATGATTTTGCTGGAGGAGATCATCATCCAGGAGATCATCTCAAACATTTTGATGGCATACCGAAAGTCTATCAGAAAACATTTTCCGTACAACGGACCTCTTTAGTGATGACAAATACATCTAAAGAAGAAATTCCTGCATTCTTCAAAAATCCTTTCATGAAAGATATTACGGAGCATTTTCCTGCTATTCATCCGCAGACCGTATCCATCCCTTTGAATAGAACCTGCCACAATAAATATGCCTATCTATGCGTATTCGATCCGCAAGGGTGGTTCCCGGTAGATTGGGGAAAGATATCCGATAAGAAAGTGACATTCAACCATATCGGTCCTGATATTATCTATCAAGTCAACAGTTATGAGGATAACTCTTTGCAACCGTTAAGTTCTCCCTTTGTCGTCGATTCCACCGGAAAGGTTACTATTTTCGAATGCCGAAGAGAAAAAGAAGACCTGTACCTCGAACGCAAATACCGCGAACCCAAACATCTCGAAGCCATACCTCCGGCATTCGTTGGTGGCAGATTCCAGGGATCGGATTATGCGGATTTCCGGATAGCGGAAGATTTATATACGTTCACAGAAGCTCCAAGTTTCAAGTATACCACTATCGAGGTGAATCCTAAAAAGAGTTACAAATATTACAGATACCAGTCTTCTCCCAATCTACGGGGAAATATGGCTGAACTGGAATTTTACGATACAAATAGTCAGCAAATACTAAAAGGGGAAATTATCGGAACAGACAACACCAGCATCTACAACCCGCATGCGACCAAATATAATGTATTCGACGGAGACCCTCTCACCTTCTTCCACACACGCGACAGCATGAGTTGGGCAGGTCTGGCATTATCCAAGCCGGCACATATTAACAAAATACGCTATATCATCCGGAATGATGACAACGGAATACGAAAAGGTAATCTCTATGAACTTTTCTATATAGATGAATCGGGTGCATGGGCCTCTGCCGGAAAACAAACGGCAGAGCAGGATGAATTATTAATATATAAACAGATCCCCCAAGGTACTTTATACTGGCTACGCAATCATACCAGAGGAAAAGAAGAACGGATATTTACGTATGAGAAGGGGAAACAGGTTTGGTGGTAAAAATAAGTCATAATTATTCAACACAATATTTTCAAAGCTAACAAAATATGAACTCACAGGATTCGCGCTATTGGAGATTACTACCCGAAGAGTATATTGTCGGTAAAACCTGGATTATCCGGAAAACAATGAAAAAAGTATTTATAACAGGAATAAACATACTATTAGCCGTTTTTCTCATCGCTTGCGCTTCATCGGATAGCAAACGTCTGGAGCAAGCACTTTTGTTTGCCGGGGATAACCGGGGCGAACTGGAAAAGGTATTAAGTCATTATGAGAATAATCCGGAAAAACTGGAAGCCGCCCGTTTCCTGATTCGTAATATGCCCCGATGGTACGGATATGAAGGATGGCAACTGGATTCTATCAAACCGGTATTGATACAAAAAGATAAAGGAGAAGTCGTTCCTAAAGAGGTGATAGCAAAATGGCAACGGGTTTCTTTCTATTCACTGCCGAAAGTATATGACGCCAAAGTGATCACGGCTGATTACCTGATCGAGAATATCGACTTGGCCTTCGATGTGTGGAAAAGGTATCCGTGGAACCGGAATCTGGGATTCGATGATTTTTGCGAACTGATCCTTCCTTACCGGATCGGAGACGAGCCGTTGTCATCCTGGCGGAAGCTGTACCATGATTATTATACGGCCATACTCGACTCGGCTTATCAGGGGAATGATGTGATTGAAGCCAGCAAAGCCGTCGATAAAGATCTGAAAAGAGTTTATTACCGTTGGAACACGGATTTTAGCATACCTCATCAAAGTGCGGATTTCCTGTTCTATCATCGTGTCGGTTTCTGTAGGGAGGCTTGCGATGTCACACTTTATGCCATGCGTGCCTGCGGTATTCCTGTCGCCAGTGAATATTTCGTTTATTCTCCTGAATACCAGCATCCTCACTTCTGGACAGTGCTACGCGATACGACCGGAAAGTTCATCCAGTTCGGTTTCAATGAGTTTGAAGCATCCCGCATAAATCCGGGTACCGACGGCAGAAAAAAAGGGAAAGTCTACCGCTACTGCTTCGGAGCACAGGATGAACTGTTTTCCGGAATTACAAAAGACAATAAAGTGCCGGCTTTATTCAGGGATCGCTTTATCAAAGATGTGACTGCCAATTATTTCGGTGAGAATGAAGTATCCGTCTCCGTGCAGTCTGCATACGAAGATTATATCTATCTGGGCGTTTTCAGTCCGGGCGGATGGATTCCGGTCGATATCGCACACAACAACAAGGGGAATGTGACTTTCCGAAATCTGGAACCGGATGTCATTTACCAGCCTTTGATCTCGGACGGGCAAAACCACCGGGCGGCAGGTTATCCGTTTATTTATAAGAATGAAACAGTTCATTTGCTAAAGCCGGATACGACCTCCATGAAAAAAGTTATACTGAAAAGAAAAATGTCGCTTATGCCAACTATTGCCGAATTTCTTTATCGGGCCATTATCGGATCGAAAATAGAAGTGAGTGCAGATCTTTCTTTTACCCGACCGGATCTGGTATATCAGTTCAATGATACATTGGATTACAATTATTACGAACTGACTCCACCGGATATTAACAAGAAATACAGATACATAAAATATATCGCTCCATCAGGAAAACGAATGGAACTCAGTGAGCTTTCTGTTTTCAAGGATTCCTTATGCAAAGAACAGATTCCATTAAAACGAATGAACGATATAGAACCTGTACGGGCATTGGATCATATAACAGACGGAGATATACTCAGCTATTTTCAGGCAAGAGATACTTCTTGTTTTATCACATATGATCTGGGAAAAACAACAACGATTGGAAAAGTCGTTTTCTCACCACGAAATGATGACAATTATGTCTGGCCGGGAGATGAATACGAGCTCTTCTATCAGGACGGAGTAAACGGGTGGAAATCGCTCGGGGTTCAAACGGCTACCGGCTGGGAACTGGAATACCGTGTTCCGGACAATGCGTTGTTATGGTTGCGCGACCGGACCAAAGGACGGGAGGAACAGGTGTTTATTTATAAAGAGGGGAAACAGTATTTTACGGTTGATTTATGAAATACAGACAATATATAAGTTACTCACTGCTCGCTATCAGCGGAATCTTTCTGCTGTGTACCGTTTTTGCTACAGACACAGGACTGGCTAACGGGCTGGTCATAGGGAAAGTTCTTTGGTTTCATCTGGCGATGTTGCTGTTGGCTGCATGCAGTCTGGTGGCGGCTGTTCTGACGAAACCGGCAAAACCGTTTGTCTTTTCGGTCGCAGACGGATTGGTGCTGATTTTGGCGGCTATTGTTGCACTTACTTATAACCGGCAGCTGGATCCCGAACCGGAGAAAATGTTGTTTGGCGGGCAATTAGTCGTATTGTGGTTTCTTATCAAACTTTACTCGGAACCAGGATTCTTTCAAAAAGACAAGTTCTTCAATGCGGCAAATGCCGTACTGGAAAAGGAACCAAAAGTAAAGAGCACGGCTATCCGGGAAATGCGGGAAGAGGTCAAGATATTAATTCAAAACAGAAAATAAGTTTTATTCGGCATAATATTTTCAATAGGTAAGAAGTTTTCTATATCTTTACAAGCAAGGTGATTAAGCAAAAATACCTGAATTAAAATCTATCAGTGAAAATATAAATGAAGAATACAATCCGGTTATATGTTTGATGAAATTAAAGTAATATGAAAAGCATTTATACAATCTTAGTTATGCTTCTGACAATAATGGCAGGATGCGGTGGTAACAAAAAATCTGACTGTCAAAAGGAAGACTCTGATACTATTGCTATACCGGATACTTTTATTACGATTGACGTTAGTAAAAAATATCCTCTAAAAGAGTTAATTCTTCAGGATATTATGGATGTGGAATATATTGCATTAGAATCCACGGACGAATTTCTTTGTCAAGGCATCGTACAAGCCATAGGTAAAGAAATCATATTTGTGAAAAATGTCATCAACGATGGCGATATCTTTATCTTCGACCGAAATGGCAAAGGTTTGAGAAAGTTTAACCGGAAAGGGCAAGGTTCTGAGGAATATATATTCAACCTAAGTGCTTTCATAGATGATAACAGCGGTGAAATATATATTGATGAAATAATAAGAAACGTTCTGGTATATGATTTTCAGGGAAATTTTTTACGAAGTATCCCCAGAGACGATAACAAATGGATTAATGCTACGAATTACAACCAGGATTATTTGATTGCCAGGGAATCACCTTCCATCCAGATACAAAATAAAAAGAATAACCAACGTTTTGTTATCATTTCCAAACAAGACGGGAACATTGCTAAAGATTTTCGAATCTATTTTAAGAAGAAAGTAGAATGGGGAATAACCAACCGCGCAGGAAATGCAGGGGGTGCCCCTCGTCTTTATCCTATCGTTCCTTACGATGATAGTTGGTTGCTAACGGAACCCTCGTCCGATACAATATTCAAACTCTCACCGGATTACAGTCTGACTCCTTTCATAGCCAGAACACCATCTATACAATCAATGAAACCAGCCGTATTCCTTTTACCATGTATATTTACCGATCGCTACTATTTTATGGAAACAGTAACGATGGATGCCGACATTTTAAAAAATGAGAAATTCCCAAAGACACATTTAATGTATGACAGAATAGATAATACATTATTCGAATATACTGTATTCAATGATGATTTTTCTGAAAAAGTCCACGTGAACTTAACTATACAGGAAACTACAAATAGTGAAATCGCCTTTTGTCAAAAATTAGAACCTCACGAACTTATTGAGGCTTACGAAAAAGGGCAATTAAAAGGGAAGTTGAAAGAAATTGCTGCGGAGTTGGAAGAAGATTCAAATCCTGTAATTATGCTGGTAAAATATAAAAAATAACTTCTATACCCTCTTATTCCCTTTTAAACCTATCTATCTCCATCTAAACCGTTTTTGTGTTTCGGCTGAAAGTTACTTTTGTAATGTTTTCGAAAACAGATGAAGTAATTTCTATTAACACTTAAAAAATTAAAATTATGTCAGTAAAGTATCGTTTAGTCGAACGTAACAACATGGGGAAAGACAAAGGAGAAACCCCGAAAAAGTTATATGCACAACCGGTTTATTCGGATTTGGTAGGATTTGAAGAATTATTGGGTGAGATCAGTGAAGCCGGTATCCCTTCCAACCAGGTAAAAGGGGTTATGGACCGTATGAACTACCTGATCAAAAAACATTTGGCAGCCGGACGACGGGTACAGTTCGGTGAATTCGGAAACTTCCGTTACGGAGTTGGTTCTACCGGAGCTGCTGAAAAAGAGGAATTTCAAACCAATATGATAAAAATTCCACGAATCATTTTCAGTCCGGGAGCGACCTTGCGCAAAGCTCGTAAGGATGCCAATTTCGAGAAAAAGGAAGAGATTGTTACCAAAAATGACGGCGGTGGCAACGGTGGCGGCGACAGACCGGAAATTGAATAGACGATCTGATTTCAAGTTGCTGTAATGTAAAAAGGGAGTGCTTCTACGTTTTGAGGCACTCCCTTCTTTTATCCCTTCCATATATATTATAAATTCCTCTGTCAAAATAAGAATCATTTCCTTTGGCTTTGTCCTGATATTTACATACATTTGTTGGCAGTAACCTTGTTAGAATGAAGACTTTAGACAAAATCACATATTTATGAGACTACACTTATTCTATTTCGTTCTATGCTTTATCCTTTTGTCCTGCCAGTCTGATAAATATCACTGGAAAAACCAGGATGACAGAATGGTTCTCATGTCCGGAAAAACGGTTGTCGGAGAGTTGAACCCTTCTGTAACAAAAGGAATGAATCGTACAGATCAGATTGAAATGCTCGATTCCTGTACGTTTAAGATCACCTGCCAATACACAGCATTGGAAGACATGGAAACGGCCAGGATCAACCTGGATTTCGTACACAAATCCGCCTCCGATTACTGGATGATACCTTCCGTCTCTTACAACGGAAACAACTGGGGACGGGGAAAAGAACCCAAAGGTGCACAGCAAAACGGGAAATGGCGAACTTATTCCTACCGCAGCACACCCATTCCCGGAGCAACCTACTCGGAAGGAACACGGTTTGCCGTTGCCATGTGGAGCGACGTCCCCCAGAATGAAAAAGAGAGTATCTCCTGTTCCCTGATGCCGGACAGGGAGACCACTACCCACCGGCTTATCTGGCCGGAAGAAGAAATGCCGGTCATGTATGCAGCCAGGGACCGCTACAAACCGGGATATCAGAAACAGGAAAAATTATCCAAAGGGGAAACGGTCACATTGACCGCTTATCTCTCCGTCTGCGACGTGCAGCCTCATCATTATGCCATGCATAACTTTTTGCACGAAGCCTGGGAGCGTGCCGACAAACAAGGGACAGCCATTTATCCACCCGCCAAAATATGGGAACTAGGCCTCCGGTATGCTAAAGAATATCTTTGGACGAAAGAGGGTGCTTTCAGTGGATTTACAATCGGTTTCTCGCCGGATAAAAGCGGGGAATGGAGTAAACGGAAAGGATACGAAATAGGTTGGTGCGGACAAAATGCGTCTTTTGCCAATTCACTGCTTTTCGATTATATCAAACATAATAACAAAGAATCTTTGGACAAAGGGGTAGCCACCCTCGATGCATGGGCCAAACTCTGCCGGCTGCCCAACGGACTTTTTATCACGAACTATGACCGTATCTCCGGCCAGAGAAGCCAGATCGACAATGTCGTCATAGATGCCTGCAACCTGGGAACGGCCGCCCTGAATTATTTCGAAGCGACTGAACTGGTGAAAGCCTGCGGACTGGAAAGACCGGATTATGAAAGCCTGGCTTTCGGTATCTGCGATTTCGTCAGAAACGACCAGCAGGACAACGGGGTATATGGCCGCGGCTGGTATCCGAACGGAGAATGTTTCTACCGGGAAGGGACTATCGGTTGTTTCATGGTTCCCCCCATGCTCGAAGCATTCTCACGTTCGAAAGACTCCACCTATTTATCTTCCGCAACCCGGGCCTACGATCATTATGTGAGCGAACTGAAAACAAAAGGATATTCTACGGCTGGGGCTTTGGATACCTGGTGTATCGACAAGGAGTCATCCATTTCCCTCCTGCGCTCGGCTTTGAAGCTGTATAACCTGACAAACAACAAAGAATACCTCGATGATGCCGTTGCCGTCTCCTACTATCTGTCTACCTGGTTGTGGCATTATAACGGCGTTTATCCGGAAAACGACAACTTCACCCAATACAACTATAAGACTTTCGGTGCGACTTCTGTTTCCGTGCAGCATCATCACCTGGACCCGTACGCTTTGTTCTGGGTGCCGGAATGGTTCGAGCTGACGAAACTGACGGGAGACAGCCAGTGGAAAGAAAAAGCGATTGCCATCTGGAATAACGGTTGCCAACTGATATCCGACGGTACACTGGTGATAAACGGACGTGTCCGCCCTGTCGGTTCCCAGAATGAAGCTTATCTGCAAAGTCACTGGAACTGGGATGCCGCCCCTCATTTCGACCGGATCAATTCATGGCTAGTGGCCTGGCCCGGTGCTTTCAGGCTGGAAACTTTGAGGAAGCTGGATGCCATCGATGCACCACAAATACAGTAAAAAGTTGTATGTGAACATTAAAAAATAATATCATGAGAAAGTTATTCATCAGTGCCCTTGCTTTTCTGGCACTTCCTTTGTTTGCTCAAAAAGAGGCAAGCATCCGTGTGTATCCCCAGCAAGGAACACAACAAATCAGCAAACACATCTACGGACAGTTTGCCGAGCATCTCGGAACTTGTATTTATGGCGGCCTTTGGGTGGGTCCCGACTCTGACATACCTAATACACAAGGGTATCGTAATGATGTGCTCAACGCCCTGAAAAAGTTGCAAATCCCCAACCTCCGCTGGCCGGGCGGCTGCTTTGCCGACGAGTATCACTGGATGGACGGTATAGGCCCGAAAGAGAACCGTCCGAAAATGGTCAACAACAACTGGGGCGGAACGATCGAAGATAACAGTTTCGGAACCCATGAGTTCCTCAACCTCTGCGAGCTGCTGGGATGCGAACCTTATATCAGTGCCAATGTCGGAAGTGGTACGGTGGAAGAAATGGCCAAATGGATTGAATATATGACTTCGGAAGGTGACAGCCCGATGGCACGCCTGCGCCGTCAAAATGGCCGCGACAAAGCCTGGAACGTAAAATTCATCGGGGTCGGTAACGAAAGCTGGGGCTGCGGAGGCAGCATGCGCCCGGAATATTATGCCGACCTGTACCGCCGCTACTCTACCTACTGCCGCAACTACGACGGAAACCGTTTATTCAAAATTGCCAGCGGTGCCAGCGACTACGATTATAACTGGACGGAAGTACTAATGAAAAACGTTGGCGGCCGCATGGACGGGCTTTCCCTGCATTACTACACCGTTTCCGGTTGGAACGGCAGCAAAGGCTCGGCAACAAATTTCAACAAAGACGATTATTACTGGACAATGGGGAAATGCCTGGAAATAGAAGATGTGATAAAAAAGCATATCACGATCATGGATAAGTACGACCCTAAAAAGAACGTAGCCCTGATGCTTGACGAATGGGGTACCTGGTGGGACGAAGAACCCGGAACCATCAACGGTCATCTTTACCAGCAGAATACCATGCGCGACGCTTTCGTTGCCGCCTTGTCCCTGAACGTATTCCATAAATACACCGACCGTCTGAAAATGACCAACATCGCCCAGATTGTCAACGTTCTCCAATCCATGATCCTGACCAACGGCCCGAAGATGTTACTGACACCTACTTATCATGTATTTGAAATGTACAAAGTGCATCAGGATGCTACATTCCTGCCGATGGACCTGATCTGTGACAAAGCCCGGGTACGCGACAACCGCGAAGTCCCGATGCTGAACGCATCCGCTTCCAAAGATAAAAACGGTCTGATCCACATCACGCTGGCAAACGTAGACATCGACAATACGCAAAACATCACGCTTGACCTGCAAGGCCAGAAAATATCGGGCGTAAATGGCCGCATCCTGACCTCCGCCTCCATCAACGATCATAATACGTTCGAAAAACCGGACGCAGTAAAACCGGTGGCTTTCAACGGTGCCAAAGTGGAGAAAGGGCAGCTGAAAATCAATATTCCGGCCAAATCCATCGTTGTACTGGAAGTGAAGTGAATTTTTCAGGGTAAGGATATTTTATTTCGGCCGACATCTCAAATCAGAAGAATATTATCTTGCCGTTCGTAAATAGTTTTCTACCTTTGTCAGCAAAATGAAAAATACACTATCTAATTAAAATAAAAGAATTATGAAACCTACATTATTTCTATTGGCAGCCGGTATGGGCAGCCGCTATGGAGGATTAAAACAATTGGACGGACTAGGTCCTAACGGAGAAACAATTATGGATTACTCAATCTATGATGCTATTCAGGCTGGTTTCGGAAAGCTTGTCTTTGTTATCCGTAAAGATTTTGAACAGGATTTTCGTGATAAGATCATCTCAAAATATGAAGGTCATATTCCTTGTGAATTAGTATTCCAGGCATTGGATAACCTCCCCGAAGGATTTACCTGCCCGCCGGAACGTACAAAACCGTGGGGAACAAACCATGCCGTAATGATGGGTGACGGTGTGATCAACGAACCGTTCGCTGTAATCAACTGCGACGACTTCTACGGCCGCGACTCTTTCCAGGTAATGGGTAAGTATCTGGCTGCATTGCCTGACGGTTCCAAAAACACCTATGCAATGGTAGGTTTCCGTGTAGGAAATACATTGAGCGAAAGCGGAACCGTTTCACGCGGTATTTGCGGTACGGACGAAAACCAACTGCTGACATCAGTCGTTGAGCGTACCAAAATCCAGCGTATAGATGGCGAAGTAAAATATATCGACGACAACGGCGAATGGACGGCAACTCCCGACACCACTCCGGTCAGCATGAATTTCTGGGGCTTTACTCCTGATTATTTCGCTTACAGCAATGAATTCTTCAAAACATTCCTGAGTGATCCGAAAAACATGGAAAACCTGAAGAGCGAATTCTTCATCCCGCTGATGGTTGATAAACTGATTAGTGACAAGACTGCCACTGTAAAAGTTTTGGATACAAACAGTAAATGGTTCGGTGTCACATATCCGGAAGACCGCCAGGAAGTAGTCGACAAGATTCAGGCACTGGTTGATGCTGGTGAATATCCTGAAAAGTTGTTCTGATAAAACAGAAACACTACATAAAATTCCCGGTGGAACTACTATTTCTCAGTTATTCTGCCGGGAATTTCTTTTATTCTAGAAAAAAACGTAATATTGTCTCAAATTAGGAATTTGTGTACATGAACTTCAAAGAAAAGACAGACACAGAATTAGCCACACTACTCATTCGGGACAATGAAGCGGCTTTCAGTGAGTTATATGTGCGCTATAAAGATAAGTTATACTATTTTTGCCTCCATCTGCTCAAATCGAAAGAAGAAGCGAACGACATTGTACAGGAAATATTTATCCGCTTGTGGGAATCGCGCTCCTTTATCAATCCTGAGTTGTCCTTTTCTTCTTTCCTTTATACGATGGCCCGGAACCGCATACTCAATTATTTCCGGGATATCGATATTGATGAGAAAGTGAAACAAATACTGTCTGCACAAAAAATTACGGAAGAAGAAGCGATTGACTCCAAAATCATCTATACTGAATATCAGATGATTCTCCAGAATGCAATCAGTCAACTCCCCCCGCAACGTCAAAAGATTTTTAATATGAGCCGTATCGAAAGTATGTCTCATAAAGAAATTGCTGCCGAATTAGGTATTTCAGTCAACACCGTACAGGAACATATTTCTGAGGCGCTCAAATTCATAAAAGTCTATTTCAGCAAGCACGCAGACATTTCTATAAGCCTGTTGCTGGCAGCTTTTATCCTATACAAATAATACTCAGTTTTTACTGAAAAAATCACCGGTCGTTTTCACTTCCTCCAGCTTTTCTTCTATCAGGGAAGTCAATTCCTTCACGACCTCCGGATATTTGGTTGCCAGATTATATTTCTCAGAAGGATCGGCATTAATGTTAAACAGTAACGGTAATTCTCCTTTAAAATAATCCAGTCCCAATTGGCTGTATGTTTTCACATGCAGCTTCCATTGTCCTTTACGTACCGCCATCAGCTGATGGTCGATACCAAAATAGAAGTATGGAGTTTCCGGTTTCGGAGCCACATTTTCGTATCCGAGATAAGAGGCTATATTCTTTCCGTCAATAACACGGTCGGTTGGAATCGCTGCCCCTCCCATCCATACGGAAGTAGCGAAAACATCCATGGAAGTAATGACTTCTTCATTCACCTGCCCGTTCAAATGGTCGGGCCAGCTAACAAAACAAGGTACGCGGACCCCTCCTTCCCAGGTACTGCCTTTACCGTCACGGAAGATACCGGCCGAACCGCCTTCCTCGTTCCGGGGCAACCAGGGACCGTTATCACTCATAAACCAAACAATCGTATTCTTGTCTATTCCTTCTTTTTTAAGAGCAGACAAAATTTCTCCCACTCCCCAGTCGATTTCTTCCACAGCATCGCCGTAAGTACCTCTCTTAGATTTGCCTATAAAAGCTTTTCCGGGATATAACGGGACATGAGGCATTGCATAAGGAACATATACAAAAAAGTTTTCTTTCTTATGTTTCTTAATGAACGATATAGCTTTTTCCGTGTAAAGGGCCGTCAGTTCCGACTGGTCCGGATTCATTCTAAGCGTATCATTCCCACACATCAAAGCAATATCCGGATATTTCGGGGGAATCATATCATTGCTATACGGAAGGCCGACATATTCATCAAAACCATTCTGCAAAGGCAGATATTCTTTCTTCGTACTACCTAAATGCCATTTACCATAAATAGCCGTAGCATAACCTTGTTCCTTCAGAAGTTCGGCTATTGTCAATTCCCGGGGATGAATACCTCTCTCCGCATCCGGACTCAAGACCCACCGGAAACCGGCACGAACCGGATAACGTCCCGTCAACAAAGAATAACGGCTTGCCGTTGAAGCCGGTGATGCACTGTAATAATTCGTGAAACGCATACCGTCCAGAGCCATTCGGTCCAGATTGGGTGTTTTTATATCCGGATGTCCGGTCACTCCTATATCACCATACCCCATATCGTCACAATAGATAATAACGATATTCGGACGGTCATTCTTATTTTCTTTAGCTGCTGCCTGACACAAAGGTACCGACAGCAAAGCCAAACTTATTTTTATATGATTATTCATTCGTACTTTTATTTTTAGACGCTAGCTTCTCATGTTATTTGAAAACCTGTACCATCGGGCGGCCAATCCATACCTGCGGTTGTTTCAGGTTAAAAATATGAGCGATAGTAGCAGCCGTATCAAACTGCATCATACTTTCTGTAAATTCATACCCTTTCTTGATTCCTTTTCCGGAAATAATGAAAGCTGTTTCCATTTCCTGCATAGTCTTACCACCATGTCCTTTTTTGATTCCTCCGTGGTCGGATGTAACAATAAAGATCGTATCATCCAATATTCCGGCTTCTTTAACAGCTTCTACTATCTGGGCGATATAGCCATCCAGAACTTTCAACATATTATAGTATTCAGGAGTATCATGTCCGTCTGCATGCCCCACATGATCCGGATTATCAAAGATAACCGCACACAAGTTCGGTTTGGCCGATTTGATATAATCGACTGCATAACGAGCTGTTGCATCCGGTTCTTTCGATGCTTCCGCTACATGTTTGTCATAGCTCAATGCCAGTGTATCTATCACATAACGAATACCTTTCCATTCGCAAACGCAACCGATCTCCGCTTTGGCGTCCGATTCACGTAAAAGGCCGAATACTGTTGGAAATATGCCATCTTTACTCAATACACGCGACGGCAGTTCAGGAGTCCGTGAACCCCACTCCGTATATCCGTGTAGCTCAGGACCAGCCCCCATAAACATAGAAGCCCAGTTCACAGCGCTGGAAGAAGGCAGCACGCTTCTTTTTTTCAAAGTATAGGAACCTTCAGCCATTAATTTCTTCACGGTGGGCATTTCAGCTTTTTCCACACTATAAGCCCCCCAACCATCGAGACCGATCAATACTACATGTTTAGCTTTCCATTTAGCAGCAAATGAAACATTGGCAAATAGAAAAACAAAAGCAACGATATATAAATATTTTCTAGTGTTCATATTTATTATATTAAAAAATAAAGGTTGTCCCTATGAGAACATTGTCCGCAGAAACAACCTTTAAAAGTAATTGATGTTAATTATTCAGCGGTTTCCCAACCGGGGTTTTGTTTCAGTTTAGGATTCAAGGCAATTTCCTGTGTCGGAATCGGTTCCAGATAATATTTTTCCAACCAACCCGATGGTTTGGCAAACAAGATGGAATAGCCTTCATCGGCACCTCCGAGAATATTGAGTTTACTACCATAGTCACTGCTTTTTACCCATGCACCTAATGGTTGTTTATTCACATATTCTCCTTTTTTCCAACGTTTTAAATCACGGAAACGGAAACCGTCGCCCATCAATTCGATACGACGTTCACGACGAATTTCCCACAAAACAGGATCTACGCTCTGGTCTCTATTCAAATCGAAAGAAGCATCTATTTCCGATACATTCATAGCAGGAATAACCGCACGAACACGAAGTTTATTAATAGTGGCATCAGCTACAGATTGAGAGAATTCGCCCAATTCAAATTTAGCTTCTGCATAATTCAACATTACTTCTTCTATACCGAAAAGCAAATAATCGACGGTAGAGGAACGCAACGCCATATTATCGACGTGACGGTTATAATATTTCCAGAAATAGAAACCTAAGTGAGTAACCAGGAATCCCTGCCCGTTCGGATAGTTACGGAAGTGCGGAAAACCGGAAACCTGATAGCCGACGAAGTTAGAAACCGGCAAACTCTTACCCGTTGCCGAACCACCTATTTCTTCCATAAAGTCAATATATTCACGATCGCTGGCCACTCCGGTATGCTCCCAACCGAATGATGTACCGGCAGCACCAGTCAATTTTACTTTATACGGAGGAACTACCGTCCAATATAAACGACGGTCACGATGACGGAACTGAGCATTCAAATCCTTATCACCTTCATATACCTTACTGGTAGAAACCGGACGTCCGTCTGAACACAAATAGCTGTCAACTGCATCTTTTGTCAGATCGACATACCAGGCAGAAGAACGGATAACACGTGTAATACTATGTGTTACCATATCCGTTTCATATTGTTTTGCCAGGATCACACCTGCTTTTCCGACCAATTCTTCCGAGTTGTAAAGGTCATCATAATTAGGCATGATAGAAGGATAAGCACTCATCAACTTTTCTGAAGCATTAGCACAAGCTCTCAAATACGTTTCGCTATCATTCAATCCATGATATTTACGCCAGGTACCTTCAAATAATCCGAAACGTGAAATTAGAGCTCTGACCACATGAACATTAATTGTATTTGTTCCTGTACCACCTTCTTTGATGTGTTCTTCCGCCCATTGCAGGTCTTCCAGGATATGCTTAGCGACTTCGTCTCGCGGAGTACGTTCACAATAAAGATCCTCCGTATCCGTATCACTCAGCACTTTGTCGATCCAAGGCACATCGCCATAAGCTACCATCATATCAAAATAACGTAACGCTCTGAAAAAGTAACCGACACTTCTCCAGTGGTCTTTATCGACATCACTCATGGAAGAACCATCAATATTCTGCAACATTATATTGACACGACGGATATACGTAAAACTCCAAGAACTACTGGTTGCCGGTAACTTCTTTAACTGATAAGCATAATCGGATTCTCCGCCGGAATTGGCATAAATTATATTATCCGTATTATATTCGCTCGAGATATTAGCCGGAGTGTAACCGCCATCTGTTGGAAATCCGTCGAAATATTCATATAATCCCCAGGCATACGTTTTGAAGTTGTCGCTGGTTTTAAAGGCTGTTGCTTCTGTTTGTTCATCCAAAGGATATTTATCCAGAAAATCGCTCGAACATCCCGACAACCCCCAACCGGTTAAAGCAATGACCGGTAATACTATATATTTTTTCAAATTCATATTCTCTCTTTTTAATAGTTTCATAATAATACAGAATTACAAGCTTATACTGAAGCCAAAAGCATACGAACTCATAAACGGATATCCCAATCCGTTCGCTTTACTGTCAACAGCCGGATCCAGTCCCTTTGGCATATGATCGAACGTAAACGGATTTTCTGCAGAAACATACACTCTCAGGTTATTGATACCAATTTTAGAAATAATGTTTTGAGGAATGGTATATCCCAATGTCAGGTTCTTTACCCGCAGATAAGCACCGTTAGTCAGATATTTTGTCTGGGCGCGCACATTCGCTGCATAATTGGTATTTCTCATACCCGTTTCATACAAACGCGGGAAGAAAGCTCCTGTATTTTCGGAAGTCCAGTAATCCAATTGATGTTTATAAATCGTACCGAATTCATAATAATACGGGAAGATCAAATCGTTGGTCAACCATTTATCACACTTTCCGACTCCTTGCAAAAGGAAGGAGAAACTGAAATTATTCCATGACAAGCCGCCATTAATACCATATTGGAAACGTAATGAGTTATTGCCAATAATCTTACGATCCCCCGGATCATAAATCGTTTCATTTCCCGCATTAATGATACCATTGCCGTCCAAATCCTTATACATCATATCTCCCGGATTCGGTTTCACACCTTCCACGTGAGGAATACCGTCTTTTAAAGTACCATTCTTCAAATTTGCATCTAAAGAACCTTCTACGAAATCATCTACTGTATAAAGACGATCTGTTACATATCCCCATATTTCACCGAGACGCTGTCCCTCTACATACGTTTTGTTATCAGAAGTACGAATTACACCGGCTACATTATTTTTAAACTTAGTAATATATGCTTTATAATCATACAGGTTGAAACCGATATTATAATGTACTTTACCAATCTGGTCACGCCATGCCAACTCCAATTCGAAACCGGTAGATTTCAAATCGGCCACATTCTGCAACGGAGCGTTAGCTCCCAAAGTGGCAGGTAACTGTGACCCACTGGTCAACATATCCTTCGTATCGCGACGGAAAAGGTCGAAATTGGCAGAAAGACGATTCTTCAAGGCACTCAAGTCGAAACCAATATTTAACGTACGAACCGTTTCCCAAGTAAAATTTCCACTGACTAACCCTGGTTGTTTTAATGTAATAGGCTGATTATTATTATCCAACCATGTAGATTTTACCGATTCCATACTCGGAACAAACTGATAAGGATCAATATTCTGATTACCTACCGTACCAATTGATCCCCTGATTTTAAATTCCGGAATATAATCGCGCAACGGTTCCATGAAACTCTCCTCCATTACTCTCCATCCAACAGATAAAGAAGGGAAGAATCCCCAACGACTACCCGACGGAAATTTGGAAGAAGCATCATAACGTCCATTCAACTCAACCAAATAACGATTATCAAAATCATAATTCAGACGTCCGAAAAAACCCATCACGGCATATTCAGAAAAGCCATCATATGCTTTCTGTACTCCGGTCGACTGCGAGATAGAAGGCATATCATCATTAATCATATTTGAAGTTTCCGCTTTCAAATAATCATAGTGATAAGACTCCTGGTTATATCCCAACAATAATGTGAAATTATTCTTTGCCAAACTCTTTGCATAAGAACCGTAAATATTCAAAGCCGTATAATTCTTTACGGCACGCTGACGTTTATAAGTCGAATAATCGGAAGTATACTCTTCTGAAAATTTATCAGCATTGGCAAAACGAATACGTTTTGAATAATTTGTTTCCGTATTATACAAATTGTCATACGTAAATTCTGCATTCAAAATCATATCTTTGATAGGCGTTGCAATCAATTTGGCAAACACACGTGTATCCGAAATACCGATCGTGTTCTGTCCACCTAAACGCGTCAAATTACCTGCCGTACCGGAATACAGGTCTTCACCATTAATATTAATCAAACCTTCCGGATTATACGATGGAGCCCATACGGCTTTTGAATAATTAGCGCCACTAGGCAATCCTTTATCCGATTTATAATAACTAAGATCCAGCTGTCCAGTCAACCAATTCGTAATCTTCGAACTGATAAATCCTTTCGCATTGTAACGCTTATAGCTATCCATATCGGTAGTCATTACACCGTCAGAACCGGTATATCCCAAAGAAACGCGATAAGAAGAACGCTCACTACCACCGCTAATCGAGAAATCGTGTTTTTGCTGGAAACCGGTTTCCGACAAGAAATCGTTCATAATATCAGTCTGTGCCAATTGATAACGCATGCCGCCATCTTCTGCATATCCTTCCGGATAAGCAGAAGGATTAGCCTGATAATTATGCAATAAATCCAACCATGTATCTACCGACTGACCTGAATAATACGTAATATATCCCATATCGGAATAAGCTTGAACCGTCTGAAGCGGAGTCGCTTTTACCGGCAAATTCGACGGTCTGGAAAATGAGAAATTATTACTGTAAGTCATTTGTACTTTCTGCTCTTTCTGAGCACCCTTCGTTGTAATCAAGACAACACCAAACGCAGAACGAGCACCATAAATAGAAGCGGAAGCCGCATCTTTCAATACTGTAACAGACTCGATATCATTCGGGTTTATCAAGTTTAAAGTTCCTTGGAACGGAACATTATCCACCAGAATAAGTGGTTCTCCGCCATTGATACTCGTTGTACCACGAATATTAAAATCCAAACCGCCACCAGGTTCACCGCTACCGGAAGTAACCTGTAAACCAGGAACCGCTCCCTGTAATAAAGCACCTGTAGTCGGAACCGGACGGTCTCCCATCACCTCATCCATTTTAACACTACTTACAGAACCGGTCAGATTAGCCTTCTTCTGTTTCGCAAAACCGACTACTACGACTTCATCTAAAGCCTGGGTGTCTTCAATCAATGCAACTTCCACATTTTGTTGTCCTTTTCCTATCGGCATTTCTTTTGTCAGATAACCAATATATGAGACAACTAAAGTACCCTGCTCCGGAACTTCCAGGGAGAAATTACCATCCATATCCGTCACTGTACCACTCGTTGTACCTTTTACAAACACATTCGCACCGATAATGGGTTCACCATGATTATCGCGAATAGTACCCGTTACTTTCTTCACTTTCTGTTCAACAGCCGGAAAAGAAGTGTTAGCTTGTCCCCTGCTGACCGATATGGTATTATTGATCTTTTTAAAAGACAATCCCGTCTGACGGGATAATTCGTGTAAAATAGTATCTATCGTACCTTCTTTAATTTGTACGCTTACATTTTTTAATCCTTTTAAGACAGATTCGTCATAAAAGAAATTAAAACCGGTGATTTTACTTAACTGTTCAAAAGCGTCACTGACAGACGTTTGTTTCACCACATACGTGATATCGTTTTCTTTAAGACTTTGCCCTAAAGCTCCTTCCGCACAGAGTAACTGAGACGACAGAGCGATAGCACAAACGGTTAACGAAGTTCGCATAAGAGTCTTGTTATAGATTAGATTATAATTCATACATTTGTAATGTTTTAATAAATGATGTTTGTTAAGACAGGCAGAAACACCTTACAACCCAGTGGCTCAATACTGTTTTAAAGGTTTCTGCTGAAATTTAGTGAAGGCAGTAGTGTAGCAGCACTACTGCTTTTTTCATGTACGCTACTATCAAATGTTTATCATAGGCATTCTATTTTTTAGTGTTAGACTTTAATGTTTCTCATATAATATAATATTACCTCCTTCACGTTTACTTCGAAGTCCTGTTGTAAAACAGATAGCTTCAATAACAGCCTCAATGCTCTTGTTATCATGAGTACCAGTTATGCGATAATCACAATTTTTACATTGCAGAATCACTTTCCGGTTATATGTACGATTGATTGTTTTGATTACTTCACGGATCGGCTCTTTGTTAAAATATAAAGAACCATGTATCCATTTTATATAATTATTTTCCTCTATGCTTTCCTTACGGACATTTCCATCTATTTTATTGATTGAAAGATGTTCATTCGGTGAAACGGCCAGTTGGAGATCTTGGTCGGCAACATTTACTCTGACTTTTCCTGTCGACACCGTCAGTTTAATGAATTCATCTTCTTTATAAGATTTAAAATCGAAAGAGGTACCCAATACTTTTACCCGGGCTTCTCCACTTCTTATAATGAAAGGTTTATCCGGATTAGGAGTCACATCGAAGAACCCCTCTCCTTCCATCTCTATAATACGTTCCTCTTTATTAAAATTGCTGGGAATTATTAGTTTTGTATCAGAGTTAAGGATTACTTTAGTACCATCTGCCAGAAGTAAACTTTTCTTTTCACCTTTCGCAGACATTTTTTCCGCATAAGTAACAACCGGCTGCGGACGATCAAGGACTTTCAGTAAACCTAACGTCACACTGAAAGCTAGAATTAAAATAGCTGCAACCCTGTAAAAACCGTTTAAACGGTTTTTACTTCTAACTCTGGAGTTAGAAGTAAACTTATTCTTTTGTTTTATTTCAGATAACAAAGAAGAAACTTCCCGGCGCAGTTCATTTTCTCTTTCTTCATTCGGATGAGACATATCCTTATCTATTGCATCCCAAAGCGGTTGTACAACCAAATCGAGATCAATATGGTTATCCGGAGACTTCAACCATTGAAGTAAAGTACGCAACTCCTGCTCCGTACATTGATCTTTTATGTACTTCTGAAGAAGAGATATGATTACTGTGTCTTGCATATGTTTCCTTAATAATAGTACCTTTTTCAGGTTCGTTTATAAAGGATACACACAACACTTTCCTATCTAGGGGTGCCTTGCTCATATTTAACACATATTAATATTTTAGAAGTTTCTCCCCTTATCCCACCATACTCTTGTCCCGGCATGATCGGGACCATCCAAAGCCTTCACAAGCGAGTTGTAAAGCGGGATATCCGTATCGATCAGATCGGCAGGAAAGTTTAAACGCCGGATCATAATTTCCGTATCGATACAACCGTCTTTACTGTTATTTATTTTCACAGGGAAAAGACGGGGATAGCCGGTACGCCTCTGTTCCGCCCAAGCTTCACAACCCTCCGGGAAGACTGCCAGCCATTTCTGGGTGATAATTTTCTCCAGTTTGATTTCATTGGGGGCCGTTTCAATCCATTTGGGAGAGACTTTGCAACGGGCTTCTATATTGTTGGAAGTGTCAAAAGCATCTATATAATCTGCACCGGTGCATTCAGACTGAAGATAATCCTCCAGACCGCCTGCTCCCCACTGGATAAATGAAGTCGATATTCCCTGGCGATAGTTATCCCCTGCATTCTCCGTCGTCCAGCCTCTCAATGCAGCTTCGGCACGTAAAAACCAAACTTCGGCGGCAGTCATCAATATGGGTTCGGTCGATTTATTCACATATATCTTCGAATGAGAAGCATATAATAAATGAGAGAAACAGGTACCTTGCCGTATTCCTTTGTATTTTCCATGCAGAACCGTTTCTCCGGTGTCTTCCGCACAGGGCTCAAAAAAGAATTCACGGCGAGGGTCTTCGTAACCATTCAAAACAGATTCCATGGATGCGTTCATATAGACTTCATTCCATATCCGGTTTATTTCTCCCAACGGATTCTGATAACCGTTCCGGATTGAAACGACCAACCGGTCTTTTACCGTTTCGAAAACTCCGTAAGGATTATGGAACGCTTTCAGAAATTCATTGCGGGCCTTTTCAGGATCGGCCATTGCTATCCGTATCGCCAGGCGCATCCGTAATGAATTGGCAAACTTCAGCCAGGAAGTGTAGTTTCCGTCCAGCAGAATATCAAAATCCGAAAGGTCGGGAACAGCCGTTTTACTCCGGAGATGTTCGGTTATCAACCCGACCGCTATATCCAGGTCCCGGAAGAAAGCATCATATGCCTCTTTTTGTGTATCGGCAGAATAAACACCGTTGTCGTTTCCGAATGTAGAATATATGACAGGACCATACATATCGGATATTCTGTGCATGACCTCCACTTTCAGAATCTTCGTTATTGCATAGACTTCCGGGTAATTGACACGGGTAGAGTCTTCCAGTTTATCTATCTGCGGAAGGATATAGGCATAGGTATATCCCCAGTTCGTTCCGTTCCAACCGTCCTGCAAGTTATAATCGGAATTGCTGCTTCCACCGTTATGGGGTTTATAATCGTGCATATACCCGCTGAACATATCTGCATTCAGATTCTGCATAATCTGGTAAGGCCAGTTCTTTCCCTTTCCGAAATCATAATTAAAATAGATTCCCTGCTGAATGATTCCCAACGGAATACCCAGATTATTGAAATCGACAGTCATATCCTCATCGGTGATTCCGGACTGGTCTGTATTCATCTCCTGGAAATGTCCCGTACAGGATGGGAAAACCAGGAAAAGAATAAAAAGGAAGGTTGCTATCTTTCTGTTTATCATCTGCATACTCCTGAATTAAAAATCACATTTTATACTGAAACCAAAACTTCTGGTGGTCGGCATACCGTAGACCTCTATTCCCTGATTATCATTTCCCGTTGAAAGAATCAAATCAGGGTCGAAAGGGGCTCTCTTATAAAGGAAAAAGAGATTACGGGCAGTGAAAGCCAGGTGAACCTGCCTGATAGCTTTCGTCGCCTCCAACCATTTCCCGGGCAAGGCATAGCCGAGCGAACATTCACGCAGACGGATATTGGTCGCATCGTACATATAATATTCGGTTACTCCCGCACGTCCTCCCACTACATTTTTATAAAAGCTTTTTACATCTTCTATCCTGTTTCCTTCCAGCATGACAAAGCCGGCATTACGGGCATCAGCCGTTACCTGAGTCACGCCGAACATATCCATATCGGCCTGCGTCTGCGACAAGACTTCACCACCAAAACGGCTGTCTATCAGAAATGAAAGAGACAGGTTCCTGTAAGTAAACGTATTATTCCAGCCCATTGTGAATTTGGGATTTGCATTTCCTACTTTAATCAGGTTTCCTTCGCCTTCCACCTGGGGCAGACCTTTTTTGCCACCTTCCGTTTCATAAAGGATATGCCCGTTCTCATCACGGCGAAATGCTTTCCCATAGATATCCCCGAAAGAACCGCCCTCCACCAGCTTCATTGCATAACTGGAAGAGAAGCCTCTCGGACCATAAATAAAGACTGGCAATTCTTCATGCAGCCTGACTACTTTATTTTTATTGGTCGAATAGTTCAGCGACGATTTCCATTCGAAATCTTTACCGACAACCGGCAATGCGGAGGCACTGACCTCCCAACCGATATTTTGGATATCTCCTGCATTGACATAACGATAAGCATATTTGTCTCCCGACTTGGCGGGGAGTTTGAAGAACTGGTTACGGGTATTCGTCTTATAATACGTCCCGCTAAAACTGATACGGTCGTTCAGGAAACGCCATTCCGTACCCAACTCCACCGAGGTTGTCATTTCGGGTTTCATATTTTCGAACGGGGCGGAATCGGCATATTCTATTTCGCCACCGGCTCCCACATGCGAAACTGGGTTTGTTATATATAAAGGTATGTCGTTACCGACTTTGCTCCATACGGCTCTCAGTTTACCAAAAGAAATAAATTCCGGCAACCGGAACATCTTGCTCATCACCCAGGCCCCGCCTACCGACGGATAGAAAAAGCCTTTCTTTTCATTCGGAGTAAAGGCCAGCGTACTCGACCAGTCGTTCCGGGCTGTCAGGTCTAGGAAGAAAATGTCCTTGTAACCGACCTGCGCAGTAGCAAACAGCGACTGCAACTGACGGTGGGCATCGATCTGCTGGTCGATATAAGCTGAACCGTCCATAATGATATTCGCCACATTAAACACATTGGCATATTTCAATGATGCGGTTTTCGAATCATAACGCAGGGAGTTCACCAGCTTGTCGTTGATGCTCCCTCCTATCACACCGTTCAGGGAAAACTGTCCGAATTTCTTTTCAAAGGAACCGATAATATCCCCGTACAAAAGTGTTTCCTGATAATCCGCCTCGATATACCTGCCGTTCTGACCGGACAAAGCCGGGGCTGTGGAGGCATAAAACATCTGACGCACCTTATCCGACAGATAGTCGAGACTGCCGCGTGCCTGTATCTTAAACCAGTCCGTCACTTTGAGTCCGGCATTCAGCGACAGGATCGTACGGGTACGGGAATCTTTGCTCCGGATACGGTTTGTAACCCAATACGGGTTCTGTTCAAAATCCTGGGTATCAGAATGCCAGTTCTGCTCGTTAAGGTTCCGGGACGGGTTCCATACTTCAAAGTTCTCCTTGTATTCGGATATATCCACACCTCGCGGGAAACGATAAAGTCCCACCAGCGAATTCATATAGAAGCCACCGCTGGGATTACGATTCTTCGTTGTTTGCCGCAGGAATGAAGCACTTCCGTCCAGCTTCAGACGGTCGGCAAACAGGAAAGCCGTCTCTCTGAGAGATATATTATGTTTTGACAGATGGTTATGTTCGATGATACCTTTTCCCGTTGTATTGGCATAGGAGAAATAAGTCTGGTATTTCTTGTTACCTGCACTTACGGAAAAAGAAGAGATAGAGGTCAGACCAGTCTTGAAGAATCCGCCCGCATTATCATATACCGGCAAGTCGGCTTTCTTTCCCCAGCTTTCCACGTTGTCGGACACTCCGTATTCGTTCTGGAACTCCGGCAGGCAAAAGGCTTTATCAAACATCAGGCTGGTTGAAAAGGATATCTTACGGATATCCGGATTGCCTTTCTTCGTTGTAATCAGGATAACACCATTAGCCGCCTGGCTGCCATACAAGGCAGCTGCCGGCGAACCTTTCAGGATACTGATACTTTCAACGTCTTCGGGATTCAGATTAGAGATACCGTCACCGCCATCACGGTTTCCGGCATCGGCAGTACCGCCAATAGCGGAAAAAGCCTGTTCATTGGCAGAATTAAGAATAGGGACACCGTCTATGACATACAAAGGCTGGTTGTTACCTACCACCGAGCGGATGCCACGCATCAGGACTTTAGAAGAACTGCCCAGGCCGGAAGCAGCCTTGTTTATTTGTACCCCCGCTACTTTTCCGGCAAGCGTATTAATCATATTCGGGTCTTTCACCCGGTTCAGTTCCTCGCCATCAACCTGTTCGACGGAATAGGTCAGCGAGGCTTCTTTTCTTTTTATACCCAGGGCGGTTACGACAACATTATCCAGAAACAATACATCTTCTTCCAACACGACTTCCAGATATTGCTGTTCGCGGACAGGAATATGTTTGGTTTTATAACCGATAAAAGAGAAGATCAATGTAGCCTCTTCTCCCACTGACAGCGAGTAATTACCTCCCGCATCCGCTACGACACCGTTTGTCGTGCCTTCTTCCACCACATTTGTTCCCGCTAACGGCTTACCGCCGGAATCAACAACCCGTCCGGTAACTTTCTTTTCAAAAGGGAATGCTCCGGCCGCATCCCGAGCAGATACAACCGGAGTATTCTCTCCTTTCGCATATATTGATAATAACAATAGCAGCGATAGAATCGCAAGCTGCCTCATCTGAAAATTCATATTGCCTCTTTAATTATCCCTCAATAGCCACAAAGGTATACAAAAAAGCAACACGACAAAGAGGCGCTTTGACTTTTAACAGTTTTACCCGTTCGACTAGAAACTATACTGTACTGCCAGATTCAGACGATTGGCATGGCGAGTCTGATCATTAAAGTCCGTGCGCCATCCTCTCAGATATTCGGCACCGACCTGCAAGTCGGGAGTGATATTCCAGAACAGGTTGGCTACCAGATATTGTCCGTAGCGGTATTGTTCGGAAGGAGTCGACGGGTAATCGTTTTCACTATATAAACGTGACTGGCTGTAAGTACTCGAAACAAACACATTCGGAGTAATATTGTATTGCAGGCCGGCATACCATCCCATCATCGGAAGAACCTGCATACGTCCGGCTTTGTCGGGATCGGGAACAATATCCACATTCAGATTACTCAGGTCGTTCATGTACTGGCTGATACCCCGACCGTAAACACCTTGTCCGTACACCTGTACTTTGCTGCAAAGGTTGAATGTGGTGGAGAGCAACACGCCCCAGCCTGTTTCCGATTCGGCTTTATTAGCAACCAGGTTATCATATGTCATACTTCTGACGATAGCGGCGGCACGCAGATGGCTCTTAGAGTTCCAGCCATATTGCAGATAGGCGGGGAAGTTCGGCATGCGTTGCGAACCGATACTCAGGTTATCATTGGTCAGTCCGTCCACCACCGGCATTTCCACACCGACACCGGCTTTCCATCCTTTCCCGAACGAACGTTCGTAACGGAACTGGGTAGCATGATAAATCGCCATCCCGTTCGGACCGGCAAAGTCGATCGTCGGAGGAATAGCCGCCAGGTCCATAAACGAACCATAGTCATATCCGAGTGTGAATCCCAGCAAGGAAGCATACGCATTTCTCAGTTCAAAGCCCTTACCGTTTCCACGGAAATTACCGGCCGTGTAGACAACGAAGTCGCCCAGATGTTTGGTGTGTCCCACCAGTTTAAGGAAGACCGTGCTGGTTGTTGCGTCCATCTGGAACTGGTTTCTGACATGCGACGCACCTTTGTTGGGGATCAGTGCGGGATAGAAATCAATATCTTTGGAGATACCGCCAAAATCATATTCGGCTGTTGCCTTCACGTATCCTCCGATACCGAGAGCGAAACGCCCCTTACGGTCGGTCAGCAGAAAACGGGGAATGCCCGGTTCATGGAAACGCTGATTCTGGGTTTCGTTCAGTATCCGGATAATTTCATCACCCGCCTTATCACGGGAAATAAACAGGATTGAATTCGGCTCCTCATCCTTAATGATCACTTTCTGAGCCTGAGCATGGGTGGATAACAGTCCGACCCCGAGCAACAAAGCTGCTCCTTTAACAAATGCTTTCATAAATGTGTTTTGTTTAGACGTTTTACCAGTAAGGAACAAGCATTGCATGAAAAGGTTGTGTTAAAAGGTTGCGTTAACGACTAAAAGTAACTATTTTTGTTGCCTTAATAACAAAATAAAACGAAGATGAAAAAGCTGTTTGCTATAGGTTTACTCCTAATCGGATTATTGTCATCCCTTCATTTGCAAGCGCAGGAAGTTGAGACCCTTGTCCAGATCGATACCGACATGGGAAAGATCAAAGTGAAGTTATTTAACGACACGCCCCAGCACAGGGATAATTTTATCAAAAATGTGAAAGAGAAGCGCTACGACGGCCTCCTGTTCCACCGTGTCATCAAACAATTCATGGTACAAGGCGGAGACATCAACTCGAAAGATGCACCTATCGAACAGCATCTGGGGGACGGCGACCCGGGTTATACCATCCCGGCAGAGATCGTCTATCCGAAATATTTCCACAAACGCGGTATGCTCTGTGCCGCCCGTACCAGTGACGACGAGAATCCGGAACGCGCCTCATCGGGTACACAGTTCTACATCGTTACCGGAAAATTCTATACGGAAATGGAACTGGACAAGATGGAGGAAAAAGATAATAAAACCTTTACTCCCGAACAACGGGAAGCCTATATGCTTGAAGGGGGCGCTCCCCACCTGGACGAGACCTACACCATCTTCGGCGAAGTAATAAAAGGCATGAAAGTTGTCGATAAAATCCAGTTTGTCGAAACAAATGAGGACGACAGGCCGTTAAAGAATATAAAGATCAAGACAATGACGATTGTCGATAAATAATCATTAAACGAAACGAAAAATGGAAACAAACGAAACACAGGTTCTGATGAAGACCAGCCTGGGTAACATCAAACTAAAATTATACAACGAAACACCGCAACATCGCGACAACTTTATCAAACTGGTAAAGGAAGGCACTTACAACGGCCTGCTTTTCCACCGTGTCATCAAGGATTTCATGATCCAGGGTGGTGATGTCACCTCTAAAGATGCTCCGATGAGCAAACAACTGGGTGCCGGCGACCTGGGATATACGGTCCCTGCCGAGTTCGTTTATCCGAAATATTTCCACAAAAAAGGAGCACTCTCAGCAGCCCGTACTAGCGATGAAGTGAATCCGGAAAGAGAATCTTCCGCTTCCCAGTTCTATATCGTAACCGGAAAAGTTTATTCCGACAGCGAACTGGCCCAGATGGAAAAGCAGAAAGAAGGCCGCCTGAAACAGTCTATTTTCGCCCGTCTGCAAAAAGAGAATGCTGCGAAGATCAAAGCAGCTTACCAAAGTGGTGACAAAGCCGAACTGGCCATCATCCGCGATACCCTGGTCGGAAAAACAGAACTGGAAGCTGAAAAGCGCAAAGAGGAAGCCAAGCTGACTCCGGAACAGCGCGAAGCATACAAAACAATCGGCGGTGTTCCTTTTCTGGATAACGAATATACAGTATACGGCGAAGTGGTAGAAGGACTGGACGTAGTGGACGCCATCCAGAACGTAAAGACCAACCGCCAGGACCGCCCATTGGAAAATGTGGTTATCGAATCAGTGGAAATAATTTAATACGATCCTTTTCCGGAAAATACACAACATCTTTCCGGAGAATATCCAATGTTTTTATATTTAGAGGTAGGTCTAAATCAATTTAGAGGTACGTGTAATTCAATTTAGACCTACCTCTAAATTAAATTAGACCTACCTCTTTCTGAAAACTCATCAGATACTTACCACTCTTTTATGCTGATGAACCGACTAAAAGAATGCAATGATACAACTCTCTGCTTACAAAGAACATTATAAAGAAACAATCCGTCTGGGTGTCCCGATCATGTTGGGGCAGCTGGGCATTATTATTGTCGGTTTTGCCGACAACATCATGGTGGGACATCACAGTACAGCCGAACTGGCCGCCGCTTCTTTTGTCAATAACTTCTTTAACCTGGCTTTTATCTTCGGGATGGGTTTCTCATACGGCCTCACTCCTATTATCGGCGGTTTGCATGCCAACAAGGAATATCACAAAGCCGGAGAGACATTGAAGAACAGTCTTTTTATCAACTTCATCGTCGGGGTATTGTTAAGTACTTCGATGCTCCTGCTCCTGTTGAACATCGATATTTTAAAACAGCCGGAAGAGTTGATGCCATATATCGTTCCCTACTATATCTTACAGCTTTTCTCGGTGATATTCGCCATGCTGTTCAATTCGTTTAAGCAGTTCAGCGACGGTACGACCGATACGGTTACTCCGATGTGGATCATGCTTGGGGCAAACGTGTTGAATATTATAGGGAACTATTTTCTTATCTATGGAAAATGCGGAGTTCCGGAGATGGGACTGACCGGGGCAGGTATCTCCACACTTGTCAGTCGTATCCTTACATTTATTGTTTTCTGTGTTTTATTTGCCCGAAGGGAAAAATATAAAGAGTTCCTGACCGGATTCAAAAACGGAGTCGTTAACCGCCTGAACCTCTCCAACCTGATACGTTTAGGCTTTCCGGTGGGATTGTTAATGGGGGTTGAAACGGGTTCGTTCAGTCTGAGTGTTATTATGATGGGATGGATAGGGAGCACCGCACTGGCCGCCCATCAGGTGTTAGGCGTAATCACGACACTCGGATTCATGGTCTATTACGGGATAGCTGCCGCCGTTACAATTCGCGTAAGTGTATTCAAAGGATACAGTGACTGGCTGAATATCCGTCAGGCTTCTTTTGCCGGACTACATCTGATTATGGGAGTGGCTGTATTATTCGTATTCTTTATTATACTGTTCCATAAGAATATGGGATACTTATTTACTCCCGAACATGAGGTCGTAGCTATGGTAGCCCTCCTATCCTGGTCAGTCGTGTTGTATCAGTTCGGCGACGGATTACAAATCTTATTTGCCAATGCACTACGAGGGATAGCCGATGTGAAATATATGGCTTACTGCGCATTTGCCTGCCATTTCGGACTGGCACTGCCAATCGGTTATGTCTGCGGATTTATCTTCGATTGGGGAGCCATCGGGATTTGGTGCGGATTCCCGATAAGCCTGACAACGTTAGGCGTATTGCTTTGGAGGCGGTTCGATAAACTGACGATAAGATAGCCGGATAAGATTTATTATTCAGATATTACAAAAAAGGGGAGCCCGACTGCCGGAACTCCCCTTTTGCTATATAAAAGCGATTCTTATTTCTTCACCCACCGATCGAGCCATTCAAAGAATGTGCGCTGCCAGAGCACGCCGTTCTGCGGTTTCAATACCCAGTGGTTTTCATCCGGATAGATTAACAATTCAGCAGGAACACCGCGTAGCACGGCTGCATTGAAGGCTGCCATTCCCTGACCGGCAAGGATACGATAGTCTTTTTCTCCGTGGATACACAAGATTGGCGTATCCCATTTATCTACGAATAAATGCGGAGAGTTTGCAAATGTGCGTTGTGCCACCGGATTGTTCTTTTCCCAGTAAGCGCCGCCCATATCCCAGTTGGCAAACCACATTTCTTCCGTTTCCAGATACTGCATTTCCATATTGAAGATACCGTCATGGGCAATGAATGCTTTGAAACGTTTGTCATGATGACCGGCTAACCAGTAAACGGAGAAACCTCCGAAGCTGGCTCCGACGCAACCCAGACGATCGTTATCCACATACGGTTCTTTCGCCATTTCATCAATAGCCGTGAAATAGTCTTTCATACACTGACCACCGTAATCACCGCTGATCTGTTCGTTCCATTCCATGCCGAAGCCCGGAAGACCGCGACGGTTCGGAGCGACAATGATATAATCGTTAGCCGCCATAATCTGAAAGTTCCAACGATAAGACCAGAACTGGCTGACCGGACTTTGCGGGCCACCTTCGCAGAACAGCAAAGTCGGATATTTCTTGTTCGGATCGAAGTTAGGCGGATAAATTACCCAGGTCAGCATCTGCTTACCATCGGTTGTCTTCATCCAGCGTCCTTCTACCTTACCCATGGTCAGCTGGTCGTAAATCTGCTTGTTTTCGGTAGTCAGCTGAGCTACCTTATTATTATCAGCCAGGTCGATAGAATAGATTTCATCGCCCATGCTCATAGAGTGGCGCTTAACAATCAACTTGTTTTCTCCCAGCAAGTTCACTGAATCGTAATCATAGGTACCGGAAGTAAGCTGAGTCAGTTTATTGCCGTTGTCCAATTCAATCTTATATACCTGCGACTCACCATGCCATACTCCCGTAAAATAAAGCGTACGGGCATCGGCACTCCAACAGAAACCGTCTACATTTGAATCGAAGTCCTTGCTGACAAATGTCTTTTCGCCCGTCTCCAGGTTCATAACCATCAGGCGGTTCTGATCCGATTCATACCCGTCGCGTTCCATACTCTGCCAGGCAATATATTTACCGTCAGGCGAATACTGCGGATTGGTATCGTATCCCATAATACCTTCGCTGATATTTACAGTCTGCTTGGTATTCAGGTCATATACATAAATATCCGAATTAGTGGAAAGAGCATATTCCTTACCGGTCTTCTTACGGGAAGTGTATGCAATCTTATCGGAGGTCGTATTCCAGGCTAGCTGCTCGATACCACCGAAAGGTTTCATCGGTGATTCGTACGGTTCACCTTCCAGCACATCAATCGGACTGCCGACCTTATTTCCATCAAAATCAGCAATAAACGGATGGGGAGCTGTCGTTACCCATTCATCCCAATGCTTATACATCAAATCCGTCACAATGATACCGCTGGCTTTATCCAAATCCGGATACTTGTCTTTTGTGCTCGGAACCGTCTTTACCTGCGAAATAAACAGGACCTTCTTTTCATCCGGAGAGAAAGCGAAGCCTTCGATATCGCCGTCATAATTGGATAACTGTTTCCGTCCGGTTCCGTCCGGATTCATTTCCCAAAGCTGGCTGCTTCCGCTTTCGCCGGAAAGGAAAGCTATTTTTGTGCCCCCTTTAATCCAGGTTGCTTCATTTTCAGAAAAGGAAGTGTGGGTAATCTGTTTGTTATCAGAACCATCGGCGTTCATGACGAACACTTCACGGTTGCTGCTGTTGAGAGGAACACTGTAGTAAGCTACCGTGTAAACTACTTTCTGTCCGTCGGGCGAAACATTCATGCCGCCGATACGTCCCATGGCCCAAAGCGCCTCGGGCGTCATCCGGCCATCGGCAATCTTGATTTCCGAACGTCCGATAACTGGCTTTGTGTCTTCTGCTTTCTTAGCTTCCTGATTACAAGCACCTAGTAATACGGATGTTGCCATAACCATTGTTGCAATAGATTTATTCATGTACATTATAATATATTATATTCTGTGTGCGAAATTAGTAAATATAATTTATATCTTTGCACAAGTAATTTAAGAACTGAACAGTATGAATAAGATTTGGTTATTTGGAGCCGCTATAAGTATGGTATTAGCATTCGGCTCATGTAAACCTAAACAGAGTGCTTATAAGGCTGCTTACGAACAAGCCAAAGAAAAAGAGTCTACAGCTCCTGTTGAGGTAGTAGAACAAGAAGAAGAGATTGTTGAAGAGGTTGCCCCGGTTTCCAAACCCAGAACATCTACAGCAACGACTCGCTCGGAAAGAATCAGCGCTGCACAGGGTGAAGACGCCAGCCGTCTGAAACGTTACAGTGTAGTTATCGGTAGCTTCAAGAACAAGACAAATGCTTACTCTTTGAAAGAACGTATGCAGAATGCAGGCTACAACGCTGTATTAGGTGAAAACGAACAAGGTATGCTGCGTGTAATCGTTGCCAGCTTCGATGATAAAGCTGATGCAGCCGACAGCCGCGATGCTATCAAAGCTAAATATGCACCTGATTTCCAGGATGCTTGGTTGCTGGAAAGACAATACTAATAAGGCGTCTGCAAGTAAAACAGGCAAACATTATTATCGATACATGGAAAGGGATATCCTTCGGGATAATCCCTTTTCGTGCGTTTGGAGTTATCCCTTCAGTACAAACGTTTTTAAAAACATAAAAGGCCCGGTAATACCGGACCTTTTAACCAACCTAAATTAAAAACCTAAAACTAACCATCTTTTTGCCTTAAACAATTAACCTATACATATATGAGTATCTTCTATTTCTTATTCGTAAGCCGGCCATGCTCCCTTATGGGAACAAACAAAAGCCGATATCTTTACAGCACATTCGTGGGCTTCTCTCAATGTCTGCCCTTTCAATAACGACATCACCAAGGCTGCCGAAAAAGCATCTCCTGCTCCTACCGTATCCACTACATCCACTTTTGGAGTAGCTAAGGTAGATACTTCGTCGGGGGTGTAAACCGTACTGTAATCAGCACCCGCCGTCAGAACAACCATTCGCAGGTTATAGTTCTCCATAAACCAGTTAGCCACCTCTTCTTCGGTTCCTTTCAAACCGAACAGGTTTTTCAGCTCCGACATTTCATCATCATTCATTTTCAGCACGTTCGCCAGGTACAAAGATTCTTCAATCAATACCTTATTATAATAATGTTGCCGCAGGTTAATATCAAACAACCGGTACGCCGAATCGGGAGCAAACGAAAGAATAGCCTGAATCGTTTCACGGGATTGTTGACAACGCTGTCCCAAAGCACCGAAGCAGATAGCATCCGCACGTTCTGCCAGGTCTACCGCATCGGAGGTAGGCGACATATGATCCCAGGCTACACGTTCCGTTATTGTGTAATGGGGAATACCGTCATCCTCTATATCCACATGTACCGTTCCTGTAGGATACGGTAACTTTTCTATTAAATACTGAATTTTGTACTTATCCAGTTCGCTCAATATATCCCTTCCGTTATCATCATCACCAATGGCACTGATAGCATACCCTTCGGCTCCCAAACGGGAAGCATGGTAAACAAAATTAATCGGTGCGCCGCCTGCCGTCTTACCTGTGGGAAGCAAATCCCAAAGAAGTTCGCCAATACCGACCACTACCGGTTTTTTATTTTGTTGCTTCATCTGTTCCATGATATAGTAATTCTTTGTAATACGAGATTTTTGTTCCTTATGTTTGATGATGCAAAACTAAGGAACGGAACAGAAGCAGACGATAACGGATGCTACAAAAAGGATAACATTCGTTACATAAAAGGTTTATTTTCAACAGGCTTATAGTATCGTTACATAAATGTAACGAGTGTTATCCTTTCTCCTGATATTCGGTTGGTGTAATATTGTACACCGCCTTAAAGCATTTGGAGAAATAAGGAGGGGAACTGAAACCGGTTGCATAAGCAGCCTCATTGACATTACAGTCTTTCTGACGCAACAAGGCAGCGGCTTGCTTCAAACGGTAGTTACGGAGGAAATCGGTAGGCGTCACACCTGTCAGTTCTTTTACTTTCCGGTAGAGATGCACACGCGACAGGCCAAGCATTTCGCTCGCTTTTTCGATACTGAAGTTTGAATCCGGATAAGATTCCTCAATCAATGCCATGAACTTGCGCATAAACAATTCGTCCATACTTTCCGCCTTATCCGTTTTCAATCCGGAAGCGGCAGGCGATTGAAGTTCCTGGGCAAATGCATTCCTCAGCCGGGCACGTTCCTCCAGCAGACGGACGATACGGAGTTTTACTTCTTCAATATTAAACGGTTTCTGGATAAACTCATCGGCACCGCTGGCAATACCATACATCCGCTGTTTATCATCGGAAAGGGCGGTGAGCAATATAACCGGTATATGGCTGAAAACAATATCCGATTTAATCCGCTTACACAATTCATAGCCATTCATTTCGGGCATCATCACGTCACTGATTACCAGCGACACATTTTCTTTTGCCAGTATATCCACGGCTACCAAACCATTCTCTGCTGTCAGGATACGAAAATTCGGTTTCAGTTCTTTTTGCAGATACGCATTAATATCCGGATCGTCTTCAACAATCAGGATCGTATAATCGTAGGTACGGTTCACAATCTCATCCATTTCACGGGTATCCAGATTGGCTACGCCGCTCGACAATTCTGTTACGGAAGGGGCAAACACACAGGATTCATCAAAGTGAGATTTTCCTTTGGGCAACTCGACAAAAAAGACGGTACGTTTCCCCAGTTCACTTTCCACACGGATACTTCCTTTATGCATACCGACAAACTCATGAGTCAGATGCAGACCAATCCCCGTTCCGGTAAGATGGTCGGCGGTAAAAAACTGATCGAAAACGGAAGACAGGTTCTGCGGCTGAATTCCCTTCCCGTTATCTTCTACCGAAAGGATAACATATCCCGCATGATCCTGCAAACGGATTGTAACAGTCCCTCCGTCGGGTGTAAACTTAAAGGCATTCGACAACAGATTGGCCAGTATCTTTTCCATCTTATCCGTATCCACCCACAACATTACGGAAGAGACATCATGTTGAAACGAGTATTGTATCTGTTTGCTCTGTGCCATATTATCAAAATAGGAACTGACATCTTCGATAAAGGTAACCAGATCTATTTCCGTCACCCGCATATCCATCTTGTTACTTTCTACCTTACGGAAGTCGAGCAGCTGGCTGACAACACGTTTCAGGCGGTCGGCATTCTTCTTTATGATATGTATGTCGTCGGCAAGCGGAGAATCGGGAGGCAATTCTTTCGATAGCTTATTCAACGGCCCGAGTATCAGTGTCAGCGGTGTTTTGATCTCATGGGATACATTTGTGAAGAACTGTAATTTGCGGGTAGTAGCCTGTTCGATCTTCCGGTTGGCAACAGCCAGTTCTTCGCGTTGCTGTTCCACCTGTATATTAGTTCGCTTCAGTTCATGGTTCTTACGCTGTACCTTGCGGAAGATATGTATTACATAAAGAGCCAGTAGGCCCACTACTCCCAGCAACAATAGGATCAAACCGACTGAATTTTGTAAAAAACGATATTCCGAAAGCATCTCTTCCAGATTATTCCGCTGTTTCTCGATCTGTTCCTGATAATCAGCCAACTGTTCGGTCTGCAAATATAAAGTACCTGCATTATCTTTGTCAATCAGGGCCGATGTCAATGCGTATTGTTTGGAAACAGGCTGCCCGTTCAGTATCTGCCAGGCAACCTTTATCGCAGTAGTTCCTCCGGTTGGATAAACGAACGAGGCAGTCAGATGACCGTTACTTACCGCTTCGATCCCTTTACCCTTACCCGGCAAAGCATCTATGCCGATAAACTTTATCCTTTTTACCGCCAGCGAATCTATCTCCATAATAGCCTCCCGCGCAGCCAATGCCATCACATCATTATGAGCATACACGATATCAATATCATCAAAGAGACCAAGTGTTGCTATATTTTCTTTTGTTTCTTTCGCATGCCAACGCCCGTACACAGTTTTCAGAATCACATTATCATTATGGATAAGAGCATCACTAAAACCGTTATGCCTGTCGCGGGCAGAAGAAGAACCTTCGCGCCCCCACACTTCGACAATCGTTGTCTTCTTTTTCTTCAGCAATGAATTGATAAACAATCCGGCTGCACGGCCAATCTCATAATTGTCCGCACCGATAAAAGTCGTATATTCTTCCGAATAAATCTTCCGATCTATTATAATAGTAGGAATCCCCGCCCGGAAAGCCTCTACGGCTGCGGTTGTGACAGGTTCCGATTCGTTGGCAGATATAATGACCAGGTCTACCCGTTGTTTGATAAACTCACGTATCTGTTTGATCTGAGTGTCATTGTCTTCACCGGCATCTTTTATTTGCAGAGTCAGTCCAGGATACTCAGAAGCTTTTACCTGCATATCCAGCACCATCGCTTTCCGCCAGCTATCATTGATAGAACTATGGGAAACGCCCACAACAAATTTCTTTTCTCCTTCCCGTTTACAGGAAATTGTTAGAGACAAGATACATATCAACAGACAAAAGCGGTATATAATGAGTTTCATGAAGCAGCCGATTTTCAGGGTTTCGTACAAAAGTACGGATTATCGGCATAACAGACAAAATTTATTTTGTACATTCGTCCCTCAAATAATTGTTGCATAACATGAAAATAATAAATAAACAACTACTCGACGAGACCAGCGAGCGTGCCAAACAGTCACCTCGCTTACGTATGAATTACAACTTCCACGAACAACTGGACGATCCTGTAAACCGCCTGCTGAATGCCATGGAGCCGGATACTTATATCCGCCCTCACCGCCATCTGAATCCGGATAAAGACGAAATTTTCCTGCTGCTCCGTGGGAAAGCCATGCTATTTATTTTTGATAATGACGGAAATATCACAGAGAAACTTCTGCTCGACCCGCTTGCCGGATCGTATGGCGCAGAAATCAAACCCGGCATCTGGCATAGCCTGCTCGTATTGGAATCGGGAACAGTTATTTATGAAGTAAAACCGGGGCCTTTCGCGCCTTTACATCCGGAAAATATGGCTCCGTGGAGTCCGGAACCGGATGATGAAAAAGGAATCGACGAATATTTAACTTATCTTACTTCCAACTTATAAGCGATGAAAACGATTTATTTAACCCTGTTCCTTTCACTCATTACAGTGATGCATGCCTCCAATCCGGATGACAGTACCTACCCGACTGCCGAACGGCTTTTCCATATCGCCCGAAGCCTTAACAAAAATCTGGTATGTTACGATGTGAATCTGGAGAACGGCAAACTGAATACGAAAGTCCCCCTAAACATCTACTGGGTAAACCGGGAAGAACGAGTGGGAGAAACCAACGAACTAAGCTATTTTCAGCGTAAGATGGCTTACGGCTATAAACTGGTTTCGGAAGGCAACGACACCAGCGAAGTGACCCTGACCGCCTACTCCGGCAAGAAGCTGACAATCTGCAAAAGAGAATCCAGATATGTCTGCATGACAACGATCGACAACCAACCGGCCATACTCGAATCGCTCTACGTAAAAGGCAAGCCCAATAATCCGTTAGGCGTTGAATACGTGGAATTGCAGGGAACGGCAATCGAGACAGGGGCAAAGGTGACGGAGAGAGTCAGTAAATAACGATATTCAAAACAACATGACGAACGCGACGAAGAAATGAAACATCCGGACACAGAAAACCTTCGCTGTATGTTTGGCATCAGCCGATAAAAAGGTATATTTGCGTTCGGATGGTTCCGTTTTAATAAAAGACAAGTATCATGAGTAAATTATATCCTATTGGTATTCAGAATTTTGAGAAGCTTCGCAAAGACGGTTACTTCTACGTAGATAAGACAGCGCTGCTATACCAGCTGGTAAAAACAGGCAGTTACTACTTCCTCAGTCGCCCGCGCCGCTTCGGTAAGAGCCTGATGATATCCACCCTTCAAGCTTACTTTGAAGGGAAGAAAGAACTGTTTGAAGGCCTGGCCATCGAACAACTTGAAAAGGAATGGGTGAAACGTCCCGTGCTGCATATCGACTTAAATATAGAGAAGTATAACACACCGGAGAGTCTAGATAAAATTCTCAACGACACATTGGTACAGTGGGAGGAACTTTATGGAACCCGCCCTTCGGAAACCTCTTTCTCCCTACGGTTTGCCGGAATTATCCGCCGTGCCTGCGAAAAAAGCGGTGAACGTGTTGCCATCCTTGTCGACGAGTACGACAAGCCGATGCTTCAGGCTATCGGCGACGTAGAACTGCAAAAGGCTTTTCGTACTACGCTGAAGCCTTTCTACGGCGTACTCAAATCCATGGACGGCTACATCAAATTCGCATTGCTGACAGGAGTTACCAAATTTGGTAAAGTAAGCGTATTCAGCGACTTGAACAACCTGAATGATATCTCGATGGACGACCTTTATGTCGAGCTCTGTGGCATCACCGAAAAGGAAATACATACCAACTTTGAGGATGAGCTTCACGAACTGGCCGATGCGCAGAAGATGTCTTACGAGGATGTCTGCCGCGAGTTGAAAGCATGCTATGACGGCTACCACTTCGTGGAAAACTCAATCGGTATCTACAACCCTTTCAGTCTGTTAAATACCTTCCTGAAGATGAAGTTCGGCAGCTACTGGTTCGAGACGGGAACCCCCTCCTACCTGGTAGAACTACTCAAACGCCATAATTACGATCTATACCGTATGGCACACGAGGAAACAAATGCAGACATACTGAACAGCATCGACTCGGAGTCGACCAACCCTATCCCCGTGATCTATCAGAGCGGATACCTTACCATCAAGGGGTACGACCCTCGTTTTGGAATGTATCGCCTGGGCTTTCCCAACCGGGAAGTGGAAGAGGGATTTCTCAAGTATTTGATGCCCTTCTATGCAAATGCTGATAAAGTAGACTCGCCCTTCCAGATACAAAAGTTTGTAAACGAAGTGGAAACAGGCCAAGTCGACGCCTTCTTCCGCCGTCTTTCCTCTCTGATGGCCGATACGCCTTATGAGCTGGTGCGCGATCTGGAGCTTCATTATCAGAACATACTCTTTATCGTCTTTAAGCTGGTGGGCTTCTACGTCAAAGCGGAATATCATACCAGTGAAGGCCGCGTAGACCTGGTGTTGCAAACGGATAAATACACCTATGTGATGGAGTTTAAGTTCGACAGCACGGCCGAAGAAGCTCTTCGACAGATCAATGAGAAACATTACGCACGCCCCTTTGAAGCCGATACGACACGCACACTCTACAAAATAGGCGTCAACTTCAGCTCTAAGACTCGTAATATCGAGAAATGGCTGGTAGAAACAGTCGATCCGGCAGTTAACGGCAATCGAGACAGGGGCAAAGGTGACGGAGAGAGTAAAGAAATAAGATAAAAAGAATATTCACATAATTTAAGGGGGAGTATGACTACGATAGATCAGTTCTTGTAGAACTAGGTTAATAATGCTGACAAAGATAATGATAATAACCGAATTTACATGGGGTAAAATGTAATTTAATAAAAAACCTAAAACAATACTATAATCAGTCCTATATTACTTTTTACTTAATTTTCAAAGCCTTGAATTGCCATAGTTCTACAAGAACTAATATCAATTCAAGCCTATGCAAAACGTATTAAAAGGCTGGCTCATCGACAATACGGTGACCACAGATGATCTGAATGACAAGATCTTACAACTTGAATCGGCAGGTAAAGCAGACTTCGACGACATCATCGACGAGATGTTAAAGGAAGACACCGGACTGCGTATCGAAACACTTCGACACTCTGTTTCACTCTACAACCGCGTTGTTGCCCGCCTTATCCTAAGCGGATACAGCGTGAACACCGGACTCTTCCGTGCCGTAGCAAAATTCCTCGGTGTCGTGGAAGGTGGCGTATGGAATAAGGAGAAAAACTCTATTTATGTCTCTGTCACACAAGACAAAGGACTGCGCGAAGAAATTGCTCAAACGTCAGTCAGCATCCTGGGTACGAAATCAAATGTGATGTACATTCTTGAAACAGAGGACCGCAAGACCGGACTCAAAGACGGTACGGCTACATCCGGACGTAACCTGATCGTGCGCGGTGCCATGCTAAAGGTAGTTGGTAGCGATGCAGCAGTAGGCGTATCGCTGACCAACAGCGAAGGAGTCGTTACAAAGCTCGATGACGACATGATTGCTTCCAACAAACCGTCGGAACTGATGCTTCTGGTCCCTCCCGGACTTGCCAATGGCGAATATACGCTAACAGTAACTACACAATATTCTACAGGCACCACTTTAAAAGCTCCCCGCAGTACCACCACTTCCCTTTGGATAGGCGGTAAATCGGGCGGTGGTGGCGATCGTCCTGAGATAGAATAACAAAGACGGTCCAAGCCAAAGAATCAACACTCTATTCCGGGCGGGATGGAGTGTTGATCGCGACCGGAATAAGGTGTCAATCGCGGGCGGGATGGCCTGTCGATCGAATAACAATAACAACACTAATCATTAATATGAGTATAAAAGAATTTTTACAAAAAGGCATGGCACCCAGATTACAAAGTCTCTTGGTTGCTTTTTTTATGATGGTCACTGTGCAAGGAATGGCACAGAAAAACAATTCGTCGGGTGGTTCGTCTGCCGAAAGCAGAGCCGATTTGACAGTATCTAAACCTGTATTGCCGGTAAAAAAGCTAACGAAAGTCCCGCTTGAATCTTCCGGACAAAAGATTCTGACCCGCAGCGAAGGGGGGAATATCCTGAAAATAACTTCAGAAGGAACCAATACAGAATATGCCGATTGGCAGACGGCTATGGAGGCATTGAAGAGTGGAGACGAAATAACGTTATTGTCAAAAGTAATACTCTATGAAGCCTCCGGAGATAAGATGCCGGATAAATCTTGTACAATAAATGGAGATGGCAAGACTTTGGAGTTTAATACGAACGGTTTTGTAGGTAGCTGTAGTCTGCAGGAAGATGTTACATTTAAGAATATACATTTGGAGGCTGGGAACATTACTGCCAACGGGAAAAAGGTTGTGTTCGATAGCGGCGTAATCGTGAAGGATAATTGCGATGTATATGGAGGCGGAGGACTTGGAGTAGATGTTGAAACTACCTCCATAACCATCAAAGACGGAGCAACCTTGAGTTGGGTATATGGAGGTGGCTACGCTGGAAAAGTGACAGGCAATACGAATATCGTTGTTGAAGGAGGAACTGTAACTGCTATTTTGGGAGGGGGATATAATACCGAAGCCATAGTCGAGGGCAGTACGAATATAACAATCAATAATGCAACTTTTATTTCTACCGTTTACGGGGGAGGCAATAATGCTCCGGTAAAAGGAACTGCTAATATAAAAGTCGAAAACGGTAATGTAAATTATATAATAGGTGGTGGTCATAATACATCCGCAATATGTAAAAACACGAATCTTGAGATAATAGGCGGAACCTTCGGAAAAAATGATGAATATAGGTATAACGTGATGGGCGGAGGTTATTCAGCTCCCGTAGAAGAAAAAGCTACAGTTACGATAAGTGGCGGAACGTTCAATTGCTTTGTAACTGGTGGAGGCGGTTTTGATAACGAAACCACTGCCACCTGCGGCAGTACGGAACTGAACATAACCGGCGGAACATTTAACAAATGGACGTATGGTGGCGGTTGGGAATCGCCGGTGTTGGAGACAGCTACGGTGAAGGTGAGCGGAACTCCAAGTCTAGCTACTTTGTGCGGGGGAGGTGCACGGTCTACAGCTTCCTGCCAAAATACGGATGTACAGGTAAGTTCGAATATTGGTGGTTGGTTATTCGCTGGTGGTGAAACAGGATCTGTCAATGGTACAGCCAAACTTACAGTAACAAGCGGAAGTATAACAAAAAATATTTATGGAGGAGGTGCATCGGCGTCCTGTAACAAAACAGAAGTGACACTTTCAGGAGGAGAAGTCTCAGGCAGTGTTTTTGGCGGAGGTGAAAGTGGCGATGTTATCGAAGAATCTCATCTTACAATCTCCGGAACACCCACTATATCCGGAGATGTTTTTGGAGGAAGCCGAAATTCGGGAACAACCGTAGGAAGTACCCGTGTCGAAATATCCGGTGGTACTTTGGGATATATCAATGGTGGAGGATATCAGGGTGATGTCAACGGAGAATGTCATCTTACAATCTCCGGAACGCCTACTATATCCGGAAATGTTTTCGGAGGAAGTAACCAACTGGGAACAACTGTAGGCAGTACCCGTGTTGAAATATCCGGAGGTACATTTCAATATAATATCTTTGGCGGAGGTTGGGGGTGTAATGTGCAGGGGGATACCCATGTTTCTGTGACAGGTGGAGCAATCTCATATGATGTTTTAGGCGGAAGCTCGCAAGGACAGGTATTTGGCAGCACGAATGTCGTATTTGACGGCGGAACTATAACATCCGGCAATATTTTCGGCGGAGGCTGGGGTGATAGTGATCTGGATGACGGATATAGTCCTGACAATGGTCGTGTTGGAAGTGTTAATGTAACGATTAATGGTAATCAGAATGAAGTCCTGTATGTATATGGTAATGGTTACTGCTCAAGCGTCACCAATGATATTAATATAACCGTTAATAGTGGCGATAATATCAATGTGTATGGGCTTTACTCTGACCAAAATTATGCTTTGCAAGCAGGCGGAGATGTAAACATCAAACTGAACGGCGGAGAAATCAGTATGGCTGGTTTGGTTGTAAATAATCTTATGGCAAAAAACACGATAGGAGGGAAAGCCAGCATAACGGTATCTCCCGATATTGATGCCACTAATTTGTCGGAGATCAGTTCAGGAAACCCCAAAACAGGTGTATTAAAAGATGCCACTTTCATTTTCAAGGATTGCGGAACCGCGGATAATCCGTTCGTAATGCCCTATAACTTGCAAGGCTTTACTACTGTCGAACTTAACAACTCGTATGTGAAAAGCCAAATTAATACAAGTCCCAAACGCAATACCGCTATCTGTCTGGATATAAACAAACCGAATACTTTGGTTGGTGCCGGTTGGAGCCAGCCGGTTAAAATAGCCCCTTTCTCTGAGACTACCACGACACTGGAGGACATGACAACACTGTTTGTAATAAAGGATGCGGCTGAGTTACCCGACGGGGAGGTGTTCGAAGTCGATCCCAGTTCTCTGAGTAGTTACGGTTTCTTTCGGGTAGGTGATACATATCGGGTGATGTCGGGCGTTGCCGGAAATGATTTCTTACGTAGTGTTACTGTTGATCCTGCTATTTCCGGCGGTTCCTTATCTGTCAGTTGGAAGGATACGAAGTTATTTAGCGGCGATAAAGTACCGTTCCGTGATACGAACAATACGTCGATCGATAGCGAATTAACCATTGAAGTCGAGTCTTCAGAAGGCTATCTTCTGAAGGAGGGAACGCTGAAAGTCTATAAGACCGGTGACGAAAGCACGTTAGTGGCAGTAAACGATAATAAGTTTATTTTACCGGACTATGATGTAACGGTTACGGCAGAGTTCGCAAAGATTTCCCACCAAATAACTATTTTGCCTGTTGATAATGGAAGCATTACGGCTTCTCCGGGTACGGATGTTGCAGAAGGTGTCGAGGTGGCTTTGACCGTCTCTCCTGCCGATGGTTATCGCCTGAAAAGTGGTTCTTTGCAAGTATATAAAACAGGGGATGCAAATACAACTGTGGCCTTATCCGGAACCTCATTCAATATGCCAGCTTATGGCGTAACGGTTACAGCAGAGTTTGAGCAGATCCCTCATCAGATAACAATTTCTTCGATGGAGAATGGAAACATTACGGCTTCTCCGAGTGTAGATATAACCGAAGGAGTCGAGGTGGCTCTGACCGTCTCTCCTGCCGATGGTTACCGCCTGAAAAGCGGTTCACTGAAAGTTTATAAGACCGGTGATGAAAATACAACTGTAGCCTTGTCCGGAACCTCATTCAATATGCCAGCTTATGGCGTAACGGTTACAGCAGAGTTTGAGCAGATCCCTTATCAGATAACAATTTCTTCGATGGAGAATGGAAACATTACAGCTTCTCCGAGTGTGGATATAACCGAAGGAGTCGAGGTGGCTCTGACCGTCTCTCCTGCCGATGGTTATCGTCTGAAAAGCGGTTCATTGCAAGTATATAAAACAGGGGATGCAAATACGACTGTTGCCTTGTCCGGTAATTCTTTTCGTATGCCGGCCTACGACGTGACCGTCATGGCTGAGTTTGAAGGAATACCGGCTCCACCTCCCCCTGTTTATTATACAGTTACTCTTCCGTCCGTAGAGGGAGCAACGACCAATCCGGCTCCGGGTGACTATGAAGTTGAATCGTGGGAGAACTTCCGTTTTTACCTGACATTGGATGAAGATTATAACCAATCCGAACCAATTGTCACGACCGACCGGGGAGAAACGATTACACCGCGGAGCAGTGACGGAGCCTATATCGTGAAGTATGTCCGTAGCAATGTCGAAATCTTCATCGATGGTGTAGTGAAAAATCCTGATCCGGTTGCCAACGAGACAGTCGATACCGGCGGTATCAAGATTTATACCGCCAACGGCTATCTACACATACAGGCTCCTCAGCCGGAACAGGTCCACATCTTCACCCGCGACGGACGCTTGCTGAAAGCTTTCCGGACTTCCGGCAATAAAGAACAGATAGCATTGCCAAAGGGTATTTACCTGATACGGGTAACGAATCAGTGTGTGAAAGTTGTTTTATAATAAAAGACAAACCTATAAAAAAAGCCTCAGACCAAAAATCTGAGGCTTTTCTATTAATAAATAGATCGTTCTTATACCAATTTATGAATAACCAGTCCTGACCGCAATTTAGGTTCAAACCAGGTTGTCTTAGGAGGCATGATATTTCCGGTATCGGCTATATCCATCAACTGCTTCATGGTGACAGGATACAGGGCCAGAGCCACTTTCATTTCTCCACTGTCTACACGGCGCTTCAATTCGCCCAATCCACGGATACCTCCGACGAAGTCTATACGTTTATCCGAACGCAGGTCTTTAATACCCAAAACTTCGTCCAAGATCAGGTTGGAAGAGATCGTCACATCTAGTACACCGATAGGGTCATTATCGTTGTACGTACCAGGTTTAGCTGTCAATGAATACCACTTACCATCCAGGTAGAGGGAGAAGTTATGCAGTCCCGTTGGTTTATATATATCCGTACCTTTTTCTTCTACGGTAAAATTCGTTGCCACTTTGGAGAGGAACTCTTCCTCCGTCAGTCCGTTCAGGTCTTTTACAACACGGTTATAGTCGATAATCGTCAACTGATTAGCCGGGAAGCAGACAGCCATAAAAAAGTTATATTCTTCATCCCCGCGATGGTTCGGGTTTTGTTTAGCCTTCTCCGCTCCTACCAAAGCTGCCGCTGCCGAACGGTGGTGACCGTCTGCTATATATAATGAAGGCATTTCTTCGAATAGTTCGGTGATGCGGGCAATATCTTTCTCTTCATCGATGATCCAGAAAGTATGACCGAAACCGTCCAATTCTGCCACGAAGTCATATTCCGGTGCATTAGCCGTATATTTCTTTACGATAGCATCCAGTTCGGAATTGTCAGGATAAGCAAAAAATACCGGTTCGATATTGGCATTGTTCACACGAACATGCTTCATACGATCCTCTTCCTTATCACGGCGTGTCAACTCGTGCTTCTTGATGTTGCCTTTCAGATAATCATCCACATAAGCGCATACGACCAGGCCGTATTGTGTATGTCCATTCATAGTTTGTGCATACACATAATATTGTTCTTTCTGATCCTGAACCAACCAACCTTTATCCTGGAACATCTGAAAGTTCTCGGCAGCCTTTTCGTAAACGGCCGGATCATGTTCGTCTGTTCCCACCGGGAAATCTATTTCCGGCTTGATGATATGGTATAAAGACTTTTCGTTGCCTTTCGCTTCTTCACGTGCTTCTTCAGAGTTCAACACATCATAAGGACGTGATGCGACATCTTTTATTAAATCTTTAGGGGGACGTATACCTTTGAATGGTTTTATTTTTGCCATGGTAGTAAATCTATTTGGTTATTATACATTCATATAGTAGTGAATGACACACCCCCTACCCCCTCTCGAGAGGGGAATTAGTTACTCTTTGTTTATACAATCTGGTGGTAACCATTCCCCTCTCGAGAGGGGGCAGGGGGTGTGTTATACTCCTATCTTATAAGAAACTTATTTATTAACTCTAAACTTCTCGTTACCGTTCTGCAGGAAGTCAACAATCTGTTTGGCAGCTGCGATACCTGCATTGATATTCGCTTCAGCAGTCTGGGCACCCATCTTTTTCGGTGTACCGAAATAGCGGTCCGGATATTTGGCAGCCAGATCTGCATCGATAGCCGGCTTGATATCCGTGATATATTTAAAGTCAGGACGTTCTTCCAGCATCTTTGCCAGACCGGCTTCGTCGATCACCTCCTTACGGGCCGTGTTTACTACGATAGCGCCTTTAGGCATAGAGTTCATCAATTCAAAATTGATAGAACCTTTTGTTTCGGCTGTAGCCGGAATATGAAGAGATACGATCTGGCAAGCCTTGAACAGGTCGGCAGTGGAAGCAACCGCTTTTACACCATCCTTTTCAATCACTTCTGCCGGACAGAATGCATCATAAGCATATACATCCATACCGAAACCTTTTGCAATACGGGCTACATTACGTCCCACATTACCATAAGCCAGGATACCCAACTTCTTGCCCATCAATTCTGTTCCGGAAGTTCCGTTATAGAAGTTTCTGACAGCATATACCGACATACCGAAAACTAGTTCGGCAACCGCATTGGAATTCTGTCCCGGCGTATTCATTACACACACATTGTGGGCAGTGGCAGCAGCCAGATCCACATTGTCATAACCGGCACCGGCACGAACCACAATCTTTAATTCCTTGGCAGCATCCAACACCGGAGCATCAATGATATCACTACGGATAATCACCGCATTGGCATCTTTCACAGCATCCAGCAATTGAGCTTTGTCCGTATATTTTTCCAGAAGAGCCAGTTCGTAACCTGCACCTTCAACAACTTCACGGATACCTTTCACTGCTATCGCAGCGAAAGGTTTATCGGTAGCAACTAATACTTTTGTCATAATCAATGCTGTTTTTCAAATTCTTTCATTGTAGCAACCAACGCTTCCACACTGCTCTTCGGCATTGCATTATAAAGAGAAGCACGGAATCCGCCTACTGAACGGTGACCTTTGATACCTACCATACCGGCAGCAGAAGCAAATTTATTGAATTCGTCTTCCAACTCCTTATATTCATCGTTCATTACAAAGCAAACGTTCATGATAGAACGGTCTTCTACGGCGGCAGTACCTTTGAACAATTTGTTACGGTCGATTTCATCATACAGGATAGCTGCTTTTTCAAGATTCATCTTTTCAATAACAGCAACACCACCTAACTCCTTATACCATTTCAATGTCTGCAAAGCGGCAAAGATCGGGAACACAGGAGGCGTGTTGAACATAGAGTCCTTCTTGATATGTGTATTGTAATTCAACATTGTAGGAATAGCACGGTCTACATGTCCCAAAGCATCTGTACGGACAATAGCCAATGTTACACCAGCAGGAGCCAGATTTTTCTGTGCACCGGCATAAATTACATCATATTTAGAGATATCGATCGGACGGGAGAAAATATCAGAAGACATATCGGATACCAGACGTACATTCAGATCAGGATCATAACGCATCTCCGTACCATAGATCGTATTATTAGATGTAAAATGGAAATAGTCTGAATCTTCTGCGACTGCATAACCTTTCGGAATATAAGTATAATTAGCCTCTTTTGAAGATGCTACAACATCAACTTCTCCGAATAATTTAGCTTCTTTGATCGCATTAGAGGCCCATGTCCCCGTATCCAGATAAGAAGCTTTTTTGTTCAACAAGTTGAAAGGAACCATACAAAACTGCATGCTGGCACCACCACCCAGAAATACAACCTCGTAACCAGCCGGCACATCCAGTAACTCTTTGATCAAAGCTCTGGCCTCGTCGTTTACTGCAACAAATTCTTTACCTCTATGAGATACTTCAAGAATTGATAACCCTGTACCTGCGAAATTTTCAACAGCTGCTGCTGCATTCTTAATCGTGTATTCGCTCAGAATAGAAGGTCCTGCAGAAAAATTGTGCTTCTTCATATCAATTTCTTTTTAATGTTATATATTATTTAAGTAACGTGTTTTTCGAAAACAGGCGGCTAATGTACGAATTTAATTGAAATTTGAAAACTGAATAGTGAAAATTATTAGCAAAAAGCCACTTTTTCCACCCATCCGACAACTTTATTCCAGTTAATCATCAATTTTCAATTATTAATTGTCAATAATCAAAACCGGTCTCCCCATAATTTCCTCATATGTTCGACCAGTTTTTGCTCAGCCGGATTATTTTGCCCTTTCCAAAAGTGCTGATCCTGTACTTCCTTAGGCAAATAGACCTGTTCAACAAAGTTGTTTTTATAATCATGTGCGTACTTATATTCTTTCCCATAGTCCAACTCCTTCATCAAAGTCGTCGGAGCATTCCGCAAATGAAGCGGAACCGGGAGGTTACCCGTACGTTCAACCAATGCCAATGCGTCATTTATGGCCATATAAGCCGAATTACTTTTAGGGCTGCAAGCCAGATAAACCGTAGTTTCCGCCAATATAATCCGTCCTTCCGGCCAACCGATCTTCTTCAGGGCATCAAAACAGGCATTCGCCAGCAATAACGCATTCGGATTAGCCAATCCTACATCTTCCGAAGCAGAGATAACCAACCGGCGGGCAATAAATTCAGGGTCCTCCCCTCCTGCTACCATACGGGCCAGCCAGTAAATAGCTCCATCCGGATCGCTCCCCCTGATCGATTTGATAAAAGCTGAAATAATATCATAATGCATCTCTCCGCCTTTATCATAAGCTGCCGGATTTTCCTGCAACCGGTCAACGACCTTTTGATCCGTTATCTCGATCTCGTCCGTTTCTTCTGCCGAAATAACCAGTTCCAATATGTTGAGCAGCTTCCGGGCATCTCCGCCGGAATAACGCAGCATGGCATCTGTCTCTTTCAGGACAATATCTTTATCCTTCAGTACGATGTCCTCTTTGATCGCCTTATTTAATAATGTAAGCAAATCATTTTTATCCAATGATTTCAGTACATATACCTGACACCTGGATAAGAGCGGACGGATCACTTCGAAAGAAGGGTTTTCCGTTGTAGCTCCAATCAACGTCACCACACCCGTTTCCACTGCATTCAGCAAGGAATCTTGCTGGGATTTGCTGAAACGATGTATTTCATCAATAAACAAAATAGGAGATACCGTATTGAAAAAGCGATTACTTTTTGCCTTTTCAATCACATCACGCACATCCTTCACTCCCGAACTGATAGCGCTCAATGTATAAAAAGGTGCCTCCAGTTTATTGGAAATGATCTGTGCCAGTGTAGTCTTACCCACACCCGGCGGTCCCCACAGAATAAAAGAAGGGACACGACCTGCATCTATCATTTTCCTTAACACGGCTCCTTGCCCTACAAGGTGCTTCTGTCCGATATAATCATCCAGTGTTTTCGGACGTAATCTTTCTGCTAAAGGTTGATTCATCATGCAGACAAAAGTCGGATATTTTATTTACTTTTCAAAGTATAACCAGCTGAAAAATTCACTTACAAATAAATGTTTGAGAACAGAATTTTACAACAAAAGGAAAGCCACAGGGAGTCAAAACCAGAGCGACATCCCATACAGGCTAACATTTTGTCAATAAAACATTAGAGAACCCAGAAAATCCCTCATAATCTCCCCACGTTCCCTAATGCCATTATCCAATATCATTTAATACTTGACAAACTCGAAAGATCACGTACTACTGTCATATCCATAATATTACTGTATATCTCCGTCGTACGTACACTTTTATGCCCTAAAAGTTTCTGCACTGTTGTTATATTCGCGCCATTATATAATAATAATGTAGCATTCGTATGACGGGCAGTATGGAAAGAGACTTTTTTGTCTATATTCGCCATCTTACAAATTCGACGGAGTTGTTTGTTCACATTCGAATTTGAAGAAGCCGGCATATCGAACAAGGTCCACGGATTATTCTTATAACGTTCATAAATCGGAAGAGATTTTCCGTCAAACAATAAGAATAAGGGCAAACGAACATTGACATCCGTTTTGATGGATGAATAGATCAACCAAACCTTATCATCAATAATGAGGAAGTTCTCTCTCGTGATACTGACTATATCCGAAAAACGAAGTCCGGTATAGCAACTGAACAAGAACATATCCAATGTTCGTTGCAGCGTACGGCGGCCTCTCAGGTTAAGGCTTTCCAGCTGTTCCAATTCTTCCGGTGTAAGATGAGTTCGCTTGCTTTCCATATACTTGATCTTGTACTTACGGAAAGGATAGCGATGCAAATCAAACAGATCTTTATTGATTGCCAGATTGATGTAACGCTTCAAATGCTTCATATGTTTGGCAATCGTATTCCGGTGATATTTATTTACCAACATATAATGCTCAAGATCGCAAAGGAAATTAAAACTCAGATCATTAAAACTCACATCTGTTTTAAATGAGGAAAGAACCTGCAATGTCGAAAAATGATTCTTCAACGTTGACGGTTTCAGATTACTTTGAGTAATCTCATTTTTCATAAACAGAGAAAAAGAAGTCTGACCTGCTTCAGGTTTCTCTTTCAGATCATTCAACGAAAATTCCTTACCGGTATGTACAATTTCCAGTTCCAGCTGTTCTAATTCTGCAATAAAATTAGCCAGATACTGATTTAAAGAGTCCATATTAGGATGGTTCTTCACTGCTTTTCTCTTTGCATCCCACTGAAAAGGCTTGACATAGACCTTTGTCGAAAAATACTTTTTCTGCTTATTCAAGTACGCTTCTACCTGAACCAAAGCTTTACCTTCTGAGTTTAACTGCTTTTTGCGGTTAAATACCAAGTTATAAATTACTTTTTCCATGATATATATTTATTTTCTGAATGAAACACGAAGGAACAATAATTAGTTCTTTCTTATGTCTAAGACAAATTAAAAATTTGTTATTACTTATTTACCGGAGTTCCAAAGAGACAAAATCCCCACCTAGACTTGCCTTAAAAAACAATTGATCCGAATAACTCATTTCTACTATGAGTCTGCAAAGATAAAAGAGACTTACTAATCATAAAAAACAAAAAACAAGAAGAAGCTTTCCGAAATGGATACAAAAAAGCCTTTTTTACTTAATCTGTTCAGAAAGTGAAACACAAAGAATCTATTTTTTTGATGATTGAAAGAAAAAATAAAAAGTGTAGCGTTTACCAATATCCCCATTAAAGAAAACAGTTTTAGCCAAGTTGACAGCCGTGAGTGAAGTATTGAAGAAAAAGAGGTAGAACCACTCCTCTATACAGAGGATAATCAAAGAGTAAGAGTCAAAAGATGAAGAATGACACCTAAATTCATAAAACATAAATTTGTATGAATAAGCAGGAAATGAGAAACTGGTAGGCATCCGTTCGCCATACCTTGCCTATCCGTTGGAAGATAAGCGTATGTTTTTTTCCAAGAATACGTACGGCTTTTTCCCAGACTTAGCTGCGCTATCATGCCAGTACTACTATGTCATCTTGCTAGCGTAGTAGTGTCAATACCATTACCCCGGACAGATTGAGAGATGAATGTAAAAAGAAAGGCTGTACCGTAAAACATAATTACGACACAGCCTCTTATAATTTGTTACCAGTAATTTTATTTACTTATGATTCATTTTTACCGTTCAATCTTCAAAAAACCGATTCTGTATATTCTATCATATTCATAATATCCAAAGAGAATCCTTTATCGGATTAATATTGCGGATTCTGAATCAAAATAGAAGGAGCTAAGTCTATCTCTGCTTGCGGAATCGGTAATATTGTACGATAATCATTATATTTGATTTCTCCGACATATGGATTGACGACAGACTTTTTATTTCTCCAATAATCGAATGACATACTATTTTCTGCCATTAATTCAATACGACGTTCGAACAATATATCATCCAATGTTACACTTTTTACTTCTACATAATCTGAAATACGATTTTTACGCAATGTATTTACATACGAAACTGCATCCCCATTGGTTTTCAATGCCGCCTCTGCTGCAATCAGGTAAACCTCGGATAAACGTATGATCTTGGGATTGTTTACATAAATATTATTGTCACGTCCCGGATATTTGGCTGGATATACTCCAGGGTTTGCACCCTCTTCTTGATTATCGATCAAACCAGAACGAATATCTTTAGGATTCGCAATCAAATATTTATACAAATCGCTGGATTCTTCAAAGGCACATTCTCCATAACCATCAGAAGAACAATAATAACCAACAGCATTACGCTGTGCATTATAGTTGGTAGTGATAGTCATTTCAAACAATGATTCGGTAGTGTAAGTCAATCCCCATGATTTCAAATAATTATCAATTGTATAAAGAGAGTATTCTTTACAAGCGATAACCTCGTTTGCATCTTTCAATGCCGCTTCGTTGTTTCCATAATAAAGATTTGCACGAGCACGAAGAGCCAGCGCAGCCCAATAGTTGATATGCCCGTTGTTTGCTTCTTTTGTCAACAAAGGAATAGCCGTATCAAAATCTTTCAAAATCTGGTCGTATGTTTCTTTCAATGTTGTACGTGGAGCAACATATCCAGGTTCATACACTTCAAGAGACAACACAAGCCCCGTATTACCTGCATTAATATCATCGGATATTGTCGGAATCTGGCAAAACATACGAGCCAGATCAAAATGAAGTAATGCGCGCCAAGCATACAACTGACCTTTATAATCATTGAATGTAGCCTCATCTTCTTCTGCCACGACTAAAGCATCGGCTGCAGCTAAAGCCTTATTTACATTAGCGATTGCTTTGTAAAAATAATAATAAGCCCAATCAGGAATATCATCTTTTTGAGTAATCGTGTAACGAGATAACGGACCGGCTTGATTGTTATTACTTAATGCTTTAAAATCCGAACCTCTCAAATCGGCATAGATCGCAAAATCGGCACTGTATGTCATACGGTCTTCTGACATCAAATAATAAATTCCATTTACAGCATTGCCAAAATCATCTAATGAAGTAATTGCCTCTTCAACAGGTAGAGATGTTGATGGGTTTTTCTCCAAGAAGTCGCTGCAAGATGTAAATATACTACTGATGAAAGCACCTATTAATAATATCTTTTTCATATACATTTCTTTCTTTTTAATTATAATTCAAAGTTCAAGCCAAACATAAATGATCTTGTCGGCGGTGTATCGACTTGCCGATAACCATTCACATCTACATCCGGGTCAATATAATCGCTTGCACAATAAATCAAGAATGGATTGTTGGCTTTAAAGAATACACGTAGGTTATTGATGTATTTCTTGGAAACAGGAACCTTATAACCGAATGTGATATCACGCATACGAATATTGTTTGTTGATTTAATTGTACGCGAAGAGAAGCGGTCTGACCGATATGGGTTGTTATATATCGGTCTCGGGTTGTCTACTACATCACCAGGAGCTTTCCAATAGTTTCCTGCAACCTCTTTTGACACACTGAAGTTTCCGATACGCATACCATCACTCTGTGACAAGAAATAAGCCGGATAATCAAACAAGCTCGCACCGGTTTGGAATGAAATCATAAAAGATAAATCAAAATTCTTATAGACAAACGTATTTGTCATACCACCAATCCAGTCCGGAATAGCTTTCCCAACAATCGTATTTCCGGCTTTTGTATAATAGTTCGTCACATTGCCATCTTTTACAACCTGACCGTCTACTACCGCATCACGGCTGTTTAATGAAGGATCAATGTAGAATTCTCCTAAACCAGTTTCCGGATTAACACCTAACCACTGTGGCAGATAGAATGTGTGCATAGATTCTCCTTCGCGGAGCAGATACATGTTACCATCACCATACATGATGTCATTACCTTCTGGCAGCGACTTTATTTTATTATTTTGTTTAGTTACGTTGAAATCGGTAGTCCAAGTAAAATCTTTTGTCTGGATATTGGTAGAACCAATTGTAAGTTCTACACCGTTATTTTTGATTTTACCAAGATTTTGCCAGTTAGTACTGAAACCGGTAATATATGAAGTCGGTACTCTAAAGAGCAAATCGGTTGTTGTCTTGTCATAATATTCAAGAGACACATTGACACGATTATATAAGTTCCAGTCAATGCCGATATTGAAGTTTTTGGATTTTTCCCAACCTAGATTAGAGTTACCTGCACTACCCCAATAAATAGCACTGGCATCACCATAACCGCCACCAAAAGAGTAAGTAGCCAAATTGGCATAATAGTCGCTGGGTAAGTTACCATTTGTACCAAAAGAGGCACGTAGTTTCAAATCACTGAATAGAGGATTGTCAGACAAAAAGTCTTCTCCACTAATTCGCCATGCACCAGAAACAGACCAAAAGTTAGCCCAACGGTTATTCTTTCCTAAGCGAGAAGAACCGTCACGACGGAAACTTCCAGACAGATAATATTTATTGTCGAAATCATAATTTACATTGGCTAGTACAGACATGATAGACGAACCGTATGTCGAACTTGATACGTTATAAGGTTGTCCGTTTGCCAATTCCGGAAGTTTGTCTGTCGAATATGATTTGGCTGAAGCCACGGTCAGCAACAGACTACGGTCTTCAATTTCGTAACCAACCAATGCACGGATGTTGTGTTTGTCGAAGTTGCCATTGTAATTTAAAGTGGTAGAGGATGTCATTGTCTTATTCGTATAGTCTGTTCGGTATCCTAAACCATTCAAAGAAGCCCCATTTACACTACTCGGCGCCCAAAATTCACGTTCCTTATTATCAATATAGTCATAACCAAAGATAGTCTTGGCAGAGATTCCATAAGGAAGAGAAACTTCCGCTTCAAAATTTGTCATACTTCGTAACATTTCAGAAGTAACCGTTTCTGCGTTAGGACCAGTTGATTCGCCTAACATCAGGTTGGGATTTGAAATATTTGATTTCAAACCAGCATTCGGATTATATGAACCGTCTTCCAATTTGTTTACAGCTGTTGGATCCATAGAATACAAGATAGAAAGAGGAGAGCTTGTTCCCATTCCTTGCTCCTGGTCATTTTGGTCGCGAAAACCATTGGTATTTGTGAATGATAACATTTGACGGGCGTTAACGCGTAGCCAATCGAAAGCCTGGTGGTCAATATTGATACGTCCGCTATAACGTTCAAAATCACTGCCGGCAACGATACCTTTCGTCTTATTGTATCCGAAACCGGTGTAGAATTTTGTTTTCTCATTACCACCGCTAATAGCAACTTGGTGGTCTGTGATCATGCCGTTTCTATATACTTCTTTTTTCCAATCTGTATCAATATCGGAATCATAATTCCAAAAGAAATCAGGCGTATTTTCGTCAGAAAAGGCATTAGCGTCTGCTTCGTTCATGCCGCCTCTGAATATTGCATAGTTCTTGATGCCTTCCCAATAGTATTCTTTTAATTCGGCTGCATTCATCAGGTTGTATTGATTTTTTACTGCCATATTGGTCCAGCCGGTTTCCATATTGTAGGTAATTTTTGTTTTACCTTGTTTACCCTGTTTAGTTGTAATGATTATTACTCCGTTGGCAGCACGGGATCCATACAAAGAAGCAGCAGCGGCATCTTTCAGTACCGTTAAGTTTTCAATATCATCCGGATTGATGGATGATAATACGGATTGAGATTTCAACCCGGAAGTCACATCATTGTTTACAATGGCAACCCCATCAATGACATACAGAGGCTGGCTGGAAGCACTGATCGAACTGATACCACGGATTTGGATTCTTTGGTCAGCACCAGGATCACCGGTTGATCCTCCGACACGAATACCTGCCACTTTCCCTTGTAAAGATTTTACAAAAGACTCTTTTTGTGCTGACAAATCCTCAGATTTGACAACAGAAGCAGATCCGGTAAAAGAAGCCTTTTTCGTAGTACCATACGCAACCACCATCACTTCATCAAGCTGTTGGTTATCACTTTCCAATACAATTTTTAATATTGGCTTAATTACAACCTCTTGGCTTTTCATACCGACATACGAAATCACCAGAGTCTTTGCAGAACTTGGTACATCCAAAGAGAACGCACCATCAAAATCAGTCACTGTACCGACCATCGTACCCTTTACGACAATCGATGCACCAATAATTGGCTCATTATCATCCGCCGAGATAACAGTACCTGTTACCTTCGTCGTCTGAGCAGTCGCCATCCCAATACCTAAAATTAGGCAAAACAAAAGATAAGTCAACTTTTTCATAGACACACTTTTTTATTTAACTTATAAATAACTAATTTGCACTATATTTGTGAATACTTTGCCAAAAACCTATTATAAAACATACCTGAGAGACCGCAAATGTAATAATAAATTTATTATAACAACTAAATTCTAATAACTTTTTACAAAAAGAGGACTGTTAATTAACAAAATAGCAAGTAAATCGGGTATTCCGGTAGTGAAACAGCTGCTGTTATTTTAAGATTTCCGACAAACAGACGATTTAAAATTATCTATTTTTAACCCCTTGCCTTTTACACTTCAGGCTAAGATTTATTTGACCTAAAAACCGCTGGGGACCACCCCGGTAGAAAAGCCTCGCGATTTTTTCGTTTCATTTGCCCCCAAATAAAGATGATGGATTGAAACGCAAAGCAAGTCAAAAAATATCGGCTACTAATTTTCTGTGAAAAAATATAGTCAGTCAAATCCCTCTTTTTTTGAAAATGAGTAGTAAATAAAGTCATTTCTATTTCTGTTCTAGCTAGATAGAAAATACATTGAAAAGATACCCACATGTATATCCTGTTACTTCTTTTAAATCTTTCGCCCTTGATTTTAGATTCGTTTACGCATTTTATACCAAGTTCTGCAAAGACTAAATAAAATCTTAACAAGTCTTATTTTGTCACTTAACTATCTAATTATATTGCACTTGTATATATATGGTAAATTCTATTAGTTTAATAAATAATGTGTGTTTATGATGAAAAAGTTCACTTTTATTCTGCTGTGCCTCGTAATAGGTATAAGCACTGTGGTTGCTCAGAACACGAAAGTAGCAGGTTCTGTTATTTCCGCTGATGATGGGCTGCCGGTTATTGGGGCGTCGATTGTTGTGAAAGGTACAATGGTCGGTACAGTGACAGACTATGATGGTAACTTCACGTTGGAAGTTCCTTCTAACGGTAAAGTACTGATAGTTTCTTACGTCGGTATGCTTACACAAGAAGTACCCGTTTCCCCGAATGTAAGAGTAGTTTTAAAATCAGATACTCAGAATCTGGATGAAGTTGTTGTTACAGCGATGGGTATCTCTAAAGAAAAGAAAGCATTGGGTTATGCTGTCCAGGATGTAAAGGGAGAAAAATTGACTCAGGCCGCCAATTCAAACTTAGCCGGCGCATTGCAGGGTAAAGTTTCAGGTTTGGATATCAAACCGTCTTCCGGTATGCCTGGTGCGTCTTCTCAAATCACGATCCGTGGTGCACGTTCTTTCTCCGGTGACAATACTCCGCTGTATGTAATTGATGGTATGCCTGTAACAAGTACACCTGACGTTGATACGGATTTGCAGAACAATGGTAGTGTGAGCGGTGCCGACTTCGCAAATCGTGCGGTGGATATCGACCCAAACGATATTGAAAGCATCAATATCCTGAAAGGTCAGGCAGCTTCTGCTTTGTATGGTATCCGTGCTTCTAATGGTGTAATCGTTATTACGACTAAAAGTGGTAAAGGTCTGGCTAAAGGCAAACCTCAGATTAGCTTTTCTTCTAACCTGAGTTTCGATGTAATCGGACGCCTCCCTGAATTCCAGAAAACGTATGCGCAGGGAGCTTCAGGAAAATACAGTCCTACTAACAGTTTGTCATGGGGACCTAAAATTACAGACCTTCCTAATGATCCGACTTATGGCGGAAATACAAGTAATGCATATACTAAAGAATATGGAAATCATGAAGGTATGTATTATCAACCTCAACGTGCCGCAGCAGGTTTAGACCCTTGGACTACACCGCAGGCATACGACAACGCCAAAGATTTCTTCGATACCGGCGTAACCTGGAGTAATTCTATAAATGTCGCTCAGGCTTTGGATAAGAGCTCTTATTCCGTTTCTTTGGGTAATACTCACCAGGATGGTATCATTCCTAGTACAGGAATGGACAGATATAATGTAAAAGTAAGTGCAGAAACAAAACTGCATGACAATTGGACTACCGGATTCATCGGTAATTACATTACTACGGCAATCGATAAGGCAGTTACTTCGGGTAACGGTTTGCTGAGAACTGTTTATTCCGCACCTCCAAGCTACGACCTGGCAGGAATCCCTAGCCATATCGCAGGCGACCCTTATACACAAAACTCATTCCGTGGTGCATTCGACCAGGCATACTGGGCGATGGATAATAACAAATTTACTGAAAATACAAACCGTTTCTTTGGTAATGCGTATGCAAACTACAAAACGAAGTTTGGTACGACAGACCATACATTGAATGTAAGATATATGTTCGGTGTCGATTCATATACAACAGACTATGTCGATAGCTACGGTTACGGAAGTAACACCGGAGGCGGTAAAGGCCAAATCGAAAATTACGGTTGGACCAATGCGACCTACAACTCGTTGCTGACAATTAATTATGACTGGAATATCAACGATGATTGGGGATTGAATGTAGTTGCCGGTAACGAAGTAATCCAGAGCAACAGAGGTAAATATTATGAATACGGAACAGGTTACAACTTCCCGGGATGGAATCATATCGACAATGCAACGACTCAGTCCACTTCATCCGAACACTGGAAGAAAAGAACTGTCGGATTCTTCGGAAACGTATCCGCTTCTTATAAAAACATGCTTTATTTAACCGTGACAGGGCGTCAGGACTATGTTTCAAGCATGCCGCGCGGAAACCGTGCATTCTTCTACCCTTCTGTTTCTGCGGGTTTTATCCTGACAGAACTGGATGCGCTGAAAAACGATGTCGTTAACCACGCAAAGATTAGAGCTTCTTATGCAGAAGTGGGACAGGCCGGCGATTTCCGTGAAAACTTTTATTCTGTACCGACATACGGAGGAGGTTTCTATTCTTTAACTCCAATCTTGTATCCGATTAACGGCAGTAACGGTTATACGCCTTATTACAAAATTTACGACCCGAATCTGAAGCCTCAGAATACACGTTCTTATGAACTGGGGACAGACCTGAGTTTCTTCGACAACCTGGTAACATTAAATTATACATTCTCTCGTCAGAATGTAAAAGACCAGATATTCGATGTGCCTCTGGCTTCATCGACCGGAGCCGGCAAGCTAGTGACAAATGGTGGTAAACTTCATACGAACGTACATGAAATCACTTTGTCTTTTAATCCGATCAGAACGAGAGACATAAACTGGGACTTCGGTTTCAACTGGACCAAAATGGACAACTACGTTGACGAACTTGCTCCGGGAGTGGAAAATATCAGCCTGGGTGGTTATGTAACTCCGCAGGTACGTGCTGCTGCCGGCGAAAAATATCCGGTAATATACGGTGTCGGTTATAAGAGAGATGCTAACGGCAATCGTCTGGTTGATGAAAACGGTCTTCCTATTGCCGGTGAAGCACAGGTTATCGGTAAAGTATCGCCTGACTTTATTATGGGCTTCAACACGACATTACGTCTGTGGGATTGTACAATCAGTGCAGTACTTGACTGGAAGCAAGGCGGACAAATGTATAGCAGAACATCCGGTCTGGCAGACTACTACGGTGTAAGCAAGAGAACTGAAAATCGTGAAGGAACTATCATTTTTGATGGTTATAAAGAAGACGGTACAAAAAATGATATTGGCATTACAGGTGCAAATGCGCAGCAAGAATATTATAGTATCCTGAATAATATTGATGAATCTTCAATTTATGATAATTCATTCATTAAACTTCGCGAAGTAGCAGTAAGTTATCCGGTATTCAAAAGCAATTGGATGCAGGTTACTCTGAATGTTTTTGCAAGAAATGTCCTTATCTGGGCACAGGTTCCTGATTTGGACCCGGAGGCCAGTCAGGGTAACAACAACATGTCTGGTGCATTTGAAGACTATTCAATGCCTCAAACAGCCAGTTACGGTTTTGGAGTCAATGTTAAATTTTAATTCGTACGCAAAATGAAAATAAATAAAATAGGAAAGCTGTTAGCTTTTTCATTCCTGACTGCATTCAGCATTACTTCCTGTACGGAAGATGCGATGGACAAGGTTAATAACAACCCGAATAACCCGACAGATGCTCCTGCTAAGTTTCTGATTACAGACCTGGGAGTCAGTACCGGATTTGGTGTAGTTGGCGGAGACTTCTCTCTTTACTCGTCTGTTTACATGGAACATGAAACAGGCATCAGCAATCAGATGTACAGAGCGGAAGTACGCACAGGGGAACCGACTATCGCAACGACCTATAACAATGTCTGGGGAACAGTTTATTCCAATATTAAAAATGCTAAAATAGCCATTCAGAAATGCCAGGAAGACCCTTCCGAACAAGGAAATGTGGTGACTGAAGCTATTGCTAAAATTTATCTGGCCTACAATGCAGCCATTGTTACGGACTTCTTCGGTGATACACCTTTCACCGAAACCGGTATCTTGAATCCTGACGGAACTCCGGCTTATATGCAGCCGAAAATAGATACACAGGAGTTTATTTACACTGAAATTCATAAGAATCTGGACGAAGCCATCACTCTTCTGGACGGCGGTAATGCCAAAGATGAAGGTCTGTCAGGTGCAGTCGGTTCAAAAGACTATATTTATTCCGGTAAAGCCAGTGCATGGTACAAGGCCGCAAATGCGTTGAAAGCACGTTATACAATGCGTCTGCTTAACAAGAGCAGTAATAAGACAAAAGATTTGGAAGATATTCTTACTTATGTAAACAACTCATTCAAGTCTGCTGCCGAAGAATGTAAATTAACTATTTACGATGGAGATTCTCAGGTAAACCCATTATGGGGTTTCAGCTATAGCCGTAACAGTTTTGCAGCCAGCGAAAGCCTGATAGACAAGTTCGTAGAAAGAAATGACCCGAGAGCACCTCAGGCATTTATCGAACCGGACCCGACAGGATATATTGTTTACGGATACGGTGGAGACCAGGCTACTGATATTGAAAGTATCAATTTCGCACCCAACGGGACTCCGGATGAAGTACAGAATATTTATGGTATGTCTATGGCCTTATGGGCAATCACTACTCCTACGCAGTTAATCAGTTATCACGAAGTGAAATTCCTTGAAGCAGAGGCACTTTGCCGCTTAGGAAGAAAAAACGAAGCGGAAGCAGCATTGAAAGAAGCAGTAATTGCCGGATTTGCAAATACAGAAAACATGCTGATAGATGCTACTGAGAATTGGGTAGGCGGCGAAGTAAACCTGGGCGCAGATGTTGCAGAAGATTATTTCGAAAAAAGCGTAAAACCTCTGTTCGCAGTCAATCCTCTGAAAGAAACAATGATTCAGAAATACCTGTCATTCTTCGGTGCGTCAGGCGAGTCTACCGAAGCATATTGCGATTACCGCCGTATGAAAGGCGCCGGTGAAGAATTCGTTGAACTGAAGAACCCGTTAAATACCAACAGATTCCCGTATCGCTTCGGATACGGTGCAGACGATGTTCTTGCCAACCCGGCTATAAAAACAGCTTTTGGTGACGGACAATATGTTTACACTGAACCCGTTTGGTGGGCAGGCGGAAGCCGTTGAGAATAGAAAGTAATAAAGACAGGAATAGGGTGTATCGGCGATTACGATACGCCCTATTTTTTTATTGTAACACATTATTATTTATTCCTTTGCTTATGAACAACTTATTGCTTTATTTCTTATATTGGAAGCTGACGAAATCAGCGGCTGATAATTATCGGCCGTATGGTTGATAATTGTGAGCCAATCGGCCGATAATTATGAACCAATCGGTTGATGGTTATCAACCATTGATTACCTGCCGATGTAATTTAAATTAGTATGCATAGTAATCAAAAAGACATAGGGATAAATTGACCAATAGACAGGATACTTTTGAGAAGAAAGTCCGCATCTAATCAATTGATTTGAAATAGATCGATTTCAAATTAGTTAATTAGATGTTTTTCTATTACTTTTGTTCTGTTCACAAAAACAGAAGCAATATGAATACTCCATTTGTTTACGGTCGCATAGCAGACAAAGAAAATTTTACAGACAGGGAACAAGAAGTCAAACTGCTTACTCAGAATTTTAACAGCCTGGTTAATACCGTCATTATATCTCCCCGTCGTTGGGGAAAAACTTCTTTAGTCAATAAAACAGCACAGTTGTTACTGAATTCAAGTAAGGATTATTATATCTGTCATGTCGATATTTTCAATTGTCGGACGGAGGAAGAATTTTATCTTGCTTATGCAAATGCGCTGTTAAAGGTATCGACTTCCGCTTGGGAAGAATTTGTATCCGGTGTCAAAAGATATCTGGGAAAGTTGGCTCCAATCATTTCATTATCAGATACCAGTCAGACTTATGAACTTTCATTTGGCATAACTTTCAAGGATAATAAATTAACTTATGATGAAATACTGGATTTGCCGCAAGCCATAGCTAATGACTCTGGAAAAAAAATAATCGTATGTATTGATGAATTCCAGAATATCAACGAATATGAAGATCCTTTGGCTTTTCAGCGCAAGTTACGCGCTCATTGGCAAAAACAGACATCTGTCTGCTATTGCCTCTATGGAAGCAAACGGCATATGTTGCTGGATATTTTTAATGATTACAGCATGCCTTTTTACAAATTCGGAGATATTCTGTTTTTGCACAAAATAGGTAGAGCCGATTGGGTTTCGTTTATTTCTACACGCTTTACAGATACGGGTAAAAGCATATCTGAAGATTTATGTAACAGCATAGCAGCCAAGGTAAAAGACCATCCCTATTATGTCCAGCAGCTAAGCCAGCAGGTTTGGCTCAGAACTCCCCAAATATGTACTGAAGCTATCATCAGTGAATCTTTTTCAAGTTTGACAGGTCAATTAAGTCTGCTATTTGCAAATATAATAGACACGTTGAGTTCTAAACAGATAAACTTTTTATTAGCTGTGGCAGACGGTGTTGTCAACTTTTCATCCAAAGAAGTATTAGCAAAATATAAATTAGGTACTTCAGCAAATATCAAAAACTTAAAAAAAGCCACCTTGGAAAAAGATTTAATCGATATTCTTCCGGGTAACGTAATAGAAATACAGGACCCTGTTTTTGAGTATTGGTTGAAAAATATTTATACAACCTCACGATAATAAAATACCTATTTAAAGGATAAAGAACGACTTGTAAAACATTAGTTAGTTTAGTTAAATTCATTATTTAGAAGGTAGAATTTGAGTATTATATTTTATAATATCAAATTCTACCTTTTGAATATACAGGAGCTGTAAGAATCTGTATTATAGATATATGTATTGGTTGTGCAATTTATTTCATTGTTGAAATCGGAGTTTACTGTCAGAAAAATAAACATTTCATTTAAAACTAATACATTGATAGTCAGATAATTGTGAGTAACTGAGTTCTGCAAAGACTCTGGTAATTTCTTACGTAGGTATGAAAACTCAGGAAGTCGCTGTTCAGGCTGTTTTGAATATCAGATTAAATTCTGATACTCAAAATATAGACGAAGTTGTTGTAACAGCTATCGGTATTAAACGTTCTGAAAAATCATTGGGTTATGCTGTGTCGAGCGTAGGAGGAGAAGAGATTACCAAAGCGCGTGAAAGTAATGTAGTAAATGCTTTATCCGGAAAAGTTGCAGGTGTACGTATCGGACAGTCCTCTGGTACTGCGGGCGGAGCTGCAAAAATTCAAATTCGCGGAGCTTCCTCTATTGGTACGAACTCTTCACCTTTGTTTGTTGTTGATGGTTTACCTATTGATAATGGCGCTTATAATCCTGATGATATCACAGGAAACGTCGATGCCGGTAACCGTGCCAGCGACATCAGTTCAGATGATGTTGAGTCTATCAATGTCCTGAAAGGGGCAGCTGCAACAGCGTTGTATGGAGCACGTGCAAAAGATGGTGCAATTGTTATCACAACTAAAAAAGGTAGCAAGAACATGAAGACATTCATTACCGTAAATTCTTCTACGCGATTTGAGAACGTAGCTAAATTACCTGAATTCCAAAATGAATATGCTCAAGGTAACTACGGAGAATACAACGTTAAGAGTTTGAACGGTTGGGGACCGAACATTGCTAAAGCTGCTGCCGACGGTATGCAATATAATAACTATAAAGGAGAAAAAGTAACTTTACAAGCATATCCGGATAATGTAAAAGACTTTTACCAAACAGGTATGAGTTATATCAATAACGTATCTGTTGCCGGTGGTGGTGAAAAAGCAGATTTTAGAACCAGCTTCTCTTCTGTTAACCAGAAAGGTATTATACCGGAGTCTGATTATAATAAATATAGTTTTTCTGTAAATGCCGGAATGGATTTCAACTCAAAATTTTCAGCCCGTGTCTCTGCACAATACGTACGTAATGATTCCAAAGGACGTGCCGCACAAGGTTCAAACGACCCGAACTTGTTAGTGCCTCTAGTAAATGGATTGCCAAGAACTGTTGATACACGCGATATTAAAAACAATTGGGTGGACGAATACGGAAAACAAATTACTCTGGATCCTGACGGAAAAAGTAATAACCCTTATTGGATTATCAACAAAAATAAATATACGACAAGAATGGATCGTGTCATCGGCAATATCATTTTGACATATAAGCCTTTCGAAGGATTGACTATCTCAAACAATGCCGGAACTGACTTCTATAACGAAACCAGACGTAAAATATATGCAAAAGGAACTGTTGGCGAAATGGAAGGTAAATTCCAAACATGGGACTTGGCTAATAGAATTGTTAATAACGACTTGATGGTTACATACGAAAAGACATTTGATGATTTCGGAATCAAAGGTATTTTCGGACATAATATCAATCAGCGCGAATGGACTAATAACAATACATTGGCAAATGGTTTGATCGTCGATGGTCTTTATACTTATACAAATGCAAAAGCAACAAGTCCCGTAAACTACTACGAAATCAAACGCCTTATGGGTATTTATTTCGATTTGGGCTTCAGTTACAAAAGTATGGCATTCCTAAATGTAACAGGACGTAACGACTGGTCGTCTACTTTACCTGTCAACAATCGTTCTTATTTCTATCCTTCAGTAAGTGCCGCTTTTGTTTTTACAGAGTTAATGGAAAATAAAGACATCCTGAACTTTGGTAAATTCCGTATAAACTATGCAAACGTTGGTAGCGATGAAAAACCTTATCAGTTGGCATTCCAGTATAAAGCTGTAAACACATATTTTTTGCAGTATAGTATTGTAAACACTTTGCCACATAATGGTTTAGTTGGTTTTACCGGACCGCGTATTTTCCCTCTGGAAGATCTGAAGCCTCAAAATCAATCTGCATTTGAAATTGGTGCCGATCTACGATTTTTTGACAATCGTGTACGTTTAGATGCTACTTATTACCGTAATGTAACAACAGATCAGATTGTTTCTATAGATGTACCTCGTTCCACCGGTTATTTTACAAATAATATCAATGCTGGTAAATTAACGAACAATGGTGTTGAAATCAGTCTTGGATTAACCCCAGTCCGTACACGTGACTGGAAATGGGATTTGGACATAAACTTTGCATCTAATAAACAAACTGTAAATGAGTTGGCTGAAGGAATGACAAACTATACATTGACTTCCGGATGGAGTGGTTTACAAGTAAAGGCACAGGTTGGCGAGTCATTCGGATTGTATGGAACAGGATGGAAACGTGATGACCAGGGAAACTTTATTATCAACGAAAAAACAGGTTTACGTGAAACAGAAAACAATGTTCGTTTAGGTGATATCTATCCTGATTTTACAATGGGTATCAATAATAGTCTTTCTTATAAAGGATTCAACCTTAGCTTCCTAATTGATATTCGCCAGGGTGGAAGTCTTTATTCAGGAACAGTTTCTTCTTTAAGATCACTCGGTCTCTCTGCTGAAACAGCTGTAGGACGTGAAGATCAATACATTGAATCAGGAGTTATTATGAATGCGGATGGAACTAGCCGTCCAAATGATGTCCCTGTTAAAAATATGCAGGACTATTGGAGTCATATGGCAAAAACATCTAATACAGAAGGCTGTGTTTTTGATGCTTCTTATGTAAAACTGAGAGAGTTAACGTTCTCCTATTCATTACCCAGAAAATGGTTTAAGGATTTCTTTATCAAATCTTTGGATCTAGGATTTGAAGGTCGTAATTTATGGTTGATCAAATCTCATGTTCCCCATATTGATCCGGAAGCGAACTTCTTTGGTACGGCTGAAATTGGTGAAGGTGTAGAATTCAACAGTATTCCTGCAACACGTAGCTTCGGATTTAATTTGAAACTGACGTTGTAATTAATTCATTATTTCAACTAAAATTAAACAGTAAATAAAATGAAAAATCTAATAAATATATATATACTTCTATTGCTGGTTGTTTGCAGTACACTCAGCAGTTGCAGTGATTGGTTAGATGTAAACAATAATCCGAATACAGCAGAGAAAGTGGAAGCAGGGTATTTGTTCAACTATGCTGCTGTTAACTGGTCCGGTAATCGTATTGGAGGTGACTCTTACATTCCTTTCTCACAATCCATTCAGTCGCAAGCTGACGGAGGTGACAATTATGGTGGTTGGGGCGAAGCTTATTATGTTATCAGCACGTATAGCTTAGGAAACACATGGGTTAGTTACTATTCCGTATGTGGTAACAACCTTCAATTGGCCATACAACAAGCACAAAATAGTGTTCCGGAAAATAAAAATGCAGAAGCACAGTGTTTAATACTGTTAGCTATGCAGGTTTATGAAACAACTATGATATATGGAGATGTACCTTTCTCTGAAGCATGGAAGAAAGAAATTAAATATCCGAAATTCGATGATCAGAAAGATGTCTTAAATGGTGTTATTGATATGCTGGACCAGGCACTGGCAATGATTGATATCAATGATAAAAACTGCATTGACGAATATGACCCTTATTTTAAGGGAGATATGTCCAAATGGATAGCGATTGCTAATTCTTTTAAATTCCGTACATTAATGGTTATGGTGGATGCAGATCCCAGCAAAGCCGATGATATCAAAAAGATGATGGATGAAAAGAAAATGATCACTTCTGCAGCAGGAAATATGGAATTCCAATATTCCGAAACAGCAGGAAATGAAAATCCTAAATATGGAATTCTGGCAAAGTATACCGGAGGTATCAATACTATGTTTTTTGCACATAACAATGTATTTAAACCAATGGAAAAATACGCAGACTCACGTATTCCACGCTATTTCGATCCGGGACATGATGGTGTATTCAGAGCTCTTGACACCCGTCAGGATGCAGAAGATGACGAAGACGGAAATATTTACTCATCAGCTATCAGTTCCTATCTATATAGAAAAGATTGTCCGGATGTTCTTTATTCCTATCAGGAACAATTACTTTTGGAATCAGAAGTGTATGCCCGTGGTATCGGTGTAACTAAAGATTTGGCTAAAGCGAATGAATTATTCCAGGCTGGTGTGCAGGCGGCATGTAACTATTATAAAGCAGATACAGAAGCAACAAAAACATTTTTATCTAAATTACCAGATTTGTCTAAATTATCAGAAAGTGAAGCTCTTTACGAAATTCATATGCAACAGTGGATTGATTTGATGGACAGACCTCTTGAAGCGTTTGTTCAATGGCGTCGTTCCGGTACACAAGGCAATGAAGTTCCTGCTCTGACTGTACCAGCAGAAGCATCATCTAAAGATTTGATTCGTCGTTGGGAATATTCTCCAGACGAATTAAGCACAAATCCGAATGCTCCAAAAGATTCACCTAAAATATGGGATGCGATGTGGTTTGATAAATAATCTATATTATAATTTAATAAAAAGCGAGGATGACTATATGACATTCTCGCTTTTTTATTTTCTGTTCAAAAGAAATCTTTTTATTCCTTATACGAAATAAAATCACTATTTTTGCAAAAAGTTTTACTTATAAGTAATAGGTTATGAAGATCCCGGAGTTTTATAAAAGAGAGTTATATCTTGATCGTATCAAGCCATTTGTAAATACGCAGATGATAAAGGTGCTGACCGGACAACGTCGTGTCGGGAAGAGTTTTCTTATATTCCAGTTAATGGACTATATACGTTTGTCATATCCTTCTTCAGACTTTATTTATATCAATAAGGAATTATTCGAGTTTGATGGTTTAAAAGATTATTCTGATCTGGTAAATTATGTAACTCAAAAACGTAATAATCTGAATGATAAATGCTTCCTATTTATTGATGAAGTGCAGGATATCACAAACTTTGAGAAAGCACTACGGCATTTTTTTGCGGAAGGTAGTTATGATGTATATTGTACCGGTAGTAATGCGAACATGCTTTCCAGTGAGTTGGCTACTTATTTAAGTGGCCGTTATATTGAATTTAAAGTATACAGCCTTACTTATAACGAGTTTTTACAGTTCCACAAACTGGAAGATAGTTCTGACTCTTTTACGAAGTTCTACAAATTTGGAGGATTACCCTATCTGATCAATCTCCCTTTCAATGAGTTATTAGTATCAGATTATCTCAGAAGTATTTATGATACGATTATTCTTAAAGATGTAGTAAATAGGTACAACATCAGAAATGTCAGACAATTGCAAGACTTAACCATATATCTGGCTGATACGATAGGAAATCTGTTTTCTGCAAATAAAATAAGTGAATATCTTAAATCCCAACGTGTTGATTTACCTCCAAAGACGATATTAGAATATCTAACCTATTTAAACAATGCTTATTTTGTAAAAAGATTACGACCTGCTGATATTCAAGGAAAACGCCAGTTCCAAATCGGAGAAAAATATTATTTTGAAGATTTGGGCATACGACACGCAATACGTCCTTTCAGACCTAACGATATAGGACAAGTATTGGAGAATATCGTTTGCCATCACCTTCTTGTCAATGGTTATAATCTTTCGGTCGGAAGAGATGGAGATAGAGAAATTGATTTTGTCGGTGAGAAAGATGGTGAAAAAATATACGTTCAGGTAGCCTACTCTGTTATGGACCCAAAAACTCATGAAAGAGAATTCGGAAATCTATTGGCTATTAAAGACAATTATCCCAAAATGGTTATTACAATGGATGAACTGGAGGGTAGTTCTTATGAAGGAATAAAACAAATTCCAATACGGAAGTTTTTACGAGAATTCAAGTAATTTTTTCTATCGATTTATATACAGGAATTAGATATTCCTATCTTTTTTAGGTAGAATTTGAGTATTAGTTTTATAATATCAAATTCTACCTGTTTTTGTATATAAAAATATTAAACAACTGGTTATCAGATATTTTATAATATGTTTGTTTGATAGAAAGAGATTGAATAAGCTTATTATAGCAAAAATAACCGAATTGTCTAATATTTGTAAATGGCTATTAATCAGCGCATTACAACAGACTGAGTTCTGCAAAGACTCTGGTAGTTTCTTACGTGGGTATGAAGACTCAGGAGATCGAAGTAAAATCTAATTTAAGAATCCTAATGCAGACTGATAATCAATCTCTTGATGAGGTTGTTGTAGTTGCATATGGTACTGCGAAGAAAGAATCATTTACTGGTTCTGCCGAAATCATCAAAAATGAAAAGATCGAAAAGAGAACCGTTGCTAATGTTAGTAAAGCATTAGATGGACTAGTGGCCGGTGTACAGACAACATCGGGTTCCGGACAGCCGGGGTCTGGTTCTTCTGTCGTAATTCGTGGTTTCGGTTCTATCAAAGCTTCTCAAAACCCGTTGTATGTGGTAGATGGTATTCCTTATGACGGTAATATCAATGCAATCAATCCAAACGATATCGAGTCGATGACTGTATTGAAGGATGCATCTGCCGGTGCGTTGTATGGATCTCGTGGTGCAAACGGGGTTGTGATGATTACAACTAAAAAAGGTAAGGATGGTGCTTTACTTGTCAATTTGAAAGCAAATTGGGGTATTGCTTCACGTGCTATCCCCAGATATGAGACAATGGATGAAAGAGGTTATCTGGAAACGATTTTCCAATCATATAAAAATGATCAGATTGCAAGTAACGGATTATCTCCTGAAGCAGCAAGTGTTGCTGCATTAACAGCTATGGGAAGCGGAGCTAAAGCTATCTTTGGTACTAACCAGATGTATAATCCGTTTAACTTTCCTATTGCAGAACTAATTGATCCGGTTACAGGTAAGGTCCGTTCTGATGCAACATTACGTTATCATGAAGATTGGATGGATGAAGCTACAGCAAACAATCCGTTACGTCAGGAATATGTATTGAACATGTCCGGTTCTCAGAATAAAACAAAATACATGTTTTCTTTAGGCTACCTGAATGAAGACGGTTTGTTAAAGACTACTAACTTTCAACGTTACACGGGTCGTATCAATGTGGATACAGAATATAAAAATTGGCTGACCGCTGGTTTGAGTACAAACTTTGCCCATACGAAGAGTAATACTTCTCAAACATCTACTTCTGCTTCATCAAATATTTTCTACTCGGCTCAATTGATGGCTCCTATTTTCCCTGTACATCAATTGGATGAAAATGGACAAATTATGTATGGCGCCGATGGTGCACCTATGTTTGATTATGGTTCAACTCGTCCCGCAGGAGCAAATGCCAATTTTAATAGCATTGCAACTTTGTTTGATGACAAATACGGAACAAACGACGATAACGTAAGTGGACGTACTTATATCAGTTTGGGTGATTTGAAAGACGGTCCCCTTCAAGGATTGAAATTGACAGCGAACTTCGGTTTTGATTATGTGAACCGAAATAACTTTACTTATTATAATCCTTATTTCGGAAATGCAGCCAGTGTAAAAGGTATGCTGGCCAAGTCTAACTATCGTTATTTCAGTTACACATTCAACCAATTACTGACTTATGATAGAAAGTTCAATGACAAACATCACATTGACTTTTTAGCCGGTCACGAATATTATGATTACGAAGTGAGTTCTTTGAGTGCAACCAAGTCTGGTTTCCCATTCGGAGGTATCTATGAATTAGCTGGTGCTACTACTATCACAGACGCTAGTTCTCTAAAGGATTCTTATACGATCGAATCTTATTTGTTCAGAGCAAACTATGATTATATGGACAAATATTATTTGTCGGCCAGCTTCCGTACAGATGGTTCTTCTCGTTTCAACAAAGATTATCGTTGGGGTAAATTCTGGTCGGTCGGTGCAAACTGGCGTATGAATAACGAAGCATTCCTAAGCGATGTGGACTGGTTGAATAATCTGTCAGTGAAGGCTAGCTATGGTGTTCAGGGTAATGACAACGTCGGTACATTATATGCTTGGCAATCTTTCTATGATTTAGGTTGGCCTAATGCCTCCATGAGTGGTGCATTAGTATCTTCTCTTGAAAACACGAATTTGAAGTGGGAACAAAACGGTAATCTGAACGTGGGTGTCGAAGCTAAAGTATTCGATCGTTTCTCAGCATCTATCGAATGGTACAACCGTAAAACAACGGATATGTTGCTCGATTACCCGATGGCTTCTTCTTTAGGTTTCGACAGTTATTTGAAAAATATCGGTAGCATGCGCAACACCGGTTGGGATATTACGTTAAACGGTCGTTTGGTCAACACGAATGATTTTACCTGGGACCTGACCTTGATGGGATCGACTATCAAGAATAAAGTATTGCATTTGGCTGATAAACCAGAAATCATTAGCGGAAACTATATTATAAAGGAAGGTGAAACGATTAACTCATTCTATACAGCAAAATCTGCCGGAGTAGATCCCGCGACAGGTAGCCAATTGTATTGGGTTTGGGATACGGATGAAAATGGCAATCCGGGAGAACCTTACATCTCTTCCAATATAAACAAAGCTACAGCTTCTAAACAGATTATGGGTAGCCGTATTCCGAATTTGTACGGATCATTCACAAACGATTTCAAATATAAAGGTTTCGATTTAAGCATCATGTGTACTTATTCGATCGGTGGTAAAGTGTTGGATAGCGTATATAATACCTTTATGTATGGAAACTATGTCGGACAAGCCAAACATAAAAACCTGGAAAGGGCATGGAAACAGCCGGGAGATATTACCGACGTACCTAAAATTGAAATTGGTAAAGCGTATCCTATCACAGACGCCGATTTGATCAATGCTTCTTATTTGGCGATTAAAAATATCACATTAGGTTATTCTTTGCCGACCAGATTGACAAAGGGAATGTTCATGAAAGAGATACGCTTCACGGCTACAGCCGATAATCTGGTGTTATTCTCTCATTTGAAAGGTATGGACCCGCAATATAACTTCAGCGGTGGTACTACATTTGTTTATACACCTTCAAGAACTATTTCTTTCGGTGTAGATGTTAAATTTTAAGCAGAACCAGTAAAATATAAATACGAAAAAAAATGAAAAAAGTAATATATATATTATCTGCTGTCGGATTACTTACTTTGGGAGCATGTAACGACCAATTGGAAACAAATCCGACCGATAAAGTCAGCGGAACAATTATATTTAGCGATGCCAATGGTGCTGAAACGGCGATGAATGGTATTTATCGTGCTACTTATGTAGCTGGTTGGGGTACAGGTTGGGCTGACGAAAATCCCGGATTTGTCGGTGTCTATTTAGCTGGCGATTTGATGGGAGAAGACCACCTGATGCTTGGACAAGGACAAGGCTGGTTTTATGAAGATTACCGTTTTAATGTTCGTCAGGATTATACACATAAGCAAGGACGTCCATATCAGTTCTGGAATCTTCATTATACGCTGATCTCAAATGCCAATTACATTATCGCCCAAGCACCGGATGCCGGAGGTGATCAGAATCTTTTAAACAGCGTTGTAGGACAAGCCTATGCCATGAGAGCACTCTCTTATTTCCAATTGATCCAGTTGTATCAACAGACTTATAAAGGAAATGAATCGGCTCCCGGAGTACCTTTATATACGGAACCGACTACAAGCTCATCTGAAGGTAAACCGCGTGGTACTGTGGAAGATGTCTATAAACAGATCAATTCAGATTTGGAAACAGCCATCTCGCTATTGAAAGATTGTGGTGTTGAACAAAAACATCCATCTCATATCGACTATTATGCAGCGAACGGAATCAAGGCACGTGTTTGCCTCGTTCAACAAAATTATGAAGGCGCACTAGCTGCTGCCAAAGAGGCTTTGAAAAAGCCGGGATTGCAAGCTGTTCTTCCTGTTAGTTCATTAACCGGATTTAATAGTGTAAAAAATGCCGATGTATTGTGGGGTGTAGAAGTTATAGCAGATCAAAGTCAACATTTCGCCTCCTTGTTCAGTCACATGGATGCTGATGCTGAAGGAATGTATGCTTCAGGTGCAGAAAAATGTGTTTCCAGTTGGTTATACAACAATATGCCCGAGACAGATGAACGGAAATCTTGGTGGAGAGGTGACCTGAGTGAAGACGAAATAGTGAGTGGTACATCCATGTTGCCTTATTGTCAGGTAAAATTCAAGTTTGCAAATGTAACCAGCCGTACCGGTGATTATATTTATATGCGCGGAGAAGAAATGGTGCTTATCGCCGCAGAAGCAGAATGTCACTTAGGACATTATGCTGAAGCACGGAAGTTAATTTCACAATTAGGAAGCGTACGCGACAGCAATTATGCGGTTCGTTTGGCAAAATTCTCCGATTCTAATTCTTATAATCAGAATACAGTAGCTCCGCTGCAGACTCTTATGGATGAAATCTTATTCCAGCGGCGTGTGGAATTATGGGGCGAAGTAGGACGTATATTCGATTTGCAACGTTTAAAACTGGGCTTCGATCGTGATTATAGCGGTTCTAATCATACCGAATTGGTTAAGAATGTAGATACAAATGCCGGTTCCAATGCATTCATAATGACATTACCCCAATCGGAAATAGACGGTAATGCCAATATCAACGCATCCGATCAGAATCCATTCTAATGACATGTTTAATAATTAAGCAATAGAAATATGAAATCAAATATATTCAAATCGTTATCCTTGCTGATTCTAATGGCAATGGCATTCGTTGGTTGTTCAGAGCATGATGGTGTCGTTTACAGTGGAGACAGTGCAGTTTATGCTTTTGCCGGAGCTACACAGAAAGTCGAAATGTTAGCAACGGATGGAAACAAGATCGTTGTTCCTGTCTATCGCGGAACAACACAGGGAACTTCTACTCTTGAACTGACCTTTACTCCTGCCGAAGGAATTGAAGAGTTGTTTACATTGGAAAATCCAACTCTGACGTTCGAAGATGGAAAATCTGTTGCAGAAGCAGTTATTACTTATAAAGATATCAATTTATTGGGAGTAACAGACCAATATGTTTTAACTTTAGGATTTGATGAAGCTAAAGCCTCTCCTACTAACGTTAATTCTATCACGGTAAAAGCTCAACGCAAGTTAACCTTTAATTCAATTGGTACAGGGACGTTCACATCCAATATTTTCGGAGAATCCTGGCCACAGGTTATTGAGAAAGCTGCTGAAGCAGATGTATATCGGTTACCGGATTGTTATGTGGAAGGTTATCCCATCATCTTCTCAACAGATGCAAATGGAGAAATAGATAATATTGCAATACAAGAAACAGGATATAAAGATGATACTTACGGTATGACTTCTTTGTATTGTACCGGTACAGAAAAAGTTGGAAATAAATATAATATTTCGGCATTCTTTGTTGTCTACTTAAATGGAAAGTTAGCTCAATATACCAATGAAGCTGTTGAAATACTGGAATTTCCGGAATAACATATAACATACATTAATATGAAAAAGATACTGTTTTATTCTACTTAAGTAAGACAGTATCTTTTTTGTTTTCTATTGAATCAACAACATTTATAAACTTGATACAAATGAGAAAATTCTATTCATTAGTTTTACTGATAATCGCTGTAGCCTCTTCTCTCACGGTTTCAGCACAAGGTTTGAAAGGTTTTAAACTTAAAAACGGACTTTCTGTATATATATGGGAAGATAGTACGAAAAATGATGTGTTTGGTTTAGTCGGAGTAAAAGTTGGTGCGGTAAATGATCCGGAAGACTTAACAGGACTGGCACATTACCTGGAACACATGATGTTTAAAGGTACCCAATCGATCAGTTCTTTGAATTGGGAAAAAGAAAAACCTCTATATGAGCAAATCATTACCAAATATGATGAAATGGCCAATGAGCCAGATCCTGTAAAAAAAGAAGCTATCTCACTTGAGATTAATAAACTGACAGTAGAAGCTGCCCAATATACGGCCCCAAATGAATTTGCAGAACTGACTGAAAATATGGGAGGTAAAATGCTGAATGCAATGACCGGATATGATGAGACAATGTATTTTAGTTCGTTTCCTCCCTCACAACTATATAAGTGGCTCGATCTGAATTCAGAACGTTTTATCAATCCGGTTTTCCGTGCATTCCAGCCAGAATTGGAAACCGTTTATGAAGAATTTAACAGAAGTCAGGATATGCAAGGATCATTACAGCAGGATTTTATGTTGAAACATATTTTTCCCGGTCATCCCTATTCCAGGTCAGTATTAGGTTTACAGGAACACTTAAAGAATCCTCGTTTAGGAGGTTTGGTAGACTTCTATAATAATTGGTATGTCCCGGAAAATATGGTTTTAATTCTGGTCGGAAATGTCAAACTTAAAGAAGCAATGGGATTAATCAATGACCGTTTCGGCCGTTTAGAAGCTCAAAAAAGTCCGGAACGAAAAAGCTATCCGGAGATGGAGATCAAAGGTCGCACTGAATATAGTGCTAAAATGGGAGATTTTCCAACTTTAAGATTAGCTTTTAAAGGTGTTCCGACAGGACATACAGACGAACTGGCTCTTACTATTTGCGTAAATATGTTATCCAACCGCAATCGTACCGGGCTACTGGATAAATTATCTTTGTCCGGAGATGTTCTGGGAGCAGATGCAGGCCTGATCAATTTTAAAGAACAAGGTCGTATATTAATACTCGGAATCCCTTATTACGATGTGAACCAGCGTCGTTTTGAATCAATAAAATCACTCGAGAAAATGTTGCTTGCAGAAATCTCTAAAATACAGAAAGGAGAATTTGATGAAGAATTATTTAACTCTGTCAAAGCTACTCTCATTCGTGATTTTGATCTTTCTTTCGAATCTTCCTATAATAAAGCGCAAAAAATATTATCTACATTCATTTGCAATGAAGACATTAGTAATGTATTGAATTATAAGGAAAAAGTAAAAACAATCAGTATAGATCAGGTAAAGGCGATTGCGAATAAATATTTCAATAAAAATTATATTGCCTTGAACTATCAACCGGGAAAAGCACCTAAAGCTGAAAAGTTATCCAAGCCCAAATATGACCCGATCAATCCGGAACGCGGAGTGATATCACAATATGCTGAAAAATTCCGTAAGCTACCGGTTCGTAAAGTTGATCCGGTTTATGAAAAGTTCGATGCTGTCCAGGTCAAGAAAGTCAATGAACGCTCTCGGCTATTCTATACACAAAATAAAGAAAATGCTATTTTTACACTGACTTTGAAATATGGAGTCGGAACTCATGAAATGCCACAGTTGCAATATGCCGTCGATTTGATGAACAATGCCGGTATTATGGGAGCTTATGAACCGCAAGCGTTAAAGCAGGAGTTCAATGCCCTAGGCGCAGTTTGTAATTTTGGTGTAGATGACAATTACCTTTATGTCTCTATGTCTGGTTACGAAGAAAATCTTGAAGCTTCCTGTAATTTGCTGACTCGTCAGATCCTTATGCCCAAACTTGATGAGAAACAATTAAATAATATGATTGGTTCTGCTTATCAGATGCGCGCTATCGAAGAAAAAAATGAAAATTTGTTGGAAGGAGCCTTACATGACTATTTACTGTATCAAAACAAATCCGAATATCTGGATCGTATGCCATTGGAAGATATTATCAATCTAACAATCAGCAGTCTTACAGGAGAATTCAATCGGGCCACAGATTATGAAGCAGAAATTCATTATGTGGGTTCAATGCCTTTCAATGATGTTTACGATGTTTTAAGCAAGAACCTTCCTTTGAAAGCTACAGAAAAGACAAGTAACTCACCTGTTGTAAAGGATCGTGTTCAATATAAAGAAAATACGATCTATTTCGTATCCGATAACGATGCATTGCAAAGCAAGATTTATTTTTATGTCGAAGGTAATCCTTTTAAGGTTGAAGATGACGTTTATTACAAAGCTTTCAACAAATATTTTGGAAGCGGATTCGGCGGATTGGTTATGCAGGAAGTTCGTGAATACCGTTCTATGGCTTATACCGCAGATGGTGGAGAAATCACGCCACCTCTGGCTAATAAAAATGCCTACTTCGAAGGATATATCGGTACCCAGGCAGATAAAACGATAGACGCAATTGATGTCTTTATGAATCTATTGACAGAAATGCCTGAATATGCAGACCGCATCAGTGGCATAAAAGATTATTTGAGGGAAGGTCTTCAAACGGCTAAACCGGATTTCCGTTCAAGAAGCCAAGTGTATGAAGCATGGAAGCGTTTGGGTTATACCGAAGATCCTGCCAAAACACAATTACCTAAAATCCAGAATTTATCATTTGAGGATGTTGTAAAATTCTATCAACAAAACGTAAAAGGCCGCCCGGTAGCTATCGGTATAATAGGCGACCCCAAACGAATTAATCTGGATGAGTTATCGAAATACGGAAAAGTCATTCGGATAAATAAGAATAAACTTTTTTCTTCCAAATAACAGAAAATCAACTAATATTACTAATAAAAAAAGCCGCTTTTAAGCGGCTTTTTTTATTTAGCGAACTTCACATCTATCCCTTTATCCTCTTTCGCTTTCAGTCCTAACACCCTGCCACCGACTTTCACCTTTCCGGTAATAAACTCCGGAATATTATATGACATCATAAAACGGTCATAAAAGCCGGTATCTTTCTGAGGCAATAAAAAAGGCTTGCATGCATTTCCTTTTTCATCTATATAAGCGATATAAGGACGTGTATATAATCCATCCATCCGGCGACTGCTAAATATAACCCAACGGCTATTGCTACTCCAGGAATGATAACTTTCCACATCATTGCTATTCAATATATCTAACGGTATGCTTTCTCCTGTTGACAAATCCGCCATCTGCAAATCCGCATCTTTATGCCAGATTGAGAAGTTTCCATAACCCGAGACTGTATACATTAAATATTTCCCGTCCGGAGATACCCGGGGGAAAGAAGCACTCTGACCTGAAACTGCTGCATTATATAAAGTATCTACCTTTGAACCGAAACTCCGGCTGTCAGGATCGAATCCGATAGCACATAAATTATATTTAATCTCTGAAAACTCTTCCGGAATAGGACGTGCCGGAGCCGTACAGAAATAAAGAGTTTTTCCATCCGGAGAGAATGTCGGAAAAGTTTCAAAAGCATCTTTGGAAAACAACTTAGCCGTAGTTACAATCTCATGTTTTTTCACATCATAGACAACAACGTCCGACGCCTCATCAAACACTTCTATACGGTTCCTGTCGTTGGCATGGAAACCCTGTTTGGTGTTGTTTACAGAAAATGCCACATATTTTCCGGAAGGATGCCAGGAAGGATAGACCAAAGAGGATATTGTCTGCTCGGTTTTCGTGTTCAGTTTTTCTATCTTATCGCCATCTATCAGAAGAGTTCCCGGATATGTTTCACGCATATGGAAAAGCATCTTATCCGGATTCTGCATGCAAAATGAATGACAATTCACACAGTTCCTGCCACTCATCTTATTCTCGATAATAGGCATCTCGGTATAATTCTCCAGGTTACGCTGATAAAGTCCCATTTTATTCCATAAAGTGTATCCCGGTGCAATCAGACGGTAAGCTATATAAGGATCGACCGGTTCTGCCGCCACATTCCATTTAACAGGAGCATATTCCACCCATTTCCCTTTATCTTTCACCTGAACAACAACCTTTACCTCATTTCCTGCCGCAGACGATAATAGTTTTTTCCATTTAGAAACAGGAAAAACGAACTGGTTATCCTTCGCCTTCACTCTTATCTGCTGATCCGAGAATGACAGAACAGCACGTGCATCTTCAACAGGAGTCTCCAAAGAGAAATTCAGCGGAGCGATATTTGCCGGTATCGTTATATCGGTGTAATCCGGGAAGATAGCAGGTCTTTCGCTTAACGTATCACTCACCTGAACCGAATCCGAACAAGAAAAAAACAAGGCCAGCAATGCTATATATTTATAATTTCCATTCATATCCCATTCCTTTATTTAAACATAAAATAAAACCAGTAAGTATCTCCGTAAGCCCTGCGCAACAGTCCGGGAAGGGCACTCTTATTATTCCGGTTCGCCAGAACCTGTTTCTTGTATTCTGCAAAACGTTGCATGACGGAGGGAGAGATATCAAAACGTTTCCAATAATCCGGTTCCGCTTCCGACAACGTGATCACTGCTTCCTGGAAAGACTTCGGCAACACAGGGAGCACCTCCGTTCCATAATAAGTTTCGACCAGTCCTTTGAAACCATCCATATTCTTTGCCAATAAAAGAAAGGCTCCCAGATATTCGATGGCCGCTTTATTTTCCGGATTGGCTTCAGCGATCATACGCATGTCTTTTTCGATATAGTTTATCTCTGAAAGATAGTTCTCTTTCGGTAAACATTTGCGCCTTGGTCCCAGCACCGGATCCTGCTCTACAGCAGCATCATTATATAAAAATTTACGATGTTCACCGGCCCATTTTTTATAATAAAATGTATTCTCCAATATATTCAGATACTTCTCCGCCACCGGATATTCCCCATAAATAATATTTGTCTGAACAAGTCTCTTTAACATACGGGGATTCCCCTCTCCTATGGCTGTTGCATATGCTTCAAAAGCCATTTCCTGAGCCATCGCCGGATTTCCCATGGCAAAAGCAATATCACTCAATAAAGAGGATATCTGCTCTGTTTTATTCCATCCGACCATTATTCCCTGCGGTCCTCTCTGGTCAAAACTGAATAAACGATCTGCCAACTCTCCTTTTTGAGATAATGCCAGATTCAAAAAACACATATTCAGATAATTAGTCAACGTGCCTTGACTGCTTTCCACTATTTTATCCCATTGTTCCGTCCTTGCATAATAGTCGAGTTCTTTCACTTTGGCTGATTTCTTATCTCCATATTCAGGTATTCCCCACCAGCATAATACAAATAAAAGGATTACCTGAAAGATTCCGCCGGCAATCAGGAGTTTTTTACCAATATCTTTCTTCCTTTTCCTCAACAGAAAAGCGACAATCAGGATCAGAGGCAACGAAATCCATGAATAATAGATGACAGTTTTCGGTTCCAATGCAGTATGATAGTAAGCATCCGGCAAGAAAGCAAAACGATATTCCCCCAGCATCGAGAAATAGACACTGCAGACCCCGCAAAGAAGAGCGAGAACAACAGAAAATAACGACCAGTAAAACCGGGGAGTTTTATTAAAGAACTCATATACTACCACCGACAAAGCAAACAAACATGCTACAGACCCGGCCAGTCCATAAAGCAAAGGTGTTATAATGATCTCTGCTATCATCCGCCATTTGTCTGTCGATATACAAAGGCAGAAATACAAAGCACAAAGCATCATGTTGAATGCTATCGTTCCAAAAACTAGATAATTAAAATCAAAATGGAGGAACATAATCAAAACAATCGGGATCAGATAAAGCAGGAAACAATTCGTGTCCGGAGCGATCCGGCGAACAATCCCTCTCATTCCTAATCCGGTTAACAGCAACAATCCCGCAGTAATTCCGGCACCGGCATAGGGATAGATAAAAAACTGCACCAAAAACTCAGATAAGGTTAATGCAAACCCACCAGGCATAGCCAGTTTCTCTGAAATATACTCACCGGTAAATTGAAATAACTGACTTTGTTCGATAAAAAAGAAATGGAACTTGCTATATTCCTGAAGAAAAATGAACAAAGCAGCCAATACAACCAACCAGAAAGCTGTGACTTTCAATTTCATGGTATTATATTTTAAGCATGTTTAATCAATTCAAAACGTTTATCAACACACGAAGGTAATTCATGCGGATAATGAGTGACGTAAATCAATGTCTTTCCCGGCCGTTCACAAAACTGCTCAATAATACGGGCAGCCTTCCGTTTATTACTGATATCGAGTCCGTGCAACGGCTCGTCCAGAATAATTAAATCCGGATCTTTCACAAAAGCCCGGGCCAGTAAAGCCAATCGTTGTTCTCCGGAAGACAATGTCAGGAACGAACGGTCCTTCAATTCTTCAATCCCAAATACACGCATCCAAGCCAAAGCTATAGACTGTTGTTCTTCCGTACATTTACGATACAATCCGATAGAATCAAAAAATCCGGAACCGACGATATTTAAAGTGGGCACATTCTCCATATAAAAGAGATGCATCTCCGGAGAAACATATCCTATCCTCTTTTTTATATCCCAGATACTCTCACCCGATCCCCGTTTCCGGTCAAACAAATATAAGGTATTTGCGTAAGATTGAGGGTTATCTGCATAAATCAAACTTAATAAAGTTGATTTTCCGGCACCATTGGGACCGAATAACGCCCATTTCTCTCCATTTTTCACCTCCCAGTCCAGTTCTTTTAAAATAGTGCGCCTACCATATTTAATGGAGACATGCTCCATACGGAACGTCACTTCATGGGTAGAGGGTTCTTTATCCGATGCGGGTAATGAAATATCCCCGGAATAACCGGGAAACAAATGTGCCAACAAGTCTGTCCGGCCCATGAAATCAGCACGTGTCTGAGGAGGATAAGGTGTACGGTTATAGACTGGCAGGACGTGAGTTATCATCTCCGGTATATCATCCGGATTCGACAACAATAGAATAACCTGTACATTATCCAGCTTCGCCATTTGTTGCAGTAAATGAACCAACACATCACGCGAAGCCGCATCCAGACCGATAAAAGGATTATCCAGTATCAAAATACGCGGATGGTTCAATAAAGAACGGACGATAAGAAATTTACGTAGTTCCCCGCTGGAAAGAAAAATGAGTTTTTTAGGCAGCAAGTCCTCAATACCGAAAAATGAGAGTATCTGATGTAAATCCGTTGTACCGGAATATTCTTTCAAAATATCTTCTACAGTCGGCACTTCATCGGTTTCCGTTGAGTGCCAGCGTTGTTGGTAATAAGAATTCCGGCAATCAGCTAATGAGTAAATGTCTTTGAATGCTATACTTTTTATCAGGTTACTGATTTTGTCATCATAACCGAACGTCACCTCTCCCTCTTTCAATGCAAACTTACGCTGCATCAGGTCGGCAATCAATGTTTTACCAGCTCCGTTGGGTCCGACTATTGCCCATTGTTCCCCTTCATTGATATTCCAGCTGAATGGCTCTGCAAAACGCAGTTCCGGTAAACGGGTTACTACATTATTTATATTAACGATTGTTTTACTCTTTTCCATTGTTGTTAATTTGTCCCCCAAAGGTAAAGAGTTTATTTATAAAATTAAACATACCGGAATAAAAGGAACTATTAAAAGAAAGGGATCACTCATCCCGAGCAATCCCTTATTATATATACAGGCCTGGTATGTCTATGAAATTCTTACAAATTAGTTATTTTAATGCCTGTAATTTTCCTACTCAACTTAACGTATCTATTTACTATTTTTATCGTATTTACATTTTATTACATTTAATCCAGAAATCAGACACCAGCCTTTTCGAAACAAAAATAATAAAATAAAAGAAAACAGCAACAGAAAACAACATATTTCGCATAAATCAACCTTTTTTGCTATCATTCAAAAGACAGGTATAAAATTAACCAGTTTTTACTCGCTTATTAAAATGGATTATCTATCTTTGGATTTCTAATTATTTTATCTTAAAATCCAATAACATGAAACGATTTTTTTATTTCTCAATTCTCTTTCTAGGCATCATCAGCACCCTTAGTGTTTCAGCTTCCGACAACAAATGGAAACCTCTGTTCGAAGAAAACCTTTCCGATGCCAGCTACAATCCTGAAGTTTGGAGTATGACAGGCGGTGTACTTGCAGCAGTGGAGGATGAATCCATTTGGACAAAGACCGAATATGAAAACTTTGAACTGGATTTGGACTTCAAAACCGACGTAGGAACCAATAGTGGCGTTGTAGTATATTGCACCGATACTAAAGATTGGATTCCCAATTCTGTAGAAATACAGATTGCTGACGATCATTGTGAAAAATGGGGAAACGGCAAACCTTATGAAAAGTGCGGAGCCATTTACGGCCACCTGGGTGCAAAACAAGACAAAATAGTAAAAAAGCCCGGCGAATGGAACCATATGCGCATCAGATGTGTCGGACAACGCATTAATGTTATCCTGAATGGTAAAAAAGTAACGGAAATGGACATGAGCAAATGGACTTCGGGAACAGTCAACCCGGACGGCAGTGAAATCCCCAGTTGGTTACCTAAGCCATTTGCAGAACTTCCAACAAAAGGATATATCGGATTACAGGGTAAACATGGTGATTCCCTGATCTGGTTCCGTAACGTAAAAATAAGAAGCATCAAATAATAAATGAAAAGAGGAAAGTTATATTCGAACTTTCCTCTTTTCATTTTATCAATAAACTTTCGTTCCTTTTCCCTGATGGATTTCAGAAGCCTGGGTTATAATAACCTCTTTCACCCCTGCATCGATTGCCTGAAATGAATTTTCCAGTTTAGGGATCATACCTCCCTGGATAATCCCCTCTTCTACCAATTGTTTAAATACCGTACGGTCTATTTCCGGAATAACGCTTTCATCATCATTCTCATCCCGCAATACACCTTTTTTCTCAAAACAGAAAACTAATGTTACATCAAAATGCTTAGCCAGTGCTTTTGCTGCTTCACCGGCAATCGTATCAGCATTGGTATTCAGCATATGCCCCTGTTTGTCATGGGTCAGCGGAGCCAATACCGGAACAATGCCCTGATGGATCAGAGAAGCCAGCAAATCTGCATTCACTTCTTTCACATCTCCCACAAAACCATAATCGACTTCAGCTACCGGACGTTTATCCGAACGCATTAGATTCATATCTGCTCCAGTGAGGCCTAGTGCATTCACATCTAACGCCTGCAAACCGGCCACAATATTTTTATTGACCAGGCCGCCATATACCATTGTTACCACTTTCAGTGTTTCAACGTCGGTCACCCTGCGGCCATTCACCATTTTACTTTCGATGCCTAACTGGCTCGCCAGTTTAGTTGCAGAACGTCCTCCGCCATGTACCAATGCTTTAAAACCTTCTATATGAGAAAAATCCCGAAGCAAACTTTTCAATGTTTCCTCTTCCTCAACGATCTTTCCGCCGACCTTAATCAGCGTAAGCTTTTCTTTATTCATATCTGATAAAATATTTTTGCGTCAAAGGTACAAAAAAACAAAAGATTTATATACTTTTGCACCTGTCAACGCGGTAGTAGCTCAGTTGGTAGAGCATTAGCTTCCCAAGCTAAGGGTCACGAGTTCGAGCCTCGCCTACCGCTCTCAAAAAAACGTTTATTGATTATCACGCAATTGACTGATAATCAAAAACGTTTTTTTATTTTACAAACAAGATATTCTCAAATATTTCTATTCATCCCTATTCATTTTCCATATGGTAAATTGTATATTTGCATAGAAATGTTCTACAATTGTTCCACAAATCTAATATAAAATATGGCAACCTTTAAAGCTGAAATATATAAGCATCAAAAAAAAGCTGATGGAACTTGGAATGTAAAAATCCGGGTAACACATAATCGAGAGAAGAAATATCTGGCCACTCCTATATACGTTAAGGCAGATGACATAACCAGATCATTTAAGCTAAAAAAGAACATCACAGATAAAACAGACAAGATCATTGATACATATCTTAGTATATGTGCCGATCTTGGACTGAGATTAAAAGGAATGTCCATGAAAGAACTCATCGTCGAGTTAGAGAATGCCAGTAAGCCTAAAATTGAGCAGATAGACTTCTTTTCGTTCGCAGAAGAATACATCGTAAATATGGAAGAGTCAGGACAGACAGGTACATCGAAAAATTACAAGTGTGCCATTAAAGCCCTCAAACGACTTGTCAAGCGCGACACATTATATATATCCGAAATAAATAACAGCCTATTGACAGACTTCTCCAAAATGCTAATCAAAGAGAAAGAAGAAAGAAATAAAATACAAGCCCAAAAAGGGAAGAGAATAACTTCCCACCGGGCACTATCTCAATATCTAGGAAACCTACGTCATCTGCATAATGAAGCAAAAGCAAAATACAATGATGAAGAGTTCGGAAAAATCCTTATTCCCTGGTCTCCATTTTCTAAATTCAAAGTTCCGGCCGAAGAAAAGACTAGAAAGAGAAGTTTGCCAACAGAAAAAATCCGAGCAATAATCAATCTACCATATATATACAGAAAAAATGCTCGAAAGAAAGTAACCCAAAACTGCCGGTACAACCTGGCAAAAGATGTATTCGTTTTATCATTCGGACTGTTAGGGATTAATACGGCTGATTTATTCAACTGCACAATCCTAAATAATGATCGAATAACCTATTTTCGAGAAAAAACAAAAAAAAGGAGAAGCGACGAAGCTAAGATTATAGTTGATATACAGGAACAAATAAAAGAATTATTTGAAAAATATGCCGATAATACCGGAAAACGGGTATTCCGGTTCTATCAAATGTACAGCGATGAGAACACCTTTAACCAAGCAGTGAATAAAGGTCTCAAAGAAATAGGTAAACTGTTAAAGATTGATGATCTGGAATTCTATGCTGCCCGCCACTCATGGGCTACAATTGCACTCAATGTATTAAAAATTAACAAATACATTGTACATGAGGGATTGAACCATGTGGACGAAGAAATGAAAGTGACAGACATATATATAGAAAAAGACTTCAAAGCTATCAATGAAGCCAACAGCATGGTTCTGAAATTTATCTACTCTGACAAATCAGACGCAGAGGCGTTATCACTCTTTAAATCTTCTAGCGAAAAGCCGATAAAAGACATGGAGGAAGACAAGTCAGGAAATGCCAGATAACTAGATATTTCCTTCTCTATTTCCTCGGTTTTACGACGGACATACTTTAATGCCTTTCTGCCGGACCGCAATTGTTCTTTTACAACTCGGTCTGATTTACATGCCTGCTTGTTTTGATATGTTGCCATTAGTAACTATATTTGTAATCTCTAACTTTCCAAACAAAGTACAACCGTCGTGTGGAAGAGGGCTTATAGCCCCCGGCCATACACGACGGTTGTATGCTTTGCGTTAGTGGAAGGTTAGAGATTTACTAACGGCTGGGGGCTTCTTCCTCCCCCCAATCTATAAGTTATTTCAGATTACTAAATGTCCAGTTTGTATCATGATCAGCACGTATTTCTAATTTATTTAGCATTTTACCGTCAGAATCAATATAAACTGTATTAGTATTTACAATGAAATGTTTGTGCTCCTTTAAAGAAAATTCAGACATGCGACTTTCTAATTCTCCCATTTTTGAATATTTATAATGAAGTTCTTTTTGTGTCAATTTTGAATCAATATCCACATCTCTGAAAGTACTTCCAAATTTTTCTTTTATATCTTCATAATAATAAGAAGTAGGGTCTGTCCAGTCAAAGCAAGAAGATAAAAGCTGACAATAGGTTTCTTTACCATTGACAACGACAACAGGTAGTGCTAAATTATAAAAAATATTTTCTGGAAATTCCAAATCCTCATTTATGTGAGTAGACGTATAGTATACTCCCAATATAAAATTAAAAAGATCACGTTTACCTTCTTTATACTCATTCCGATTATTTGTAATAATATATTCAACTATAAGTTGTGGAATAATATATTCAGGTTTAAAGAAGGCACCTGTATCTATCACAACAATTGATGCACTTATAATAAGCGGTATTTTCTTCAACATCTCCGCTAATCTATCACCCCTCAAATCATCTTTTCGAGGTACCCTTAAATCTAACACCTGAAATTCATTTTTAACAACAAAACGAGAAATCATTAGATCATCAAAACGAGGTCTTCCAAGCTCTTCCCAGCAAACGTTAATACTTTCTCCTAAATATAAACAAGGATATCCAGGAGCACTATAACGTTGAGTCTTCACTATTCCCCTTTGATTTAAAGGTATATGAAACATTTCTTCAAAAGTAAGTTTTTGATATTTTTCAATAGTCCTTGCTTTATACAAAACATATCCTGGTTGAATCGGGAGATATGAAGTCTTATAAAGAGAGTCCGATAAAATTTTTACTATAGACTCATATGCTAAGCTATACATCCCTTCATAATAATAATTCACACACTCCTTTAGATAGATATTACATTCTTCGACCTTTATTATAATATCATCTATATTGGGTCCAAGATTTTTTTTATACTCTTTTAACAATGAAACATAAGCATCCAAAGCACATGACAAACCTTCTCTAAAATCCTGCTTTTCTCTTTCTTCTGAAATCAAATCACTCCAATTCTTCAAAGGCATTAATTTTCTGAGTTCTTCATAAAATTCTTCCATTATCTAATAATATAATTTTAACACTTACAAATATAAAAAAAAACGCCCGAAATATTACTACTCCGAGCGTTAACCTTAACTATGAATTTGGGGTACTCAACCTCCAAGAACAAAGGTAAGGACAAAACCATACCAATACTTATTACCTATTATATTAGAAAGCAGAGATTAATCTTTACTCAGTTCATATATTGACAAAGCATTTAAAGCATACCTTTTATCGTCCACTTCCGACGCAGCAACAAATAAACCAGAAACGTAACCTTTTGTATTGACAAGAGGGCAACCACTTGCACCTTTTGCTATTTTCGTACTTTGTGTCAGTTGCATACAATTCGAATACTCGTTATCCAAAACACTGGCATTCATGTTTTTCAACACAGACATAGACGGATTAAAATACATTAATAAACTTATATCAATAGTATCCTCAAAAGATTTTCCAAAAAAATTACTTTGATTTGCCGACTTATAATGTGGAGCTATTAATATTTCACCAATATTGGACAATTTATCTTCAACCATAAAATATTCATACTCTCCTTCTTTTAAACATCCATACGCTATGTCATATAAAACAGGTGGACTCTGTTTACCTTTTGATAAATACTTATAGCATATCGTTGAAAAAGGGACACATCGGTAATTACTACTATCATCAATGAATACCGCTCTAAATTTACCCTTATCTAAGTATATTTGTCCTAACTGCCCAAACGTATGACCTGCCGTTATAAAGAAACCTCCTTTCGATACAACAAAACCTGTTCCTAGAAATTGTATTTGATCTAACAGGGAACTATAATAAAGTATAGCAAATATTTTATTTCTCATACTAATGTGATTTTTCACAAATATACAAAATAAAAATCTAACATTGCAAAACCGTTCCACCCTCACGAGCAAAGCGATCCCAATTACTAATCTTAATATTTAATACTATGGAAAATACGCTACCAAATCCTATAATATACTCCAACACCGATATAAGGCGACAGACCGGATCGGCCTGCTCCGTACCCACCTATCACACCAAGTCCCCATCGCCGGGCTGGTATCTTTTTCGTAACATAAACCGTCTTTTGGAAAACATCTATACTATCCAAAGCAGCGTTATAACCGCTAACCCAAGCATGATAGTTCTCCGTTAAATATTCCTTCTGTATCATCGGGACGGGGATATACACAGGTTCCCTGACCGTATCACCACCAAGTGTGATATAAACAGGAAACAGCTCTGGAACAGTTTGGATCACCGTTTCATAAACCGGATAAGGAATGCTATCCTTTATAGTATCAACATGGATGAATGTATCGGTTTTGCAGATAAGGCCGACCTCTGATTTTTTCGTGTGACGACCTGTCAGGAAACAAAAAAAGCAAAAAACTAAAACTAATATGATATGCCAAGTTTTCATGACTAATTATTTCATTGCCATATCCGTATTTAGACTTCGCCCGGATATAAAAAAGGCGGTGAACTCCAACTTCGTGAGGACACCACCTTGATATTATTAATAAAGTCAAGTCAGGAGTTAGTATTTACTGGCACGTAATCGTTCAATCTCCTTTCTTGTGGTACATATCCTAATTCTTTACACTTATCCAAAAGGATTGTAGCTAACTTAAGATAATCCGTTGGAGTTTCTGACCATTCAGATAGGACATCTATCATATTCTCCATATCTTCCGTCTTTGACATACGAGAATCCGCGCCTCGTATTCCATACGTTAACCCAGATAGTTCTTTATGAGCAAGTAAAATACAAACTAAATTACGGATAACCCTAGTTATGTCTTCACCTTTCGGCAAAAACTTTCCTAAAAATTTTTGGATATTAGCATAATACAATTCATGTGAAAGGTTTGGATTCTGTTCCGAGATACCCAGTATTTCTCTAACTGCTTCTGGATTTTGTACTTCCCCAAATAAGTCATTTTCCGGACTACTGTTCGCTTCAATAATTTTATCAGCTGCACTGATCAAATCGTCTAATGATTTCTTTGATAATTCCATATAATGTAATTTTTAGTTATATAGCTTTCTTTTCTAAAATTGATTTCATCTCGTCTATTGCGACTTTCAAGGAACGTTTGGAGATAGGATCAAACAAAATATTTTTAGTCGCTATTTCTGAAGCAATCAACATTTTTTCATTATTGAACTTCGCAAATTGCTGACTTTTCATTTTTCCATTAGGCAAAGATTCCAAATACACTCCGTAAATAATAGAAGGAGAAATATGTAATTCATTAGCTAAAGCCTTCACTTTTGCCGGAAATGATACAACCCTTCCAAGTTTTTCTTGGATAACCGGATTAATTAGAATATCTAATGCAAATTGATCAGCTTTTTGTTCATTCAAAAGCAAATCAGGCATATCTGGAGTTGAAAAATGATAGTTCAAAGTTTCTATTATTTCAAAGTCATTAACAACATGATAGAGTTCATGGAGTAAACTAAGCCATAGTTTATGGTATTTTTTACCCATATCTGTAATGATTATACAAGGCTTGCCATTTAAAATAAGAGTGGCACCATGGGCATTCGTCCCAGTGGTATAAGATTGCGTTAGTACAATAATACCTATCTGGTACAATACAAGGACAAACCTATAATACCCATTCTTCTCATCTTTCGTAAATTCTGCTGACCGACGGAGTAATTGCAAAAGCAAATCTTTATCAAAATCATTTGGGTTCCCAATTTTAAGAAACGACTGAATAGCACACTTTAACCAGAAAGAGGTCATTTTTGATTCTTTTTCCTCCAACATCCTCCGTTTTGATTTACTAAAAAGACTGGGGATTAAAGAAGTGTCATCATATTCATAAATAGAATTTATACCAAGAAAATTACAAATACACTTCTCGTACTCTTCTACTTTCACTTTTGGTATAATTCCCAGCTTTTTTAATGCCGCCAAATCAAAATTCTTGGAAATATAAGAAATTCTTTCAAATCTTTCGAGAGAATCTTCTTCAGCATCCTTGCCCTCACAATAAGCAGTCACATAGTCAGTCTCAGGAATACCTAAAACTTTCATTAATCGAACGGCTTGCATAAATTTTAAATCCGATTCCCCTTTTAAGAATTTACTCAAAGTCGCCCTTGTTACCCCAACCTCTTCAGCGATAGCGGAATCTGTTATCTCATTCTCTTTCAAAAATCGAGATAAGACATCTCTCAAAGGTAAAATTTCACTTCTCAGGTTACTATTATTTTTAATCAAATACATATACTGATGCTATTTTTGTACAAAAATATGGAAAATCACGTATAAAATAGCATTTTCGATGCTAAAAATAGCATCAGCATAAAAAAAATAATGTCCCCACTATGTCAAAGAACACATCGCACAGCTCTTATGCCGTGCCAACATACAACATATTCCAACCGTCCATCACATCCGACATCACGGCTTTCATGGTCGTACAATTATTGGTTTCAAAAATGATTTGTATTCTTCCCGAACGTCAAAACACGGACACATCTTAATCCATTCAAACGGCTCGACTATGCCATTATCGTTTAGGTCCGGTGACGTATCACGATGGCCGAGTAACTCTACTATATCATGCGCCTGGCAAATATTGTTGATCAGATCATCGATAGCTCCCTTCTGTGCTGGTGTCCGAGTATCAGCAGGCTGTCCAGAAGCGTCCAACCCGCCGACATAGCAAATGCCAACACTGTGATCGTTATAGCCGATACAATGTGCCCCGGAAACCGTAAGCGGCCGGCCGGTTTCTACGGTCCCGTCCAAGTCGACCACATAGTTATAGCCGATCTGGTTGAACCCGCGTGCCCGGTGCATACGGTCGATGTCCTTTGCTTTGATATCCTGTCCGACTTTTGTGGCCGAACAATGAATGATAATTGCGTCAATCTTTTTCATTTTTTTCCTCCTTATCTTTTAAATCTAATTTTCTCCGAGGTGGAATCCTTCTTCCACATTCACTGTCCGGACGATCACACCTGTTATGTTCCGCATCCTTTAGAGCAAGTTCGGCCTCATGCCTTTTATGTATCTCATCTAGTTTTGCCGACTGTTCCTGACGGAGTTCGACATACAAGGCGTCAATCTTCAAATCGCGTTGGGTAATACGATCCTCCAGCCAAGTTACTTGGTTCTTCTCGTTATCAATCTCTAGCGCATCAGCGGCCGCATCCTCTTTGCGAGCATCCGTTTTACGGTTCAGCCAGGCACGGACCGCCCATTTGATCCCCTCTATCCCTCCCATCGTACCGATGATTGTTATTATATCCGTTAATTCAATGTTCACTTCACACCTCCTTTTCTAATCTATTTTCCAATTCATTAATTCTATCCCGGATAGTTTGCCGTTCAGCATGCAACTCCGCCACATTATAGGGTAATGTCTTACCAAGCAATGCCGCTTCATAACATTTTGTAATTTTATAATCCCCTATATCGCTTTCTGTAGATGAAAGCTTGTTTTTCAGCTTTTTTATCTCGTCCCTTACAGCTTTTTTATCAAAGACTTTTTCGTATTTGTATATAATTCTATCACCATCATCATAAGGAACCAAATAAATGCTATAATATTCATCGGTCACCATTTTACTTTCGTCAATCATATCGACAATCTTCCAGCCTTGTAGTTCAAGTTCTCTGGCTTGTTTTTCAATGGTGATTATACGTTCCTTCACTTCACCAGAACATTTATCTTGATACCTTTCAATCTGTTGCTCCAACATTCTTGATGTCAAACAACCACGTTCATTTATATATCCGTATTCTACCATATCAATCTTCGATAAAATCACGTACTGTATTAACAAGCCAAGCCTCTTTTCTCACATTGTCTATATAACCTATTGTAAATATGGCAAATACCAATCGTCCTTCGGTCACTCTAAAATAACTGTTTGCTGTATGATCGTCATAAATTACCTGACCACCACGGGTAAACACCTTCATGTTTCCGGTCCACCATTGCTTGAAAATTATTATCCTGCCGATCACACCGTCGTTAGGCAAATAGGCAACCTGCTCATTACGAGAGTAACCTATAACTAGGCTGTCAGTGTTATTAAGATATGTATAGCCTGTAATAAGTTCGCCCTTTGAGTTATATTTATCTTCAATTGCCCGCATGTTTAGAAAGAGACCGGCAGCCATCAAGTTTTGAAAAAAACCACCAAAAGCCGGAGCCGTACCGGAATTTCTGGCTGTACCGTAAACTCCAGCTAGAAAATTATCGTTGTTCCATTCGGCTTTATTGACAGTTCCATAGCCTAAGCCAACCACAGCGGCTTTATGTATTACTCCCAATGCTGCCGATTCCGTTAGTGTCTCTGCATTATTACAAAATATACCTGTTGGCGACATATATGCAACACGTCCGTTAGACTTGCTCCTAGCTTCTATAAGTCCATTGGTTGCATCCAATTTTATAATGGCTCCTTGCGATTTATCTTGTGAATATATGCCGCCAGACAAAGAAGATTCAATTATAATCTGAGCAGCCGATGCATCTAGGGTAATTTTATTCCCATCGCTCAACGTAGAAACGATCTTTCCGCCGGAATGAAACCACGAACCGATCGCGGCATTTTCTGCCAAAAGAAGGTTGGTGGCTACGCTTTCGAACTGGTTTCCGAATTCATTCCAATAGTTTGTATCGGTCGGTAGTTTCCCCGAAAAACCGTTACCGGCATCTACACGGGCAACATAATATATGTTATTGTATTTTACCGCATCTACTCGTTTACTTGTTCCATAATAATTTTTTCCAGAAGAGTAGACTCCTTGATAAGCTAAAGCCGGTCCAACCTCTCCGTCTTTACCGTCGTAACCTGTTATTCTGGTTGGCGTACTCCAATATGTTAGCAGGGACCCGGCTGCATTCTTTTTGGCAACTGTACACCACAGATATTGTAATGCACCAACAGCCGGCATCTCTGTTGTCCATCCTGCCGGATAGATAGATGTTTTCGATAATGTGGGCCAGCTAGTCCGGGAGCCATTAACAGCATACCTATATTCAAAGTATCCTCCATCCTCACCCGTCTCACCTTTACCGCCAGTTACACAAATAGCCGAAGTTGTTACTTGGTTTCCGGCTGTATAAGTAATAACTGATCGAGTCCAGATATACCAGCCGTCACGCCATGTTGGTCGTGAAGTAGTCCAACTACCGCCAGAAAGGCTGGTAGCAGAAGATGACAAGTAATATTGTTCAACAATCGAACTTATTCCGTTACCGGTTTCTCCTTTGCCTCCGGTTATACAAGCTGCATCTGTGTATTTAATAGAGCCATCGGTATATGTAACTTGTGTTTTGCTCCAAATATACGTTCCATCTTTCCAGGCCGGAGCGTCCGTCTGCCAACCAGTAGATGGAGCCACGGTGTTGCTGTTAGAGATAACATACAACACGTCTGTATCCTTTATTCCTAAACCACCCTGAGCAACAACTTCCCAGTATTCGGTATTTGTTGGTAATATACCTTTTGATGGAGTAGGATATTTATATCGGTATGTTGACACATAGGCTCCATTGTTATACGTCACTTCATCGCCAGAATAATAAGTATAGCCAGAATTAAATATACCACGAAAGCAACCTATAAAAGACTCAGCACCAGACTCACTTTGTACGATAGTCCCTTTTATACGTAATTTTCCATCTCCCTTCGTGTTAAAGTCAATATAGGTACTTGCGTTTCCTATCCTGACTGCATTATTAATAAAATCTATAAAATTATTACCATCGGTAGAAATCATACGATCAGCCGTTATTCGTCCCGGCAAAATTTCTACAAATCCGTACAGTTCAACAAAACTTCTTGCTGATTCATATTCACTATTAAGCACACCGACAAGTAGATGATAATAGCCTGCTTCACCCTCTATTTTAATCGCATCTTCACTTAATCTGAATACTCCTTTTGATGATGTTTTACTGACTTTCGCATATAAATAATAGCTCTTGTCCGGTTCAACCAAAGGCGGGGAATTATATAATTCCATATCCCAAAACTTATATTCGTTCGCCTTATGAGAAGATGATATATCCTTAATACCAAGAGTCATGTGCTGCAAAATACCTGCCGGAGCGGTCAATATTTTAGTTGACTTATTATAAGTAACATTATGAGCAACCGTGGTCGGATTGGTTTTGCCAGAAACAAAACGGAACTGCAAACTTTCATCTCCTACCAACAGTTGCATTGTCCTAACAGCAATAGGATCAATTGATTTTGAGAAGTTGAGAAATGCCTTCTCCAACATTTTCATCGTCTCCACAGCGTCCCGGTAACGACGTTCTGTAAAAGATAAGGCATCATGATGCCTTTCTTCATTGATAACCTCGTCCGCATCTATTTTACCCAGTTCCGAAGACTTAGAAGCACCAACAGAAATATTTGAAAGTTCTATTTCCGGAGAATGAGGTTTGTTTATATAGTCTCTTACTCCCGTTATCCTAATCAATACACCTTCCGGTTGGTACTGTGTATCACTGAATAATACATATCCACCTGGTAATATCTTGCCTCCTATTTCTAACCAACGTTTTTTGGCCCATGAACCTTGTAGTTCTCCGGTAAACGAGTATTGTTCATCTTCATTCTCGTATTTGTATCGAACAGCTTCCCAGAGCATATCCCATGAGGCACCTGATTTGCTGGTGTTATCACATATATAAGCATCCGGCAATGCTATTCCAAATATGGCGTATTTATCATTGACAGACGGTCGGAATGTTTCATTTGGCATCACCTGCCCGTCTTTTTCTTTAGGCACGATCTTAAAACGTCTTTCCGGATGGATATAACCTGTTAATGCTTCATCTGTCTGCTCTAGGTCAAATTCCCCTTGTCCGGCTAAACGCCCGCTTTCAAATTTGATTGTAGCACGTTGTCCCGCAATCCGATATTTCGAATAATCCAGAGCCTCGGGTATAGATGTATCTATTATGTCATAAATTTTTTTTTCAGCATCAACAACAATCACATTACTGATAGTGCCTACTCTACTAGGATAAATATGGCTTCCATCATATCCACTTTCCTGCCCTGTTCTAACAGCAATATCCGAACGATATAGATAAGTGCCATCTTCCGATGTGCGATACTTACGGCCTTCGTATTCTACCTCTTGATTCTTTGGCAAAAGTAACGTTGTACTTCCATATTTAGAGGCATCAATATTCCGCGTACCGCCCTGAACATTAAGAATCACAATAGGCTGTTTTTCTCCTACATTAGCACGTCCGGTACCAGGTTTAAAGCCGTTTCCTTTTCCATAAGATAGTTCTAGCGGAGCATCCTTGTTTATTTCAACTTTGCATAAATCTATCGTTTTGTTGGTGATATTATATTCTGTCTTTAAATCCCCCGATGTACGATTTAACGCATCAAAAATAAACTCATTATTAAATGAGTATAACTTTTCAACACCTTCAATACATTTGCCTACCTTCCATCCGCTTTCCCGCAGATTAAGATTATCAACATACAGTTGTAGCAATTGCCGGGGAGTGGCAGTATAAGAAAATATTAATTTATGGGGGCTAATCGATAAATCTTTTACTATATACTTTTTTAGGGCTTCTTCATCTCCCCGAAACTCAACAGTATATTCCAAATTTCTTGGTCCATGCTTCTTAAAATTTTCCGGACGCCACAATGTGTATCTAACACCTTGGTACTCGATGTAAGCACCAACCGGAACCTCTACATGTTCTGTGAGGGAGTAATACAATACAACCTGTGTACCGTTCATTATTGCCCGATAACGGTAGCTATCATCATCAACATCTATATCGAGAATTACTTCCCCTGACCTATCATGAATTACCATAATATCAACATCTTTATCATCAACGGTCAAAAATAGGATAATGATGTTTAATAAACCACTTTTTTAACTTTAAAAACAAAAAAAGGGGCAAGAATCATCCTGCCCCTTTCCTTTGATATACAAAAGTTTACCCTAGCAAAGCCTTTGCATACAATTTACATGTATTACGATACTCTTCCAATTCTAAAAATTCAGCATCAAACTCAGACCTTCTATCCTCATTAGAACTTAATTTATTGAGGGTGATAGCCTCTACCCTATCCGCTGAATATCTTTTTCGTACCAATCCAGATACGAATGCGTCATAACTAACTGTTGATGCCTCGATAATCGTACCACCATCCTTCTCTGTTCCAGTATAAGCGTAAGCCGTGCAAGGTTCAAGCGCCGACTCACCCTCTCGTACTTCCGGGGTATAATCCTCAATTACTTCCTCGTTCAAATAAAGTAGGAAATGATTGTCATCAAACTGAGTGTATGTTTTTCTATCTGTATAAACTTGTCTAAAATCCATATTACGTAAATCTAAAAAACTTCTTATTATACTTGTTTAGTAGGACCTTTACAACCGTATCAACCGGTAGGTCATCATGAGAGAAGTCCGTAAGAGCTTGATCGATCAAGACAGCGGAACCAGTGAAAGAATAATATTCCTCCCCTTTCCATTTGAAACGAATGACTAAGCACTTTTTGAAAGTGCCATCCTCATTTTTTTCAATCTTACTATCCACTATTTTATAATCTATCAACTCAATAAGTTTATCTTCCTCCGATCCTCGCCTGTCCTCCGGCAAACGGGTATCATAAAGAATATCATCAAACTTTATCTTACGATCGGCAGGCAAATCTTCCCACGGACTTTTTTTGTTCTTTATCAATTGTCCTAGCCTTTTTCTTGGTGTCTCCATTCCTAATTTATTTAATAGATTTTCAGTATTCGCATGTTGGACGAAGCCCATACGGGACGACGCCTTCTTTCGTATCTCCTCGTTCGACAAACCCCTTTTTCTCAACTTAGCAACCTGCCGACAAAGGGCAACCTTATTCCGTTTTCTCGCTAAAAAATGATCTGGGAAGTGTACATATCCTCCTGTATCAACCCCATCAACGACATGGCCTACTTTCCATTTTGGGTTAAGACTGATCTTAAGTTCATTTGCGTAATAAAGCCCGATCCATTCTATCACCAAATGAAGGAAAACGGTATCCTCATGCAAAATAAGAACATCATCTGCAAGACGGTAACAGAAGTCCAGCCGGTTTAAATACCCTTTGAATTTATCTGAAAGATATTGAACACCTTTAGATAGTTCCTCAAAATCACGTTCTGTTTTTGCGGTCGCTATTCTCTCTTCAATGTATCTGTTCGTATAATACTCGACTAAAGCCGGGCAATCCTTTATAGAGAAACATCGCTTCAAGTCATGGTCGAAGAGATACAGATATACAAGCGAGAAAAATTGCGCTAACTTAGTCCCCGGGTACATTCCGGTTTCACCACCCACACTATCTATAATCTCATCAAACCTTTGCAATAAATGATTATCCTTTATACGGGTCCTCAATAGCCTTTTCAATATCGAATGATTGATTGTCAGATAGAAATGATGAATATCACATAGAAGATAGTCAGAGGTACGCTCCGGATGATCCTTTAAAACCTTCCTGATGATTCTCATGTAACCATGTGGTCCACGGTTCTTAACACCTCCGTAGGTATATTCAGAAAAAGATTTCGTAAAATAGTTTTCAACCTCATTCAACATGGCCCAATGCTGAACGTGATCCGGAAATGGGAGCATGCCGATCAAGCGCTCTTTAGGCTCATAAACGGTCATGAATCGATACGGTGAAGTAGTAAAAATCCCGTCATTGAAAGAATCCATGAGAGCAGAAAGGTTCTTTTCCAGATCTTCCTCGAACTTTAGCACGGGCTTTTTACTATGCTTATTTCTACTCGCATAATCAAAGGCCCTATAATAGTTTTCCATCCGGGCTATACGTCCGGAAAAGTTACTTTCTCTCCTCATCTAGTGTCTCTAGTGTTCTAGTGTCTTAAAGTGTCCAGTGTCTGCAATTGCCATTGAGCCATGAGCCTTCGGCGATAAAGCCTACCAGTACTACGCCCTTTAGCCTTGATTTTTTGTCAAGTGACAGGGTCTCTTTTCCACTTCTTACTGATTAAATCAGCGGCATATCTTAGGGGCGACGACCAGTTCACGTTAGCATTCGTGACCGCATTGTTACCATGAAGGTACGCTAAGCCAGCATTAGCACCGTTGTTCGCATTACCACGACGGAACGGACAGCGAAGGCCGGAACAGGACGTCAGAAAAGACAACCCACCATTTAGGCGGTACAAATGTAGCCATTTATTTATAAGGTTCGACCGCCTCCGGCGGGAAAATTGCCTTTATCACAAAAAAAAGGAATGGAAACAATAAGTCAAAGAACGAAGATGCGGCACTTCGTGCCTTGGGTGCTTGGGCGCTTCGCACCCTAATGGAAGCATCGAACACTCAGGACACAAAGGCAGCAAAGAACACTAATTCTGCACGGGAACCGGGCTTACGTCCTCTGCAAAATAGCAGAGGGGCGACGACCAGTTCACGCCAGCATTCGTGACCGCATTGTTACCATGAAGGTACGCTAAGCCAGCATTAGCACCG